>Ga0065711_1000613_pt1 | contig 60248 bp, 28 predicted proteins | sample Hoacrofraction12_FD_59098 | JGI IMG/M metagenome (GOLD analysis project Ga0065711, IMG submission 59098) | Hoatzin crop microbial communities from Cojedes, Venezuela - Epithelial fraction 12 v2 (version 2) | ecosystem: Host-associated > Birds > Digestive system > Esophagus > Crop | place...
GGAGATATTCAAGACCCACCTGGACAAGGTCCTGTGCAGCCTGCTGTAGGTGACCCTGCTTCGGCAGGGTGGTTGGACTAGATGACCCACAGAGGTCCCTTCCAACCCCTACTATTCTGTGATTCTGTGATTCTGTGATATAACCAGTGCTGCTGGAAAAACAGAGAAAATTGGATGAAAAGGTATCTTCAAAGAGAAGCTAAGCAAGTTTCTTCTGAGTTCTTTGGCTACCAACTCTATAGATCCTGTGTGAAACAATCTAAACAAATAATATTAAACCTTACCAATCACACAGACTACCAGCAACCATTTTGCCTTCTGTCACGAGATACCAGCTACGGTAGAAATTGTTTCATATGTATCCCAGATCACAGAATACCCAGAACCAGAAGCCTGTAAACCTTTCCTTGGTTTTGCACTATTCAGAGAGATGCTCCTCACCAGTCGTAAATCCATGACATTGTCATAGGAAACCCTAAGGGAATCTTGTAACAAAGTCTTGCTGGTGTTAGCAACAGATAAATTGCCATATGTTAGAATAATTCCCTCTCCACTTCATTTCCTCCTGGGACACTTCTAAAAGCAGCCGTACCTGGCTTACTCTGGCTGTACAATTACCTGATAATTGCGAGATTAGTGGTCCTCCAATTTCTAGCCACCACTCTCTCACGTCTGCTGTAACATCTCCTACAGTAAGATCCAAGTTAACTCACGGGCTTTGCCTGCTGTCACTCCACAGTGATAACATTGTGCTGACAAGGGGTTGAAATCATCCAGTGCAACATCCAGGGTCTGGGACAGAAACAAAACCTGGGATGCTCCTTGGCACTTGAGCATTTGGCTAGGAGGTCCCTGCAAAGGGTCGCCGTAAGGATGGGTGTCCCGTACACCACCTGGCCTGCCCGGAGGTTGTGAAATGCACTTCACCAGCTCTGAGTACCAAAGTACTACCAAAGAGATTCCTTCAAGGTCTGATTCTCTTTGCCTTGCATTGCTTTTGGTTTTGCTTCTGTTTTTAACGCAGAATATGTACAGCAATACTGACTGCCTGCTTTGATGCGAAGGAGTGCAAAATTCAGGCTCAAAATGAACTTCACTTCTGTTTATGGTCATGTGCATTACTTGTATGCTGCTTGATTTTCTTATTTCTTTTTCAAACCCAAGACAAAAGCCTCTCATTTCAGCACCTTGTTCACTTGTCTTTTCAGCCATCTGGGTGTTGCATTTTGCAGGGTCCCAATTTAGCTGTCCTTTATTCTCACTAAACTAAGCAACTAACACAAGAATGACATCAGCACCCATAGCTGCTGCTAAAAAGAAAAACAGTAAGAACAAAACATAACTTGTGCTGAATAATTTCAAAATGCTTCTGGCACTCTGTACTCAGTTGTACGCATGAAACTGCTCCTCAATTCTGAACTACTGCAGGACTCTGTACATGAAAAATCAAAAGGATATAGTGCTACAGTTCTCAAATGCAAACTTCAGTGACAGCCACTACAAGCTGTCTGAACCAGACAGAAGATTCCTGGCTTAGTTTGGATTGCATATATCCACAACTTTAACTTCCCCTAGTGCCGCTGACATAATTTTGCCTTTTGAGGCATTACCTGGATGCCTTCAAGTCCAGTTAATGAACTTTGCCATGTCAAAGGAGAACCTTCCTATGAGAAAACTGACAAAAACGTTACGATGGGGTAATGAGTTAGTTTTGTTGTTTGCTCTTTGTCCCAAGTGAGCACCCAGTACAAAACAAACATCTCCCATCCACCTAAGCAAGCTGTGCTCCTTTGTGTAGCTGAGGCATCAGCTAAGGAAGCAGCACAGTTTCTTCTTTAGCACTAATGAGCAAAAAATTAGGGGAAAAAAGAAACTGGCTTCTGAATGGAAGGTGAGTCAGAAAAAGGACATGCAGAAGGGTGAACACAGCCCCCACAACAGCTATCCCGTGCCAAACCCCAGAAGGAGCAAAACAGCTGCAAGCAAAGCCAAGCAGTGAGCCAGGTTTTGATGAAGCGTCTGTTGGAGATTGGGCTTTTTTTTTAATTCATTTCAGAACTTGTCATCTGGGTTATGAAGCTGAAACTGAAGGGAACATTTTCTCTTTTTTTTTCTAATAGTAACAGCTGCTCTTGCTAGCAAACACCTGTACTACCTAGAGATTTCTGGTTACCTCTGTGGTTGCTGCTACCAGAAGTAAGAATAAATAGCTTGGTAGATTTCCAGTAGGAATTAATTAGTTTTGCTTTAAAAAATAAAGACCAGCGCTTTGGCTTAGAAACGTTTGAGCCTTTGCCTGTTTTCTGTTGGTTTCTTTTGTCTGCCTCTGGCTGATCAGGCCGGTCTCCTTGCACTTTGACGATCATTTCTAAATGCAGGGCAAAAAAAACCCTTGCACAACTTTCCACATTTGCTCCTACATCCCTTTATGGACCTCCAACCACGATCCACACCTTTACATCCAATATTATGCTTATCTCATCACCCTTCAGGTGCCAGTTTCCCTTCTGCTTCTGTAGCCCTCCAGGGCTAGGTGCTCACCTGCTAGTAGTAAGAAATTCTAACAGATGGACAAAATAGCTGGAGACAGACGCACTGTGAATGCGTAACCATCCTCTCTGCCCCGCCGCGTCCCTGCGGCACTCGCTGGGGCTACACCTGCGTTTCATTGGCAGCTCAGCCAGTTGCACCATGGGGAGGTGGGCAGCAGAGCTGCAGAGCGGAGGGGGAGCAGGCAAAGGAAGCACAGTGGCTAGACACAAAAGTTCGAAAAGGCCCAGCAATGACAGATGGATGTGATAGCTGAACTACCCGCAGTCCTCAGGACTTTGGAACATAATTTAAGAGTCAAAAATGGGCAAAGGGAACAAAAGATCTTGCATCCATTTGTTTTAAATTCCAGAATTTTTTTAATACCGTGAGTAGATGGGCAGACATTGACCTCTGCATTTCAATGTCCACTTCTGCAAGAAAACTGAAATGGAAACTGCCATAGAGCAGTTAGAGGCTTTTTACAGTACAGAAGTGAAAAGTCAGATTATGTTAAATGGGTCATGAGCCTACCCAGACTCTGCAGCCCAGAAGCTGCCAGAACCATCCCAACCCTGGGATACATCTGCCCAAGTTGTCTTTGCTTCTACATTGTTTGCTTGTAAACACAATGATAGAGGTGCCAGCTGTGCCATTGCTGTTGCTTTTCTTCTTTAGTGTTTATCATCATATTAACAGCACGATATACACCAGTTCTGCACTGTTCCAGCTGGACCCCTTTGTAGAATCTGATTTAGGTCAATTAGAAGTGGGGGGCTGGCTGCCTGACTTTGAAGGCCACCATGCAAAAGCACTGGCATGGAGGAGGAGAGCTCATACAGTGTGTGTGTGAACTCTTAGTCTGCAGAACACCTTATCTTGCAAATCAGATGAGTACAAGGACAGAGTCCCTCTGAAACACTCAAACCCAAATAACAAAGTAATTAGACTGAATTTACCCCTGTTTGCTAAAAGCATCTGTTTCATTATTATCGTACAGCTCGCCCTGCTAGGTGGATGCTGGATATCACGTTCTTGCTACTGAGTTTCTTCTGACTCCTTCCAAAATGCAGTTAGAAAGATAATGCCAGAAAATCCACTGATCAATTCCCAGTTCAGAATACTTTCCATATACTGACAGTGAGCTATTCCAGTCTTTTCATTTGGGTTTGCAACATTTCTATAAGGGGCTTTGATTCAGACAATACCCATTACTGCTGCCTGCTGATATATACCCAGAAAGTAAAGGAGATTATATTGTATAAGCCTGAACACGAATAGCACAGGTTAGTTTGAGCAGCTCTTGGCAATAGTTCAGATACAGGGGAGAAAAAATGCTGCTAATATCCAGTGGACATAAATTACCAGTTTAAAACTAGCACCAGTTCATAGATTTAAATGGATTTTTAATGGACTCCAGCCTCGCGATTAAAGCAAGAAGAGGATATGATTCCTCTATCCCCAGTGGCATCATAAGGGCTTCATTGACATGTGCCTTAGTGATTAATGGTTGACTGCCTTAATCGGAGCTCCAAGCGCTGTGGGAAAATGCCCAGGCAGCAAAAGACAGATCATGCAAAAATGCATGCTAATTTGGCTTTTTGAGCAGTATCCAGAGGTACCAGCCTGCCTGTGCTCAGACTGACCCTGCTCCAAAGTCTTCAGCAAGGTCACTGGGGCCTTTTGCCGGCTGCAGTGGAGTCAAATCATTTCTATATACATCAATGTCACACACCAGTTTTAACACCAAAATTTCAGTCATCTTGTAAGCTGCCTTTTCCTTGGGGTTTTGTTTGTTTTGTAGCCCTATCCATGAGAATATGGTATGGCGACTTTTAGCACTTTGGTAATGAACAAATACTTGACGTGCAAAATCGGAAAGGCAAAGGGGCCAGCCCTCAACCGTCCTGGTCTCATGTGGTCATTCATACTGGGCAGAGTGGAAGGGAACACAACTGACAGTACTGGCACTGTTGCTATTACACAGAAGGACCAACAGCCTCACACTCTCTTATGCACCTATTTCTTTGCCTGTCCTGTGCAGTATGTTTTTTAGATGGCATTTAATGCAATGGGGTTGAGAGGAAGAGAAAACAATTATTAACAAAAGCCTCAATTAGAACAGCCAGGGTGACTGGGAGACAGCAAGTCTCAGAGAGGGAAAAGTTGTGGATGTAGTCTACCCTGCCCTATAAACGACACAGAAAACAGGAGTAAACTGCATGTGTTGAAAGTGAAGTTATTGCTGCGGGCAGTTCCTGTACTCACCTGCCTTGAAATGGTTAAATGGAAGTACTGCAAATATAGCTTCCCAGGAGTTTATCCTTGCTTTTGATGTTATAACCATTATAGCACAATCATTTTGAAACATTGTGATTTCTTTCAAAAATCAAACTGATTCCTGCAGTGAATCTTTCTGCTTTATTTTCTTCTCTTTTTTCCCTCCCTAGGCAGTATGTCTTATCTTCGCTTTGTCCCTCACTGGTAAGTCAAACTGTATTTTAGATCTCACATCCTGTCACACTTATCTATGATTTCATGCATGTAGCAATACTGGATTTTAGCTCACAAGCTTTGCTACTGCCCTTATCTTTTTAGGTTGTGACTACAGTAACTGTTCCATAAGTTGCTTCTAAATAACCACAAAATGAAGCAGATAGTACCGGAGACATCTCTCATTAATACACCTTAATTTATCCAATGATCACACTGCAAATTGGGCTGGAAGAATCAGGGCTGCTACCATTTCCACTTAGGTAGAAATACCTAACCAAAGGAGGTTAAGTCAAAATAAAGTTACAGAGTTGATTTCAAAAGGTTCAGTATCATGAAGACAGAACTGATGAGGGTGAAACTGCTCCAATTTTACTAGAAGTCTCTGGACTGGCTGTGCCAGAGCAGGGTATTTTCTTTCCTTCCACATAAATGCATGCTGGGACTAGGGATTCGCAATTCACGATTCTTACCTTTTTTTTCTTTCTTTTTATTTTCCTTTTTTTAAGTAGGCCAGTCTCTGAGATGGTACCAACCACCACTGTGGTCTGAGACTAAACAGAAACTCTAATTAATATGATGAAAACTTGACCTAAAGAATTTTGTTCAGTATTTCGCTAGCAGACCATGCAAATTAAATGCACAACTCTATAAACATAGTCCAAATGTGTAAAATCCTGGATTTGTACAAAAAAAATCACTAGGTAATTGATACCAAACTAATCAAGACCATTAAAACCAGCTTATGAATCTCTGTTACCACTCCCTAGAGTCCCACCACATCAGCAATCCATTTTAGAGGTGACCCCGCTCTGAGCTATCTTCCAGCAGAAGACCAAGTAGCACTGTGCATCACACGGCATGTCCCTACACCCTGGCTCCAAGTGGAGAGCTAAGCTGTACATGGTGGTTTATTCCAGAGAACACCTATAAAAGCACAAGCCCCGACAAAGCAACATATCTCCACACTTTTCCAGGCTTTAATTCTGTCATGAAGGGTATGTTACTATATGTGCTGCTTAGAAGATTTCCTTAACACTCCTTTATTTTTTTAGCTAAAAAGTTATACGGAGGCTCTTGACAGAGGCCTGATTTTACAGTTTCTCTAAGGCTCCTTTAAACTGCCCAAGTAGCTAAGGGATTTTCTTATAACCAAAAAGTCTGGCATTCTTATCTTCCCCCAGGGATGTAATTTTAAAACCAGTTTACTTCCCCTTATCTCAGACAGAAAGAAATATTCAATAAACAATACCAAACACTGAAATTCGAGTGCTTTGTATGTTTTACTGGAGTTGTGAAAAATTTCTCTTTGTAATAACAGCTGTCTTGTGAAACTGGACTGCTCCTTCATTGTCAGCTTTCCTCCTGGTGAGAAAAATGCAAATCAAAATATTATGATCTTCTAGAGACGAAGTCTCTGTCATTAGTAATTAGCAAGATTGCTGAGAAATACGGAGAGCCTAGTTACGTGGAGACGTATTCTTTTCTACAGCAACACTGTGGATGTCCCTCCTAAATGTGAGTACACGCAGAAGTAAAGGTTGAGAGCCATGGCAGAGGCTGGTGAGCAGCCATCCAGCCAAACTCAAAGAAGATGTTCTGCAATCCAGTGTGCAGCACCTCTAAGCTCGGAGCTTGGGTATGTCGTCTTGGATTTCTCTCGGATGTGAAAATAGATGAGAAATACAACAAAAACCACCCACTTTGTTTTACCTAATGCTAGTATCGTTTATGAGCAAGCTAGAAGCTCAGATTGAACGGCTGATTGACAAGTAGCTGATCGTCCTCACTCTATCACTACAAGACAGCACATGAGTTAGTATTTCAGGCATGATCTGAGGTGGCAGCAGGTAGGCAAGGTGCTGGAAATGACACTAATGCTATTCTGACAGGCTGTGACTTCCTAAGTGCATAACTGAAGGGTTAGGCTAAGCCATGACATTAGATCCGACAGTAATGGCATTGCTGCAGATTGCAACTAGAGAAGTTTGGAAGTAGTTGGCTAAAACTCTTTCCCTTTTCATAGACAACCTCATCCACCTGTAATTTTCTGGCAGGTTCACATGTCACAGGAGGAGAGGGATGAGGAATGAGGATTTTGGTGCTTACCAACTCGAATGGGTCTGTTATTAAGGAAACATGCTAAAAAATTGCAACTGCAGCAATAAATAACCTCTCCTCAGAATCATCCAATACACAGAATGAAGATTGAAATCCTCTTAAAAGTGTCACACTACAAAAACAAAGGATTGAAATAATTGTCTGAGATCCCCACCACATTTATCCTTTCTCAAAGATATTCAGGCTTCCTTTTTTCAAGTTCCAAGTTAATAATTACAACTGAATTCAACCAAGAACTCTTACGGCACCTCTAACTATTTAGCTAGTGCTTCCTCCAGTTATCAGGGCTAGAGAAAAAAGCCTGCAACTTTGAGCTGAAAATTCTTCTTTTGACTTCAGTTGGTGAATAATTCATTCTAGCACTAAATTTGAACCCACAATGCATCCCTAAGGACCTACAAAAAGACAGAGCCAAGTGGCCAAGCAATTTCTCAGTCCTACTGAAGACTGCAAGTTTCCTTCCTCGCATGTGATTTCTAAACATTCATATTTTGCAACGTGAATCACTGCAAAGCACAACAGTTGGTCCCAACCGGTCCCACACAGCTTCTGCACAAGCAGCATGAAAACGCAATGCCCCACATTTCCCCCTTCTAAACATCACAACAGCCAAAAATCAGTCTTAAGTATAACTGAAAATTTCAACCACTAAAGTTTCGTCTTTATTATAGGTTCTTAGCGATGTCCACTTACTCAGTTCTGCTTCCTGTGCTGCTGCCAGGAGCCGTGGGTCTCAGACAGACAGAAAGACAGCCACCCTGCTAGATCCGCTTATACCATGCACCAGGTCCCTGCTGTTCTCACAAGCTGTCAATACTGATTGTGCAAGACTTTTCCTGCAAAAGTACGAATTCATAAGTGCTTTACTCCCTTTTCACAGGCTTGTGCAATGTATGAAACAACCCCAGAGAGGTCAAAGCAGAGCATCTTCAACGTACATAACCCTGCATGCAGTGTCAAACCCTGTTTAGAGATCAGGCAAATGGAAAAAGGCATGTGGTCCTGACAGTGGAAGGAGATGTCTTTGAGTTCTACAAAATGGGGCTAGTAAATTGAAGCCACCAGTGTCACAGCATGGTTTCACTTGTCATACACCAAAACCTGAGCAAAAAGCCAGATGATTAGCCAAAGACAGACTCAGAGAAACACAATAGGACTATAATTTAAAGTAAGTATATTTCAGAGTAACATAATAGGACCATTTTCCAGAAAAACAACACTTTATGAAGTATGTTTGCCACCCAGTAACTGCCTAGAGGGGAGTTTCTGAAATACACTGGCTCAATGTGCCGAGTACAACTTTCCTGACTGACCCGGACACAGCCCAAACTCTGATTCAGTTGCAAACGGCACAATACTTCGTACCACTTCTGACTCCATTATATTCATGGACATGAAAAGTGAATTAAGTCAGAAACATTTTCCTACTCTTTTAGTGAAACTACCGTTGTGAGGAATCTCATTTTACCAACTCTCAGGCATAAGATTGGTTCTCCAAGCTGCTACTGTGTGTCTGATCCCACAAGGTTTCATGAATTTATAAGGCAGAAGTCATATGAGCAACAAAGAACAGAGGTCCCAGACTCTGCCACAGTCTCCTGAGCATCTTGAGGCAAATCAGTTAATCTTTCAGAGGATCAGTTCACCATCAGTAAAATGGAGACACTACTCTTCTGCCTATTTTTACTAGAAACGTATTCTGTTACTCAAAAAAATGTGGAGACACTAATTAGGTATTTAGATCCTGGTATAATAGCAATAATATCAGATCTAAATTTATTACCAAAATCACAAGAAACCTGAATAGTCTCTAAGTATTCCAGCAGAGTATAATAACAAACTGTGAGAGCAGCAGGGACAAGTAATTAAAACAAGAAAATGAAACATGAAATTCAAAAGCCAATTTCAATGCAAACTCTTCAAATGTGGTGCACAGAAGCATCCTACAAGGGTCCGGGAGACTGGCAAAGAGGATTAGTAAATGCATGCAACTGCACTACCATGACCGGAGCACTTCATCTGCTGTGGAAATGCAAAGCCATCTGGAGTGACAAGCTGGAGAGAGTAAAGGTCCTTCAGGCCTCTGCCAAGTTTCTATAAAGTGCAATGAAAACGATGAAACAGAATATGAATCATTTAAAAGCAAAACTATACTAAGAAATAAATAAGCATCCCCTCACATTTAAACTGAAGGGATGAGGCTAACATGGTTAATGATTCAGGATGGGTCACGTTAGACCAAGAAGCAGGTCTGGTTTTTCTGCCTTTTAAGTACACTTTCTGAAGGGCATGAAAGCACAAACACAGGCTACTTCCCAACTCTGTCCCCAGCTGTTTACTGAGACAGGTTTGCAGTCAAGTCAGCGAGATTCAGAAACCAAAAGTGCATTTAGAAGTATTAGCACCCAGCAATCTTGGGATTTTCTGTGCAAATCAGGCTGTCTCTCGTCTGAGACAATTAACTGATATGATTGTTCCAGAATAAACCCACGGAGAAATCAAATTTCTTTTATTTTGGATACATGTCTTTGTTTTATGAGGACACTGAAAGTGTAAAGGTGATGTGCTCTGGAATAGCATGGCCACAGCATTGGGGTCACAGGGAAGAGCTTATTCCCTGATGCAACTCATTTGGTGATTTCTTGAAAATGCCCTAAAAACTATCACCAGGACTTTGAGACTAACTCTCATCAGAGTCCTAACTGCTAAGCAGTCATTGCAGACAGGAATACTTGTTACCGAAATGTTCAGCCATAAATTGCTGCATTACATGGTTTGAACCTCACGGGTGGAAGCAAAGGATGCAGCTAGGAGACATGTAAGAGTTGCTGGTACACAACCTCCCCAAAATCAAGCCTGAGAAACCAGAGGCAGCGTTCTGTCTTTGCTCAGATTCAGACAGCTCAAACTGCCATCCCTGGTGCACTGGGCAGCAGGGATCTCACTTGACTCTGGAAAGGAGAGCTCGGATACGGCGAGGTTGCATGGACAAGCGTTCATCTTATCTGCATCCAGATGCAACACCTACACAGCTGCTCTCTGTTGATGCTCTTGGGAAGATTTTGCAGCAACAGGACTTTTACCATGTGAAAGTCGCAGATCCTCTTTCTCATATGAAGGTGTAACAGAAAGGCTGCATCTAGAAAATAAACTGCAATGAAAAACTATCACAGATGCAGGCAGAAGCAGGAAGAGCTTCACACTGTTTCAAGTGAAACCTCTCAGCACATAGAAGAATGGACAAAACCAGACTGTGGGCTCTAGCTGGGATTGCTTCCCCAGGCAAAACCGTCATGGGGAGGGGGAGGATGAGGAGGGAGGCATAATGTGTACTAAAAACAAGTTAATTGCAATTATCAGCAGGTCTGCAGCACTGGGAGGAAATGTCTCAGTGTGCAGTACAGAGCAGCACAGGAAAGATTGACTGCAAGAGGAAAACAAAACTTCAGGGGAGATCCCACTTATGCAGAATTTAAACAAAATTCAGAAAGCCAGTGTCAGGCAGCATCTGCTCCACAAAACCGAGCACATGCATATGGCACGGCACACCCTCTGTAACACCGAGCCACAGAGTAAACAGCCAAGAGATGACAACGGCAAAGGCACGAAGGCGGCTGGGCACAGCTGTGAGCCTCAGGCTGCGGCAGCATGGATCTCGGCAGAGACTGCAGCCATGGGGCCGAACAGCCCGGACCTGGGCTGCAGTGGGAACGGGGAGCGGGGATGCAGGGCTGCAACGGAAAGCATGAGATATAGGCAGAAACAAAGCGCTCCCTCTCTCTTCTTCATGTCACATACCATAGGGATTCAATTTCTCCTCCTGGTAACCTTAATAAAACAGATGTTACAGAGGCATCACTGACTGCGGAATTTAACGCACTGAATTACAGAATTTGTTCTTGGTGTGCATCTAAAATACGTTTGGTGAAAAGAAACGTGGAAGGATAGATGTTCAAAATAAGTATGTCCGATATATCCCTCACACTTACAAGCTACGCAGCAGCCTAAGGCTTTGTCTGACAGCAGCAGCCCTTCTCTGCTCTCAGTAGTTATGCCAGATCAGCCAATGTCAGCAAGTTCAAAACAAAAGATTTTTAGTCCTTGAAAACCAGCACCAGTGGCTATGATGACAACGTTAGAAATTTGGCTTGAGATCCATCAATATCTTGGGGGCTGGTTTTCAGCTTTTTTAGCTTATAAGAATATACGTATGTTTGTGCTTCATTGCTAAAATGTTGATTTGGAATTCTTAAAAGTGCTCCTCTCATGGTAATTGAAACGGGCTTTTGACACAATCAAAGCACTTGACCCCTCAGGATTTTTTTATAAAAAGGAATGTAATAAAAATTGATTTTTCAAATATTGGTGGAAAATGGTTTTGTAACTGAAAAAGTCTTTTTGATCAAAATATTCTGAGCAGTTTGAAACCTCTAATTTGTTTTCCAGTGTTCTTTCTCAATGGAATCGAAAAGTGTGTAATCAACAACAAAGCATAAATAACTGTTCAGGGGGTCAGCTCTTTCACAACTGCACTTTTCCAAAGCACATTCCCTCTTCTGTCCTGCTGGCTTTCTAACATGGTCTGTAAAACCGTGGCCTTTCCCAGCAGAGAACACACCATGACTCAGTAGAAAAACTGACCAAAGAGACTTTTCTGCCCAGTGAATTCAGCTCCTGGAGGAAATGGATAAGCAGCCTACCAACACCAATCAGAATAGCTTTCCTGGTGCATATGGGAGTCTCTTAAAGATATTTCAGAATAACTTTTACTCCTAGAATAGGAACATTTCAACAGCTCTTCAAACTCTAGTTTAATTTGGCTGCAGCACAGAAGCCATTTCTTTCTCTCCTGTTAGCTCTCTGGTTCCAACCGTTCCACAAATCACTGTCGCTCAGAGTGGCGAGGAAAGCAAACTGCCCTCTCCTTTTCTACCGAAGTTCTTTTTTCTTTCTTTTATTCTTTTTTTTAAAAAAAAATAAGAAGTCTTCCGGTCAGTTCTCACCTCTTTTGGCCTGGCCTGTGCTGCAGAGCCATTGAGCCCTGCTGGCAGCTGGAGTCCAGAGCCACAAAGATGAAGATCCTTGGCAGAAACACCGGACACACAATCCCTTGTTTCTTGTGCTGCTAAATGAGAAAGCGTTGAAGAGTCAGGCATGAAGCACTGCTGAAGGTGAATGCTGGCTGCCTTGTTACTGCTCACTTTGTGTTTTAGCCTTATTAGCAGTAATGGTAAAAATATAACTAGGTAAGATGTTTCCAATCACAAAGTATTTGAGATAATAAAATGAGGGGGAAGAAGGGATTCACCTCTCTCTACTGAGAAATCCCAAATCCTCATCTGGTTTTCTATAACCTTCCCTAGGAATAGAGAAGTGAAAGGGAATATTTTAAGGACACTTTATGTAGGCACTAAACTACACGATAAGCATGTAGGGGTGAAGACATCCTTATCTTTTCAAGAAGCCACTTCTTAACAAATTGATTTCTTTTGCTCATTTTGACCTCTCATCTCACAATCACAGAAACTGTCTCTCAGGAACTGAAGTTACCTGGATCTCGGAGAAAACGTTCTCAGTTCTTCAACTGTGTTGTGATCTTTGCCCCTTTAAAATTCAAGCAAAGCAAAAATTTATCTAAACAATTTTTATTTTCTTTTTATGGCTCGTACAGAAAAATGCACTTACACCACACTCCCAAGTTCAGCTTCGGTCCTGACTGTCCTGACAAGAAAGCTGCTGCAGCTGGAAGCTGACTTGTCAGGTACCAAAACTTGGGATGACAGGAAAATTCTAAAAATCAGAAATTCCGTTCAGGAGGGTTTTCAGATGTTTTTCTTTCTCTTCCTACAGGGAATCTAAGAAATCTGCACTGACAAACACCTTATCTAGGATTGTATCAACTCAGCAAAATTGCATGAGACTACAGAACATTTTTGCTGATTACTCTGTAAAAGCGTCACTTCTCCTGGGTTCCCAAAGGTAATTAGCAGACAGAATAGTCATTTTTAAATATATTTTTCTGCTTGGCTGCTGAACCACATGCACTCTGTCTCTGCTTTAAACTCTGTTCCTGGAGACTTGCAGGAGCACATTTTTAGAGTGCTTCCCCAAGCGGCTGCTGTTCACACTTCGTGCGCTGGGTAGCCTGATGAAAAATCTCCCCCTGCTCCACAGAAATTCCTTGAGAACTTCTTGTCTTCCTCTTTACCAGTTAATATTCAGATATTTAGCTGATATGAGTGAGCACTGGAATCAGTCACAGAGATGCACAAATTTATAAGAGCTGAAGATTTTGTTCCCACTTTTTCATATAGTCATTGAGATTCCAGAACACCATCTCTTAGTGTTTTAAGCTCTCGTCCATATTAGAGCTGATTATTAAGGTAAGATACAACCTGTAATATTACAAGACACCCATGCCTCTAAAGTGCTCGGTTCCTCTCTGAAAGCATAAAGTTCCTTTTATATCACAGCAGACTTTGCATTTTTCAGTGATGAAGCCTTATTCCAGGCTAAGTGATGGACAGAACTGAGAAAAGTGCTGTGCAGCTAGTCAGTAAGCAAAGTCAGAATCCAATGTCTGCTTCTGCAGATATTATCAGAACAGAGCAGTCTTCAACACTCCTGCCCTACATCAAACTATGAAATACCTCAGAACAATAAAGCCTCAATCTTGCATGCATTATACCATGCTTAAACTCCTTTGTTCTTTTCAGAATTTGACCCTTTATGACAATTAACCTCTCTTCTTTATGATATCTATAATTTCCTCTGAATTAGCTATTCTAAACCTGCAAAAATTTGAGATGCCCAAAACATTCAAGGGAAAATCAATGTAATTCTGGGCATCTAAATCTTTCAAACACAAATAATACGACACAGCTATACTCAAAGTAATGATGTAATAGATATTAGTCAATGAATGACAATCAAGAAAAATCTATTTTATGCTGCTGTAAGTGGTAGCAACCAATTAAAATTGTACCTGTGAAATGTAGGTCACATCAGAACAGTATTGGCCAAATAGAGATCACATATTAGCACTTGAAAGCCTAGCCTCAATGTCACAGAAGTCAAAATATACTTTTAATTAGAATTAATTTAATTAAGTTACAAAAATACTATTTCTCTTTTAATGGCTTAATGGCTGTGTTTGTGTCCCAACCAGTGGCTGGGACCAGGTTGTACCATCTTGTTTGGTAATAGCCTCTAGAAACAACCGTGCTCTGCAGACAAGTCATAAGCTATTAAAAACAGGTAGCCAAGACTTTGTATTATTTTGGAATGGTCTCTCCAGGTAGGAGACCGATAGGTCTGTAGTAAGAAAAGAGCTGGCATAGTATGTATTATACTTATGAGCCAGCTTGTTTTGGACACACAACGTGGAATTCAGTTTAACATTTCTACAGTAAGAATACAAATCCCTAAAGGAAGATTTTGAAAGAGCTGGCTTCTTTCTGCTAATCAGTGCATTAACAAAAAGCAGTCACTCATAAAACTTCTGTGATCTGCCTACAGCATCCCATGCGCTGCTTTCAACACTCTGGAGATCTCTCAGCAGCTTATGTCAGGTATCTCTGCCATGCAGGATATGATGTAAACCATGTAAATCTTGTAAAAGTTAGTTACAGCTACACCCTACTGCAGGGAAATCGCTATGCATTTAACAGGAATCTTAAACCTGTAGACATACAAGAATTCTGGGAGATTAAAGTTTTTAGAGGTGCAATTACCTTCCACTTTGCATATGCATGTTCATACAAGTCACCTCTGGGAAGCATTTGTAAAGGAAATTCTCATATTCATCTTCACCTTGGATATAGTCCCGTAAAACTGAGTGACAGTAATCTGACTACACCACTAAGATTCAGTGCCTCTGCCGGGAATGACTCATGGAGCACTTTCCTCTTCTCACTGCATTTCCTCTGTGACAGAGGAGCTCGCCTTGCCCGTCTCCAAAATGAAATATTGGAAGAACCAATATTCTGCACTTTCACTTGCATTTCTCATTCAGAGTTGTAGCAAGTGGCTGAAGTGCCCAAAATAGGCCCTTTTACCCTCTCTATATACCCGTTGACTCACAGCATGCTATATAAGCAGACACTCAAGATAACTGAAAAAGGCAATCAAGAAGGGGAGGAAAAAAGAGAAGCATGCAGCTTTCTACCATTCTAGCCTCAAGGAAGACATGACAAAAGTCTTCAAGTTAGCTACAAAAAGGAAAGGACAAGAAGTACCAAGTTTAAGTTGCAATAAGATAGTTTTAAGTTAAATGGTGAGGATATCTTTCTAACAGTAAGTCTAATGAAGTCCTGAAATGGATTTCTTGTATAAACTGGAGACTCTCTGTCACGGGAGGTTTTTAAGAAGCAGCTGGAAACTCCCTGTCATGTACAGTTTAGCTATAGCTGAGCCTGCCCTGGAGAACAGACACGGGCTACATGACCTCTCAATGTTCCCTCCTGCTCTATTATCCACTGAATAAGAAATTTAACCTCAACTTATAGCAATTCAGCTGCAAACCACAACTTTAACATCAATTCTGTTGCATAGTTGTTCTTTCAAGAACACCTATGTTGCATCTACTTTCTTCCCTGTAGACCACTGAAGGCTCTTCAGACAATGGAAAAGTCATACCAGTTCATCTGCAAACAAAAAAAGAAAAGGTAAATGTTGGCAAGATCTTCCTTTCTGGCTTCCCTTCACATGAAGTCCCTGCAGGTTCACTCAACTTTACTAGTTAAATGACTCTCTTCCTGCTATACCTTGGAGTAATGATATGTGATCTTTGCTACAGTGATGCTTTTCCTAATACGCAGCACTACCAGAGCTTTGGAAGAACAATTCAATGCTAACTTCTGATTTAGGAAAAATAATTATGCTATTAAACAACATCCTAGGCTACTTCTTTATTTACACTGTTTCAAGGCTACTCTTTCTTCCATTCCATACTAAAGCCACAGGCCTGAGCTGTTGCATTGTTTTGTCCAGACATGCTATGGTTTTGTGGTAGTTAAAGAATAATCATTTCCAGAACACCTGAAGTACACCCTTTATGTATGTGTTTGTATAATACATACACAAATTTGTTAGTCACCGCACTTGGGTTTATCCTCTCAGAAAAGCTTGCCATGAACCATACACAGTCAAAGAAATTCAGACTGGAAGATGAATATCTGAATATTTAAAACTAGCATCTCTCTGGCAATCCTGTATTCTTCTGTGGCATTTGAATATGAATCATTTTGGTGTTGTATCAAGCCCTTAATGTTCTTTTAATGCTGAGTTTCTCATCTGAATTTCACTGGGACTTATTAAACGCAGGGTTTTTCTTTCCCTATCTCATATTGACATGATTACAGTAACTATGTATAATTATGTGCATAGGGTAAATATGCTAATTGTATAATTGCAATGTTCAAGTAAACCCTGGCAAACAGAGCATGTTCTTAGGGCAGGACATATAGTGATAGGCATAACACAACTAGAAGCACTCCTCTTATTTCCCACTAGTAATATTTAGAGATAAAACAGAATACCATCTATCTACCATCTAGCTGACCCTTCCATTCAAAGGCTGGACGGTGAGCCCTGCTGTCATAAAAATGGAAGTTAATAAAGTACCTGTAATAACTGCAGAATATCTTTGTCCAGTGATATCATCTGTAAGCTGGAAGCAGGACAACTCAAAGGTGGTCTACTTACTAAGCTTCTCAAATATGAAGAAGGCTGCTTGGAAATGTAAAATATTATCAGCAATTATTTGTCTTTGTGGAGAAAACGTATTGGGAAAAATGAAACCAAAATTGTACTCAAGTACTGAGAGGGAGAGAATGATAGTGACACAAACCTCTCCACCTTATGGTGCTTTATTTTTCTGAAGAAAGAAACTGGGGCAAAGACACCTAAGAAAAAGGTGCAGATTTTATTTCTGCCAATGACTTGATGTGTGATGTTGGATTAATTACTTCATGTCCTTTATTTCCTTTTCTCCCTCTGCACTTAAATTGACATCTGTCATCATGTACTTGAACTTCAGCCAATAGATTGGGATGTTGTACTCACTTGGATGTCCCAGTGCTGTCATGAGTTTCATTCACACGACATTAAAAAAAGAAGTTGAGATTTGTCTGATAAAGGTAGACATGACCTTCAGGGGAGGCAGGGGAGAAGAGAAGAGAAGAGAGGGGAAAGGGATTTACGTTTGTCTTTAAAAAATGACAGGATTCAGCTGGGATGAGGTTCCAGCTGATTAAAAACAAACAAAAAAAGAAAACAAAAAACATAAATCCCAACTCTTTAGAAAGGAGTGAATGGAAATGATGCTGTCAACAACTGCAGTACTGCTGGGGGCTCTCAGAACACTATTCAAAAGCCAAAAACATTCAGGTTTCAACATAGTATTAAAATAATGATGGCACCCATGAAAGCATTCATTTACAAGCAGTGGGAGGCAGGCTGAGATGAAGCATAACTTCGCACTCTGACCTGCTATTAGGACTGTGGATTTGTTTCCATTCTGACAGAGGCCAACATCACTGGAATTGACCTCTGTAGGATTACTGCTAATGGTCCTTAAGGTGAAAAGTTATGGGATCCACACTTATTATGTATGCAGGACAGATAATACTAGGCATACTGCACTCATCTGTGCCCGTGATGAGTAGCAGACCCTATGGCATATATGAATTCTTTACATAGATGAGATGTGCAGGTTCAGCCAGATATGCAAATGTCCAGCAGCTCACTAAGAAGGGCCATAATTTTTCTTGAGGAAAGGTCAAGAACAGGCGCGTGAGGTGTAGAGCTTGGTACAACTAAGCTTTACCCACGTACAGCAGTTGGTAAACAATACATTACCTCAAGGACCCTGGTTATTGACGACTTATCATCTTCAGGCACTCAGCTCTGAACTTCTTTGATTGAACACTGAAATAACGGGTGCTCAGGACCTCTGTGAATCACACCCAAGTCATCCTAAATGGGCCTTATGTAGCTAGAGCCTTTTAGACTATTGGCTCCCACTGCTACGCATTGTCATGTTGCTAGTTTGCAGATACGGATTACCCAGTTAATGTAGGTGCACTACATACCTACATCACAAAAGATTTGAATTAATTTTTAAATTCTCACTTATATTGGGTCACACAAAAATGAATTTTTATGCTCTACCAATTTCCCAGTGGCCTGAAGTACTACACATCAGAAATAAGTCATTATAATCCCTGGGATCCAAGCCAAATTCTCTTATTGAAAACACATAGTACATATTAAACTGCAGATCCTTCTGTGTGACTGGCCTATTTTCATAACATTTGGCTTACAAAGGCCCCAAAACAAAGCAGAGACTGAAATTGCCTGATGACCTCTTCTGCTGACAGCCCCTGTTGCTCATCTCAACTGCGTTTGATAGAACACAGCACATTCTTTTAAATATTTTATCCACTTGGTGATCATGGGTGAAAGAAAGAACTAACAAGAAATGACAAGTGAAATAACTACATTTCCGGACCTGACAACGCTCTTTATTTTTAATTCTACCAGGGTTGTGGATAGACATTGAGGCACAACTTTGACAAGAGATTAAATAAGTGAGTTTAGGATTTGAATTATATTATACCCACCCTGATCTGTGAGTTCATTTGGAAACAGGAGGAAGTAAAATAAAACAAGCCAAGAAATCTGAAGCTTCCTTACATTACACTAAATGCTCTTTTTTTCTGTCTGGATTTTCTCTTGTAAAAACGTGCTCATTTCTTTACAGTGACATCTGAACCAACCAGAAAGAAAGAGACTATACTGACGGTAGGGAAAGGTGTCTAACTAGATTAACAAAGTTAAAGTGAAATTTCCCAATAAAATATTTCTAAGAACAGTTTTGTACTCAGTGTCTGAAATACCTACATGCACTATTTTGTGAAAAGTCTGATGGATGCGTCTATAGAAAATAACTATAAAAGATTAGAACCATATTGTACCTACATTAATATTATAATTCACCTGTAATATTTTTGGCAATTCTATTATTTCTTTAGTCCCTTATCCTAGACAGACTTAAATAAATGAATAACAACTAAAGGGGAAGGGGAGAAGAGAGAAAGATTTTCCTCTCCCTCCCAGGAAAAAGTTGTGAGCAATATTTCAGGTTCCCATGGCTAAAAAGCTAGTTTATCATCAAATTGGGTTAGTGTTGATAAAAAATTTTGAATTTCTGTTTGCACAAGTCCACTATCACAAGAGGAACATCCAGCTGACATTGAGCATCCTCTCACAGATCCCTCGCAGGGCCCCTGGCCAAAGCTGTCGCTGGCGTCGAGTGACAAATGATTATTGCGTTTTAAGCTGTGTTTGGTAGTTTGGAAATCTGATTTCAATGCGCTTTGGAAGAACCATGTTTAAAAAAAAAAAGCGTGAAGAATTCTTACACTGCTAGTGGGTCAGATGGGTCTTCATGCTCTCCTCTCTGCTCCTGCTTTAACCGGGTTCAAGCTGTGTGCAGAACTGCAGAGGGGCAAATAACAGCAGGTAACTCATCGCTCCCCAGTGCCGGGATTCTTTCTCCTTACACCCAGCTCTTTTCTAAAGGCACAGAGATCCTGGTGCTTTGCATATGGCCCAAACCTGAGATTCTTATAATAGAGCGTGTTCCTTGAAATCACTTGTCTGTCAGAGGCCTCAGCGGTGCCCACCGAGAACGTCTGTCTGACACAGAATTACACCCTGTGGGAAGCAACCCTGGTGTAAACAGCACCCTGGCACACACACCAGCCATTGCCTGCTGAGTTACAACATTTAAAAAAAAAAAAAAAAAGAAAAAGGAACAAACAAACAAAAAAATATGTCTGGATTATGAAGTCAACCCATTAATGTAAGAATGAAAAAGCGTAAGACGCTCCAGGCAGACAGCGAGCGCGTTTGTGCTGCACTCGCAGCATCCTGCGCCTTGGCTCCGGTTCCAGCAATCCAGGCCCTTCTCCCCCATCACTGCCCCCCACAAACAGATGAGATAATGATCATAAATTGACGTTATAAAAAGCAAGTGTGATATGATCAGAAATTAAGACAGTGCTTCCTCGGTGGTCACGCTGAGAACAAACTCCTGCTATCTTCAGTGAAGCCTGAAAGCTACCTAATGACCTGGCAAAGCAAATCATTAGCAACATTTCACCTAGGTCTTAAAATATTTTCATTGCAAATGACTCTCCCATTAGATGAATGCCCGTTGCAGAAAGTAATTACCCTTTCTTTGAACTTGCATTTCAGAAATTTGAAACAACTAAAAAAAATGACAGAGAATAATAAGAAAGCACTTTTTATGACTCCCCCCCCACCCCCACCCCATTCCCTCTCCTGGTACCTCATCAGTAATAGAGTGAGGGGCAGATCAACAGCCTGAACTGTCAGCATTAGAGTTGAAGGAGACCGCAAAAGATGCCATGACCAAGAGGTAGCTCTCACCAGCCATTTCTTTGAAACGGCTCCTCTGACATATCCGAACTGACAGGACAGTAGAAGTGAGCTGTCAGGACAGTTGGGTCCCAGCTTGCAGCTCAGAGCTCTGAGGGCACATGCCAAGAGACAGTGCACAGAACCGCTGGCTCTCTGCAAAGGCACTCCCTGTGCAAAACAGTGGACAGCAAAGAGAGATTCTTCCAATTCATTTAAAATATGCACCCTAACAGAAAGCTGAATTTACTAAAAGGTTTACTTGTTACGTGTCCCAGCTAAGCGAAGTGTGAAAGCTGACAGGAGAGGAAGCCATGGGATCTGGGCTGACATTCACAGGTTCTCAGGCTCTCAGAAACAAACCTCCACTTGTAACTGTGCATCAGCAAATTGTTGGTTTGTTTCTTCTGTATGTGCATCTGCTGGGACACACTGGCTAAAATCAGGGCAAGCACTCTCTCTGTGTTTGGATATATAGAAGTGTATATACATATGTATAAGCACACACGGACATATTTAAAAGGGAAAGGAAGAAAATGGAAGTATAAATTAATAACTGTATCTTAATTCTTTATCTTAAATTCATTTTGTGATCATTCACCCTAGGTTTGACCCACAATAAGAAGCCCATCTATCTGAAGAAGATATATCCAGATGCTAATATCAGGACAACGACACAAGACTGTGCTATTAAAAAAAAAACTACACACTAAGAACTCAATATATCTGTTCTGTGAAAGAAAGAAAGTGTGCATGTGTGTCTGTATAGGATTTTTCTGGGCTTTTGAGAAAGCTATTCCAGAGGATGAATCAAAAACAAAGCAACATTAATCAGTGTTCTCTTTAAGGAAAGAGAAGAGAGAACAAAATTGGCCCTATCATAAAATATTTACACTTTTTTTTGTAAAGCACAGTAGAGAGAAAATAATAGGACAGAAAAAGATGATGGTCAAACCAAGGCTTTGAAAGTGATCTTCTTCAGTAAAGTTGTGGGGGGAGACTCCATGCATCTTTTGAGTATGTTTTGTTCCACATGTGTTAATGGGTACTCAGCTGCACACCCAGCCCTAAAACCTTCCCATCAGAAACCGTAGCTGACATCAGACATCCCCAGAGGTACAGCACAGCACTTTCCAAACCAGCTTGCCACAGCCTTAACCATCCCCTGGGCCCCATGGTTACACAGCCCCCAGCAGGTTCTTCAGCCCCTGGCCAATTCCTCTTCCCATCGCTACCCCAGAGTGTGTAGAGGCACACAGGGGCTGCGCACGGCCGTCGGCACATGCAGGCAGCGCCTAGTCCTGGGGCTCTCCGAGCATCTCCCATGAGAAGCTCACTGCCTCCAGCATATGCAGCGCTAAATCAATAGCTTAGTGTAGCAGCCTGTCTCCTCCTCCTGCCACCTAACACAACATGTCGCATGTCATCGTCACACATCCATCCATGCATCATGACATGTGCCACAGCACATCAAATCCCCTCCTCACTCACGTGAGCCTCATGCCCTCTCACGTGCCAGGGGCAAGTGGCTTCAGCTCGACCCTGAAGGCAGACAAGGCAGGTCACGGCAACGCCGGGCTGGCAGCTGCTACCACCCAAGCCTGGAAACACCATCTCAGGGTCCCTGGGGTGCCCCCGACCTGGTCTCGGGGCACAGCTGGAGTGAAGCTTATCGGCACCACCTATGTCTTACAAATCTAACATTTATATCACTCCAATTATAAACTGTTTGGGGTTTTTTTTTGCTTCAGTTGAATTGATTTCCATGTGTTTAAAGCTAAGCACAGGTATCAGTGGGTGCAGGATCACAGATTAATTCAGAATTAAACCCCTTCGGATTTTAAGCAGCTTCAGCTTTCACTATGAGTATTTCTATTTCACTATGAGTATCTCTACTAATTGCACCCAGTGGAATTTTCTGAAAGTACAGCTTTGTTTTGGACGGGAGAAAAATATATTAAGTAGACTTTTTAGAGGTTTGAATTTAAAAAAACCCACATAGTTTTACTTAGAAAACTCCACAAGTTTTTCGACTCAGCCACCTCTAACAGTACTTTGTTCACTGTAACTCTAAATCCTGCTCAGAGCTGCTATTTTCAGAAAAAAACCTGCCATATATCTGGTGTAATTCAGACATTGCACTGCAAAAAGTGTCTTTAAAGTGCAGATTTGGGCAAAGATTTGATGAGAAGCTTTTATACTGAAGCGATAGCCTTTGTATTGTATACAAGGAGGAGGAAATAGCTATTCAGATAGAAAAACAGTGATCTATTATTCCAGAAAAGGAAAACTTTTAATATGACACAGGTGATCAGCAGCACAAAAGGCACAGTGGATCACTGACACCTCTCGTCTGCTGGGTAACACACACTAAGCTACCAGCTCAGGACTCATTACAGTTTGTACTCTGTGATGGGTATTTACTTTCTCTCCTCCCTTAAGTCAGCTTTCCAACACTGTCCTAAGATGATAGGACTTTGTAGGGGACAAGTGGAAATGAAAATAAAGGCCACTGTAAGGACTAGAGTACTTTTCATATGGACTATTTTCCAAGACTTGTACTAAATTAGAGTTGGAGCATGTCTCCAAAAAGGTGCACATGTTCTCTTCTCTCTGTTCTCTGTCACATCACATTTCTGCTCAACATAATGCAGCAAACCTTGAGAGTGATTTGTGGAATATATTAACATAGTTTAACACAGTGTGCATAAGATTTACATGCTACTGCTGTAAGGAAAGGTGATAGGTCAGAATAAAATGGATGATTAAAAAACGTTGATTAATTTCTGTAGCACTATTTCAAAAAGATGTATTGGAACAGCAAGCTTGACTCATTCCTTCCAAGTATCTTAATTACGTGAAATGAGAGGAACAATGCTGAAGCTGTGATCCTCCCCGCACAACCATGCCTTACTCGCACAAAGCTAGTGGAACAATTCATGATTTTTGTGATGTGGGGCTGCTTTACAGCTTTCATGCTATGCACCCTTGCTGGGTCCTCCAGCTCAGCTGTCTCATCTTGCAGCTCTCGTCTTCCTTTGTTCAAGCCACCTGAAATCAAAGCTTGGCATATACTGAGGTGTTTGCCTCTTGAAGGATGGAATTATGTCTAAGAATAAATCTTTTTTTCTTGGATTGGCACCCAAGGAGAGGCACAGTGGCTTTCACTTGAGGATGTCAAGGCTGAATCACATCCAAATATCTGTAGGGGATGAGGCTGTCTAGGAGACTCTGAGTCCCAATGAAGCTGATGAGATTTTGTTCAGCCATCAATTCCACCTGGGCCAAAATTACCACCCAGCATCGCCGGCTGCTTGGGGAGGGGACAGCACTGCCACAGCCCCCAGACCTGGCTGAGATCTCTGGCTTTGCAGCAATAAGAAACAACAGTAACCCATAAAGGTAAACATCAGTTTGGCCCGAATTTCAGTCTCTCTCAGCTGCATGCGCATAACTCTAAATAAAACACCAGTCAGTCACCCCGTAAGCATCCATCATGGCATTGCTGCCATTTTTCCAGTGGGTTGTTTCTTTCTGGTGGAACTAATTGACCTCTGACCTGTTCATTGCTTTACTGCCACCAATCTAGCACCAGTTTATTCATCAACATCTGGTGGTCGGAAAATTGTATTTTACATTATTAGCTCTCAAATGGATAGCTAATGCTGCTTAATGGGGCAGTTATATGCTATTATAGATTCATTTCTTCTCATTCTGCTAATGAATGGAGAATCTTCATCAAACAAATTTTTGCCAGTTGGCTTGATATCAAAGTTGCTAATTAAAAACAGAAAAATGCTTAATATATGGAAAGCTGAATGGTGGCGGCATGTGAGTTTTGAAGAAGTATCATTTCTGCCACACTGTACTTGCACAGAGGCCAAATTGGCAATCAAGTGATCAGTGTGAGGAAGGTTGAGCTGTATTTACATATTGTCTCAGTAAAACGCTACGGATTTATTTCTCTGGTGCCAGAGACACAATATGGGCATAGCTTAAAATTGGCTTCTTTTCCTGGCTTTCACAAAAGAAATGGAAAAAAGTATGGAAATAAACCATCTTGGATTCAGTCCTAAAAACATCTGATTTTCCTCCATCAGCTAGCACAACTGCATTTTACAATGGGAATGTGCATAGATGGTGTGACCTAGCATGCAGAATTCATGAAATATCTCTGCATAAACATGTGAATTTGGAGTAAACACATTTCAGGCTGACAAACTGCAGCACTGAATGAAGAGCAGGCTGCTCTGCAGCGTATGCACCCCAGGGCTCAGTGCCTGGCTCAGATTTGAGGTAATCCAAGTCAAGGATCTCACATGAACTCCCCCTCCTATAGGCCAAATAGTGTATACAGTTTCAAAGTTTATAGTTTAGTTTATATAGTTTAAAATTTACTTTTTTTACTACATACAAACACATGTACACATCTATTACTGTTTGATTATTTTCAGTTATACCCTAATACATAGTGGTGTCACCTGGCAGTATTCAATGCACACAAACATTTCAGCGATTTGTGTACTAAAAATATTTTCTTCTCAATTCAAAATTCTAAAAAGGATCTTAGGAAGGTACCTTTACAAACAAAACTACTGACGTCCGGAATGCGGATATACAAGTGCGTTTTGTTTGCAGGACTGGAACTCGCTGCCAGTCCTACATTCCATGTGCTTGCAAACACCTGAATGTTACCATTGAATCAAATACGACCACTGACGAGTCTCAATTCACACAGGAATTCAAGTGCTTTTTTGCCCGAGTGCAAATATGAATGCGAGTGAAATCTAACCCACATTACTTGCATAGCCCTTCTATGAAAAGGTGCACAAAGACTGCTGAGAACTTTTTTGACTCTCCCATGTAAAGTCTAACAAGAAGCTGTGGTTTACGTTTAAGTAGCTTTCAGAATTTAGCATAGTTCACCCATGCCACATTTTCAGCACAATCCATACACATCTTTAGGAAAAGTAGTCAAGACATAACAAACACAAATTATTGTAATAGTGCTGTTAAAATGTGAAGTTCTCTATTTTTCCTACACCAAGTAATTCCTGTCATTTCAAAGAGAACTTACTCTAATCTAAAGCTACTGAAGCACACAGAAGCTGTGCCAGCTCTAACATATCTATTGGCTTCACGGATCATTACACAGCACAGATGGCACTACGAATTATTTCTGAAAATATCAATACGTTTCTAATACCATACACATAATTCTCCTAATCTTTGGGTGCGCGCTCCCTGAGCCTGGGTCCCAGCTCAGCTTCCGAACACCCTCTTTTTCTGTCTCGCTTAGTGATATGCAAGTAGCTGGCAGCACACACAGCCAGCAGCTGTGCAGCACCGTAGAAACCTCAGCCCACACAGACCCCTGGATGCCACTGCAATTTTACTGCTGCGGTTTCAGAAAACTACGAAGAGTGTTGAAAGCATGGGATGAGCACCCCTCTAGCAGTAGAAAAGTATACCATAAAAAGTAAACACTAAAGCCAAGGAAGTAATTATAAAAGGGTTTCTTTTTATTTATTTTTAGAGCTCGAATGCACTCCTGAGTGAAAAAACTAAAACAGAGAAAATAGAGAAAGAAGGGGGAGGAAAAATCACATCAGGCAGATTTACATGGCTTTGTTCTGCCACTCTTGCTTGTAGATCCATTAGCACACATAAGATAAAAATGCAGAAGAATTAGTGCTTCAGTAATACAGATTATTTGAACCTAATGTTAAAGAGTCACAAACTCATAATTCCTGGGAAGTCAGAACAAAACTATGACATCTGCAAGGTTTAATATTTTCAGCCCGATGCTCAAGCGTACCAGTATTTTTCACAGGCTATGACTAAAACCTCTAGTCTGAAACTCCTTCATTCATTAATACATCCTTCCATTGAGTAAGGGGATTTTTTCCCCCCCCCTTCTGCTTTTTACTTTGGTTACTAAATTTGTTAATAAAAAATCAGTTTTCTATTATTTTGCACGTCTGTATTTTACATACAGCTTCCTTATGGCCAGGAGAAGCAGTTTTGGAGAGCTAAGAAAAAAACCCTTGGCTTTCATTTTAGTGGGCACCTTTGCTTCAGTTACAGGCAATAAGGGGTTTGTAACTGCAAAGCCTTCAACTTAGATGATAACTTGTCAAAGGAGGAATGAGTCAGAAGAAGAGATGGCTCTGCGCTGTCAATACATTCAAGCCAAATTACATCTATGTTAAGATCCTTTCTACCTGTCCTACAATATTAAATGAGATGCATGTTCTCCCCTCGAGGGCTTCGTGTCTTCTCCTTCCACGGAACCTACTCAACCCTATCAGCCCACCTTGGTGAGCCCTCCACAAGCCTTCTGGAAGGCGTGCTATAGCAGGGCACACCAGACCATGTTTTTCTAAGCTTTAAATGAGGAACAAAGATGACATCAGTCCAAACAAAATCTTAATTTGTGCCTCTTTGCATGCACATTAGCGATCGAAGTCTATCTCCTTTGTCACAAGGAATAGTAAAGCTAACTCTGATCTCCACATCTTACAGGACAAAAATGACTTAGAGAAGGTGAATGGAAACTACAACAGAGGTTTCCCTCTTTGGAGCAGAGTGCTGTCCGCAGAGAAAGATTGTGGAGTACGTGGTTTTAAGTTACGATTCATTATGTCCTTAATTCATCTGCAACTTCAAATCTCCTGCAACAGACACCTTCAAATTGCTGTTTAATGTCTGACGCAAAGTAGATTTCTTTTTAAACCTCTATCTGATTTCCACAAGTCTGGTGTAAACAAGATGAATCAACCCAAGTTCGCTGAAGGGCAGATCCAAATTGACTTACACTTACACGGCAGCTTCTCTTCAATTTTGTGACAGTTCAGAAATACCTGACTGAAATTTTTTCCTGAGTTTGGGATTTGTGATGACTTCTCACACGAGGCTTTTTTGCAAACCTTCTGAGGAACAGTTGTCAAACCATAAAGCAAACCTCTGTACTGCCTCTTTTCCAGTGTAAAATAACTTTCTTCTTGCAAGAAAAGTGCCTAACTTGGCCAAAAAAAAAAGAAAAAAAAAAGAAAAAAGAAAGATCAGCAGTATGTATTGAAACACACAACATTTCAGCAAGGAAAAACCTTTTCTTTATGGTTATATAAAATATACTCTCTTGCAGCAAGCTTGTAGCTTATTTATCATTCCCAGGTGGCTACTGAAAACTCCTTAAATGTTGTTTAATGTAGTGATTCTTTTCTGCCTTACTGGTGTAAACTGAATATACCTAAGAGCAGATTATATTGGCAATAAAAAAGGTTCTCCTTTTTTGAGATCTATCAAAATAAAATATACTTGGGAGGCTTTGAAGTTAAATTTTAAAAAATCTTTGGGAAATTGCCTTTCATTTCAGAGAGCACAATTTAAATTCATTCTGAGGGTTTGCATGAGACACCTCAGGTGCTCTCTGTTCCCAATTCAGTTGATTAAAGTTGCCTTAAAAGATTTGCTGAAGCATCAGGCAATGTAATTAGAAGAGGTAGCTGATACTATACATTGATCATCAAAGCATAAGTACGCACAAAGGAGACAAAGAATCTCAATACAATTGTAATAATCTCTGCAGATTAAAAAAAATACAATTATAATTAGGAGAAAGTAATGAAAGCCTGCACGAGCATAGGATCCAGGTTCCCTTGGTATCTTATCACCAGCACAGAGTTTGCTGGGAGGGAGCTCTATTCAAGCCAGCAGAGCTGTCCCACACGGGATGCTGAGGTAAACATTCCAGAGACTTCAGGGAAAACAGTGCAAGTGGGCCCCAGAACCTTGTACAAATATTATCCCATGGTTATGGTCTGATTCCTTTTGGAGTAGGGAACTCATTTGGACCTCCGTGAGTTAGGTGGAAGCAAGACACCCCCAGGGCTGGTGGATAAGCAGGAGCCATGGCAGCACCACCAGAGGAAGTGCCCATGGGTCTAGCTGGGGTGGACTTCCACAAGCAGCCAAAAATTTTCCAGAGTACACAGGGTACTGCATAAACCCTGAACTCCTGTGTGGGTGAAACCCTGCATCAAGTTTCTGCATTGTGTACAAATCTGAGTTTTGACCACTGAAATTCTAATGGCTGGAGGTGATTCAGCTTAATCATAGCTCTTCTAAGCAAGTACTAACTCCTGCAGGCACTACTGGAACCACTGTGCTCTTGGAGCTGGAAATGCGTATGTAAACACCAGGATGACTCAGGGCCAATAAGACTAATTTTGTATTGAAATGCAAATTTTTTAAAAGGTCCCTTTTTGTTTAAATCTGCCAAAATTCACGTTTTTTTCTTTAAACATGAAAGACCTTTAAATGCAGTTATAAACAGGCCATCATATCCCCTCTGAGGTTGGTAATTTATGTTAAATATGTGGTCAGAAAAACAGAGGCCTGTAAGGCGACAACCAGGAACAGAACAAATATCTTTTCAACAAAAAGTTGAAAACAGTACTTTGATGGGACACAAATGGCCCGATTACTGTATGGGCATACCTCCATATGTTATGATTTTTCTTTCCCACTATGAAGAGTAGAAAAGAGGTAAAGAAAGCAAATAAGGTTCACTAAAACAGTGTCAAAATATTATAACAATTACTGCTATGTTGTTATTCAAGTGGGTTGAAAGCCAAAGGGAACTGGAGGCTTGTCAGCATTACAGCGCTTACTACACAGGACACCACAACTCCTTGTTCTCCCTTATGCTTCATTTATTGCTTTGGGAAAGTAACACAGGACTAGGTTTCTAAAGACATTTTCATGCCTGCTGCAATTTTCAAGAGGGCCTGTAAGAGCAGGTGTTTGGTATTTATCTAACCTTACTGCAGAAGCTCCTTTTATACTCCTTGCTGCAGAAACTCCTTTTATAGCCAATATTGAGAGACAGGTATCTCCAGAAGGTGATACCACAAGGTGCTTGGTTGCTACGTAAAGAGATTGCAGGGTACGTGTTTGCGATAGAAGGAAGACATTGCAGTACTGAACGCTAAATGTAATATCTGTCATTTATCATGAGTGGCCTTATTCAGCCTTGGTAATGTTCGAAAGATTTGCACTCCGGTTATCAATACAGATACCAGTAAGTTGGAAGAAGACTTGTATGTCACAGTGACCCAGCCACAGCAAGCCCTTCTCTCTGGATGCATGCCAGAACCAGTGCCAGACCTCCTCCACCCAAACGCAGATGTCCCTTTTCCTCTTTCACTTTTTCCTCCCCAAAAATGGGGAATTTGAACTTGTACAAGGGGATACAAGTCTGGTCTTTCTGCCAGACAAGGACGGTTCTTGCTAAGAGAGTTCGGGCAGACTCATATACTGACATTACCTTCAGCTGCAGAGCAGTTAGCAATTTTTCCATACACGTTTTGCACAGATCCAAGAACTCCAAGAAAAATGCTTTGTTCATTTGTTTTCACATCACTGACCTTTGTATTGACAACTCTGAAACGCACAGAGCTGCCCATCCATGCAGTCACAGCTGGAAAAAGGCTAACAGAGATTTTCATAACAACAGAACATCACGCGTGAGTGGAAGCGTGCTTTCCTATCTCCCCTTGAACTGCAGTTTGGGGACAGTGTGTCTAATTGAGACGTGCGACAGAAAGCAAGCCAGCAAGAGTGAAAACCACTCGTTTCCCACTGTAGCATAACTCTTTTTCTCTGCAGCCTTCCAGATTTCCTCAGGATTTAGTACCACACTTAATTAGAGATAGAATAAAACTGTAAAAGCTTAAGAAAAAGATCCACGAGCACTCATCATTGCTTTCACTCCAAGGACCCTCTTGCAATTTATGCAGTGGCTGTTCTTGCTGTGATACACATGAGCAGCCCTGGGAGCAGGCTGGGAGCCAGGGTCACCTCCATCCCCAAACCACAATTTGCCTTCCACTTCAATCCTGAATCTTTAATTCCTCTCTCTCAAACAGAACAGCTAAAGGGAGGTAGTGAGTTACTGCCCATCTACTGCAGCTCAGTGGATTGGCTGCTCTGGTGGGACAGAGGGACCTCCTCAAATGGAAGGAATTGAGCAACTGAGCTTAAACCTCAGCTCAAAGTGCCACTGTCCCTGCTGTTTTGCCTCTAAAGAAAATAAGGCCAGGCTAACAGGAGGAGGTAATAACTTTCACCAGCTTGACATACAGAAGCAGACAAGTTTGCAAACACTTTACAGGCTCCAGCGATAGCACTTTGGTCTAATAAAAGATATTACCTCCGCCTACAAACCTTCATTTTCCTTTGTCTCTCAGACCATCACTACAACCAAAGCCCTATTACTCCTGCAACATCACGAGAAAACAGCAATGATCTGGGTTGGCTCATACATCAGAGAAAACAACTTTTTCTCCCAAGTAGCTACGACCAGCACAGGCAAGGCGACAGGTAGTCTTCAGCAGGAGGGGGGGGGAAGAAGGGAGGCAGCGATGATCACATAGAGGCAGCCCCAGTGCAGGTAACAGCTCAAACATGGGCTAAGCAGGATATGCAATTGCAGTTTCACATCACAACATGACCTGGGTAGGGATTACAAAGGTACTTCGGTATCCAAAAGTACACTTGGCTGCCTAATTTGATTTTCAAAAGAAAATAAGTGGATTAGGGGTTAGATTTTTTAAGGGATTTAATTTCCTAAAGGAACAGAGGAGTACCCAGTGGGAGAGTATTACAACTCAATTAGGATTATAACGAAGAGCTTATATTTGTTTTTCATATTCACATAATTCATAAGTGGTTGAAGGAATTTTGTGCAAATAATCATATTATAGTAAACCTAAAAATGCTTGGTTTCTTTCGACAGAAATCAACTGTAAGAAACTTCAGGCCAAACAAAATTTCAGAATATTATCAGTACCAAAAAAAAAGAAGATTCAGGAAGAAGTTCTGCTGCAATAATTGCCCTAACTGTTGGGGTTTTTCTATTGAAATACAGGTATTTCACTCAAGGCATTTACCTTGAAATTCTAAAATATCCAAAATAATGACAGGTTTTTTCTTTCTTCCTGTTATAAATATCTGGAAGGAACCTCAGCTTTTGGTCCTTTTTTACCCTCTCTACTGACGAGTATTTTTCTGTGTTCTTCCACAGTGAAGACAACCTCCCTTGGTTCTCCAGTGTCTGTCACACACTGAAAAAAACTGTAGTGAAATCTAATGCCCCACCTTACCCGATTTTGGAAGGAAGAACTGCATACAATCCTACCCTTTTCCCTGAAATCCTAAGTTTTGCATATTCCTGAACAACTGCCAAAAGTAAATTCTATATACAAAATTATTTTCTTCTTTGGCTCTTTATATATTTTCTACAAAAACCATCCACCTATATGAAAAGGTAACAGTTACCAAAATCAGTTCTTGTGCCAAAAGCTTTAACTTTAATAACAGAGACTGAGGCAATCTTCTACAGATGTAGGAAAATTCAACTCAGAATCAGGTTTTAAGGTCTCTCACAGCTTCCTGATAGTGCTGTCTAAAGCCAAACTATGACAGTCTAATCCTTTATTTATTAATGAAATACAGATTAATTGGGACTTAGCTGGCTAACAGAGGCTTAAGCCAGGAATTTACCCCACAGCTATTTAGAAACTGTTTAGTCTAGTTAAAAAATTTCATTACATTGGTTTTGTATGTGTGTTTCTTAAAAGCTGTAAAGTAGTAGCATAACTTCTTAAAGAATGCCATTTTCTCTGTGGAATGGTGTAAAATTCCTCCCCTAAGGTAGCTATGTTATCTCATTGAATTTAAAAACAACAAATTGAAAGCTAAAAATAAAGGAAAGGGGGAAAGGTGGAGGAAATCGGTGGAAAGGCATTGAAGCTGTAGGAGTTCTGACAAATCATCTTGGCATATAGTCCCAGTGGTGATGCGAAGTTGTTCTGTGCATTTTATTTATTTTTTTATATGTCAGAACAAAAAGCGTACTTGAGGCGAAGTTGTAGAATATTGTTAAACTAGTGGGCTTATTTTATTAATGTCCATAAGCACCCAATGATGAAAAAGTATTATTCTAATACACAACCAGTGTGGGAAAACACGATAGTACCTGTCCCAGTCCTGCAGTCTGTTATATGTACTTTACACGTGTCAGTAATCACTCCATGGTTTAACACAATATTCTAAGGTACTTGTTCTATACTTGGAGTTACACACTTCGCTTTTTCTTCCTTTACTGGATAAGTCTGGTGACCTAATCCAAAAGACTACTCTCCATATTTTGACCTTGGAATGAAGCATTCAGCTATGTGTGCCTTCTACATTGTCCTCTTATGAATTAGATAAATGACTTGGTGTCAATTAAAAATGTAAAATATACTTTACCAAGGCATGTTCTCTAACAGAAACTGAACTTCACTGTCATTCATCCCACAGGCAGTATTTGAAGCCAGCAGAAGAAACCTAATGCACACAATTCTCCTTATAAGAAGAGTTAAAATTAGAAACATGGAAGTTTACTTAAGCAGATTGAAGTATCCCTGGAAACAGGTAACTAAAGCCAGACAAACATTCCATGCTTCAGTTCACAATGGGTTCGTAAACCATATTCTGTTTTTCTGTTCACAGGGTTTGGACTCTTGCCTAAGGAGTCAAATTAGATGAATTTAAATCTCTGAATTAAAAATTCACATGTGCGACAAGGAGAGCCTGTTGTGATGTGATGCGGGACAGAGCAGATGCAAGCAACAGCCAAGGTTTAACTCAAAGATGCAGGTAAGCATGTCAAGTCACCTTGTGTACAGATTTTCTACCCATCTTTAGAAGGTTCTGCAAAGGATACACATGCACACGGAGAACAAGATCTTACGACACCATCCCAAGTCAGGGTTGATTTGTGTGCACAGATGACATGTTGCTCATGGTTTGACTTTCATTGCTAAATCCAAGCTTAGCTGCAACTTCTACATGCTAATTCAATATTGGCTGTTCTGTACTTTCTGAAATTTTGGTTTGGGCACAAAATGCAAAAAGAAAGAACCAAAACACTATGTGTTTTCATTTATTCTCATTTTGTTTCCAGAGGGAGAAGAAATCTCACAGTTCGACTATATTAGTCTGCTTTCGTACCAATGCCATTAGCAAAATGTCATTTTGATTTGAACCAGCTATGACCTACTTCAGAAAAAAAATGCCATGCTTCATACACTATATATCAGTGTATGCATATATACATACATATACATATATATCAGAGAACTTTTTGCTATCTAGTAAACGGTGTAACCGTCTTTCTGGAGAAGTATGGCTTAATTAGCTACATAATGAAAAGTGCATTGAAAATGCAAAAGGCTTAGGAAGGGCTGAGTTGCAAGATGAAACTGGATCTTGACACATCTCAGGCATACTGTAGTTTGTATAATAAGGTCAAATTCTCAACTCATGTTGATAAATAGACCATTACATAAATAAAAGATTGTGTGTGTGGTCCTTATTAGTCTTGTAAGTTCACTGAAGACAAGAATGATGAATAGTTCCTTGAACAGCACTGAATTAGCAGCAATGCTCCACAGAGAGGTGGTTCAGATCTGCAGTTTAGCTTGTGTGGCACAAAACCACCGCCACCCCTTTAAGCCACTGTGGTGCAAGGATGTTTTCATAGTGACACATTGAGGTGTTGGAGAAGCTGCTCCAAGGCACAAAATACTGTCTGTGACAAGCATGAGGGAAAACAACATCACCTTTTGATTCAAACTAGCAGTTTCTACCACGTGCTGAACATGGAGGGAGCAGCTCACAAATGAAGATCTTGCCTGCCTAAAGCTGTGTCTCCTGGAGGAGAAGATTATGCACCGCAAGAACTGGTCCGGTGAAAGTAGGTTTGTTTGTCTGGAAATGCATTGAGAGCAAGCTGAAAACTGCCCCATATTTGCCCTGCAAAAAGATTTAGGACCATATCAAAACAGGAGATGAAACTAAGAGAGAAAACAAAAAGCAGCATAAGCTTAGCCACAGCAGCCAGAAAAATTTGTTTGGGATAAAAAGGATGAAAACAAGAGCAAAACAGTATCAACAGTGAATCATACCCACAGCAGCTGACTGAACAGCACTGCAGTGCGTGAGGGCCTTGCTTCTGCGATGCTGAACATTGGACAGCCGTGGTCAGAACTGCTCGTACAGGGTCTAACTTGACCCAGATGAGTTGCAGGTATGTGCAACCCTCTGTTGTTACCTGACAATCCACCAGCTGAGCTGGCTGCAGAAGCAAGTGTGCTTGCCTGTGCTAGTACCCCTGCCCCACAAGCTCTCCTGGATCCACCTTCAGAAATGGATTAGCTGCACAACAGAGATAAAGAGGTCTTTCAGGTTCTCCACTATCCTATAAAAAGTATCACAAACTCTTCAGCAGTTACCTCTGGTACATGGAAGAAACACCACCAAAATCTGAAATTCAGTTGCATATTTGCTTACAAATTGAATTACACAGCCAGGATTGTAGTCTTTCCTTGGATGCATTTTCTTTCTGCCTAGAGATATCTAATCTAAACTGAGATACACCAGCTAAAATAAAATTTTGACTGAGATTTAATTCTCTGGCTCTTTAATTGTTCTTTCACCTAGTTAACTATTGTATATTTATTTATATAGAACATAGTAGCTGACTGCTAATTCGTTTAGAATCAGAACCAAGTTTCAAAATACTCAGGTACTTTTGCACAGGAGTCAGAAAGACCTGCTAGCAAGCGCTAGACATAAACCGATGACCATGCCCCAGCTGCCTTTCGAAGTTGAACATTCAAAATCTTTTCCATTATTCCTCAACCAATAGACCACTCCTTTACTATAAGGCTCGAGAAGACTTCACAGAAATTAGGCTATTACTGAAGTAATTTCAAGTTTGACAATTACCTTATAAATTTCAGTGGTAGCTTTCCAAGATCCTAATGTGTAACTCAGTAAGCTGTTCGGAGTTACTTAAAAAAAGAAAACAAACCACCACCACAGCAACAAAAAAATCCAACAAATAAATATGTAACAATAAAGGCATAGAAACTTCATTTCATTCTGTTCCCCTAGTATGCCACATGCTAATTAGCAGCTGGCCCTCATCATAATGTGAATCGAGATTTGCACTTTACCAAAACTCAGAAAGCCAAATTCCAACCCAGGATTTCGTTCCAGCCTACCCTAATGGCTGCAAAAAGCTGCACAGTTCAGATCTGGATCAGATTCAAAACTTTCCCAAAATGTATCTGTGTTCACATGCTGATTTTTAATTCCAGCTCATCTCTAATTATAATTATTACACAGAATGTCAGATCTCAGGTTATGCTCTTTAAAGTTCTCCCTATAAACAATTAATTAGCTTGCTGCAGCCTTTCTATAAATAGCTTGTACATATAAATTATTCTCATCTGCTCAGACAAACAAAATCCCAGCTCTGTTTTTCGCCTTTTGATTTTCCCTAGTGGACTGCAGCTGTTAGGCAGTCAGACATACATGTGCATGCTCTTCATATTCACAGCTAAAAATAAGATTATGGGGCTAATTGACAAAGTTGTTTTTTGTATTGAACTAATGCTTGAGAATTCAGGTTTTCCCCATGCCCCATCCCACACCAGCTAAAACGCTATTCAGCCAAACAGCATGCACTCCTTGTTTTGAGCGATCCTGCTATTATGCGACAGGATACATAAGGCTGTCTAAATTAATTTTGCTGACAGGTCTTCCACACTCGTCCTATAGGTGCTGACAAGCAAGATCGGGCCAAAGCTTCCTTCGGCAAGCAGGGAACTACCTCTCCTCTCCAAATACTTTCTCTGCTTCCCTACCAAATATTTTCACTTCCATAGTAGAGCTGCCCAAGTAAAGCGTGTACTCAGTCCTCTGCCACATTAGGACATAGTCCTGTGACTGAGCTTCACTTGCAGATGAACTGGATTTATACAAAGACATCATTTGCCATGTGGAAACATGAGGTAGGCTAGTACAGGCAGGCTGCTATAGCAATTGGACCAAAAATTGAAAGAGTCATGAATGTACAAAGTGAACATATATGCGAATAGACCAGAACCAGTTACCATAACCATTCCTCTTAGTCTGCATGCACCTACCTGTGAGATGTGCGTACTAATAATCTTTGTCTCATCCCTGTGTTGAGACTGAGTAAGAAGTATCGGTAAAGCACTTTGGAAGCTTGTAAACCAGTGCAACGGAGCATTATGATCATTTTGAAACACTAATCTATATGTTTTTCCCCGCAATCTAGCATACAATCATCACTGCGCCCAGGCAGAGAGAAGAACGCAGGATTATCGGACATTTTAATGCTTGACAGCATAATACTGCTATCATAGTGGGAACAGCAAGGCACTGAAGAGATTTCCCTTCTTTTATGGCCTTCAAGCTCAAATGGGAATCAGTCTTGCTCTATTCCTCAGACCCAGCAGACAGAGCCCAGGATGAGAAGAGCTTTCCCAAGCTTGCTGCAGCTATGCTATTTCATCAGCCAAACTATGTGCCACCGAGCACACTGCGCATCTCTAAGCTCCACAATCCCTTCACATATTTATTACCGCTTTTCAGAAAGATAACTGTAAAGCCCAAGTGTATGGGGAAACATCTTTATCAGCAGCACTTTAGAAAGCCACTTTGTGGTTGCACGGCCATCCAGGACACAGACTTGGGGCACCCGAGTTCTGCTTTTGGCATGATTTGCTGGGTCTCCTTGGGCAAGTCCCTTTTTCCCTGTCTCATCTGCATAAAGGATCGTAATACTAGCTCACGCAAAATGTTCTGAGATCACCTTTAAGGAGCTAGATCCTACCGTATAAGAATACACCAGCAGATGTTAAGGATAACGTCCCATCTATATGTATTTGTAAAAATACAGAATCATTAAAATCCTTTACCCTTTATATTTCCCTCTGAAAAGCTTTTTTGTATACATATTTTCGCTGTTCATAGTTGGGGGGAAACTCACAAGGTGAGTTTGAACCCGAAATATTGTCACATGGCACTGAAATGTGCTGTCAACCACCCACAGGTGCACACCATATGGCAAAAAATGCAGTTATGAGAAGGTACAACTCCAAACCATGAATACATTCATGTCAATATGCTCCAATACAGCTGTATATAAACACACAAGCAGGGTCACTGGGATTTTCTAGTCTTAGCTTTTGTCAGATGGGTAAAACTTGTTTACCTCAATGCCCAGCAGCTGAACTAGCTGAACCAGGTTCAGACTCACCCGAGTGAGCCAGTAGAAACAGAAAGAACAGGTATCTCTATAAGCACTCACTTGGTTTAGAATTCAGTACCACCCCCTTATTTCTTGCCTCTCCACATTTAAATTCCTTGGAGTCAGAAAGTACTTTGTTATATTTGCAAATTAATATACCACAGCCATGTTCCTTGTACATGTTAAAAAAAAATACAATTAACTACCAAGCTGTCTAGCCAACTGAAGAATAGGTTTTGTTTTCTAACATGTTACCAAAACTATTTAATTTAAGGTTTGCAAAAAGTAGACTTCATGACTCCTGCTTTGTTCTCTCCGGTATTCATCAAACCATTGCAAACAGTAGTGTAAAATGTTACTGAAGTATGTGTGAAATAAATATACTATATTTGCTACATAATAAATAGGATGAAAGTCAACAGGGAATTAGGTAGCCTTTTGATGTAGACTTTAGGACCACAGTCACGTAAAGGACTTCAAAATCTGAAGCTCAACTCCATTCTGCGCTAAAAACTTCAAGGAGAAAATTTAACTGATTATTTGCCTCTCATTCCAAAAAGACTAGGGTTTTTTAGATAGATAGGCTGGTTTTGGCTTATTTTTATTAATATTTACTGCACATGAGTTGTTTCTAGCTGAATAGAGGGAAAAAGAAATCAAGGAAATCTGCACTGAAAATTAGGCGATGAAACTAGGCAGAGTAGATTTTGAGGCAGTTTGCCAAAAAAAAAAAAAAACCAAAACCCAGAAGAGAAAGTATTTCTGAAATACTAGTCACAGACCAAGCAGAGAGATCGTTCCCTATTTTCTCTGTTTCCACATCTTATGCGAACAGAAAGGATACCTGGATGTCACTGGTACGGAACTGACAGGAAGACAGGCTTTTCAAAAGCACTAAGAATTGGTCTTATTGCTCCCAATGCAGTCCGTTATCATAATCCAAGCCGGCTCCCCACTGGATACTTTGCAAGATACTTTGCAACTATAATAAGCTCCAGTGCAAATGCAGATTTCATTAAAGTCGATAGTTTTGGAAAATTGAATGCACACTAACACCTCGCTTTTATTTTAATAGAATTTTGCTGTCTCTATTCATCCACTCTCCTGGGCTAACCACTGAATTTTATTCAGGACATTTGCATCACAAAAACCAAGCAAATATGTTTTAGAATCCAGCTTTGAAAATGGTAACAAGGATGGCTTAGTTACTGATATTGGCTTGTTAAGTATACATATTAGTATTGTGTTTCAAGCAGCTTTACTGCTTTCAAACATTACTGTTCATCTCCTCCACATTTAAGATATCCATGACACATTAATTTTTCTTCTGCTTTGTCAAACTAGTTACCTTTTGATATTTTACATTTTTGTATTTTATGAAGGGCCCCAAAGCAGAATCTCTGTGAACTAAGAAACTGTCATTGTTCTATAGATGAAAACCTATCTTTTGTTTTTCTGTTTCATATCACCCATGAAACAACAGCTTGCCTTATTGACTCTTCGCCCCTTTTACTTCAATTACTTCAATGCTTTAAAGACTTGTGCAATAAGACTCATGAAGTCTCAATTATTCTTCATTTATCTACATTAAACTGTTTTAGTCAACAATTGACCTTGATTCATTGTAAGTATCATTGTATCTGGTTACATTTGCTCTTGGAATTTATTGCTCTTCTTTCATACACACTTTTGACCCATACTAATCTACTCTGTTTTTCATTTTCTAGGCATCCCACATAGTTCAGAACCTTATTGATATTCTGGGTTCATATGTTCTAATTTATTTGAGTTTTTCCTATCACTGCAGACAAAGGCAGATTTATTGTGGAACAACACTAATTGGATACGGAAAAATGCTACTGTGTTAGACTGTATTATGAATTCCTCTCTTTCTCTCCCCAAAGCAAAGTTGTTCTATTGTGTAATTTAGATTATATACTCCAGGCTAAAATCTGCGGACATTTAAGCCTCACCAAGCAACAGCATAAATCCCAAGCAGAGACCAGAAAAGACACAATTAGCAGCTGTTGAATTTGTATCAGCTGGTAACGGAGGTAAACCACATCATTGCCAGACATGGTTTATCTTCCAGTGCAGCCACCAAGATCTGAATTAAACAAGACCAATTTTTTTTCCAGTTAGCAACAAGGAGGATGCAATGGGCAACCATTCTAGGCATTCTTCTGAGGGAGTATTACATAGAAACAAATAAGTGAGCACACAAAGCAGGCCAGCTTGCTAGAGACGTGTAGAAATTCAAGCAATTGACACATTGATTACAAGATATTTAAAAAAAAGAAAAAAAAGGTCTGGTTTTGGGTGATTTTTTTTTTTTTAATCCATTAGGCCCCTGTGTGGGAGAAAAGAGCAGACAAGGTCATTGAACCAGTCCTCTGGTCTAGCACAAAAACCACCCAGCTCAGCAGGCGAAGGACAGCTGGTTTCCACAGTTCCATCTTCCATCCCATCAGTAAGGAAGTTGGGATTCAATGCATGCTCCTGCCCTTGCACACTGCTTGCGCAGAATCTGAACTCTGTCATCTCTGCAGCCTTGGAGTGGGGGGCGGGGAGGGGGAGAGTCTTTAATTTTTTACCAGCAGACCACAGCACAGCAGCAAACCTCTAGGGAAATGTCTCTTTATTAATAAATGTCAGCTCATTATTACAGCTGACTTTATTGTCAGCATCATTATTAGAAAAGGATAAATTCTGGTGAAATTCTGATTTAGGGAAAAGTCTTTTTGAAACACTGATTTTTTTCCTTTCAGAAACATTTTTCTTTTTAAGAAATAATTTAATGTTTTACTATATTTTTAATTAAGAGTTCAACAGTAATCCACATTCATTTACTTTAATCCATATCTCTCTATATGTTCTTTTTTTCTAAAATACGGGTTTCAAAAAAAATCTAAGTTAATTTTCCTTGCTTTCTCCCTTATGAGGAAAAATCCCCATCTAGCTCTAATTGATGTTTACCTTCGCATATCTCATATCACCACCAACCTCCAGGTAAATCATGCTTGGGCCAAAGTTGAAGTGGTGTCTATAGGGTGTTATATCATCAGTATGCCACACTGAGGATTTGCTGGGTCTGTATAGCACCAATCTAACATGGTGCTCCTGCTCTATTACATCTCGCTATGGTAACAACTGAAAAAGAAATGGTTAATGCAAATGAAATATTCAGTTAAGACAATTTGGGAATCAGTCATTCATAACTTCTCTGCTTGTTCTAGGTTTTTTTGCAATTCTTCACTTATTACTGTTTTTTCTTGTTCTTCCAGTTCCTCATCTTACCACACTAAATCATGAGTACATGGATTCTCCTTGCAGTACTGAACATCCACTTGGAAGACCTGTGAGGACGTTGCCTTCTTACCTGTCCATACAAAGCTTAGCATCGTTGTAACAGGATTAAATAGTTACTAACATAATAAAATGTGAGAATTAACTATAATAGCATTACTGCTATTGGATTCCCCCCGCTCAGGATCTGTACTGCAGTTTTTGCAACTGCATAGTCATCCATTTTTATTAATAAAGGTAAATTTAGAAACCAATACATTCACTCATATTAAAATCCTTGATTTGTAAACAAGTCTATTTTCTCCATAGCAGCTTTTCTCCTCTACTATATTCCTAAATGTTTTTCCAATGTTTAAATATTTTCTTTAGAATCGATTTGACATTTTCTTTGCTATGTACTAAATCAAGAGACATAAACCCCAAAGAATTCTTTAATGACTGCTTATGTCTGAGGGAAACTAATGTTAAAGCGTAATTTTTCAAGCAAGCAACATGCTGACGCTCAATAAAGTGATACAGATTATTTTAGATAGGAGTAACTGAGCTGGGTAATTCATCTAACCTACCTGACCTGACAACTCCTTTCATTATTTTAGAACGGTAATTGAGATGCCAGAACGTGGGATGATAATGACATAAGATGACAATATTGGTCCACTTCAACCAGCCTCCATGTCTACATCAATGAGTGATACTACAGGCTCACAGCTTAGCCACAGACAAGGTCCAAAATGGTTATCCTCTTCTGCCTTTCTTTTCAGAGGATGAGACAACTCCAGGGATTAATGTATAAATTAACTTGAACTCCTTTCCTTGTTGCCATAAGCAATGAAGTGCCCCAGGAACCGGCGTGAAACCGGCTAAGGGCCAGGCGGCACCACTCGCCCTTTCCTGCCCCCTTCCTTGTTTCAGAGGCGAGAGGAGCGCCGGCTCACTTCACCTCTTCCATCAGCTCTTTTCCCTTTGCAGGCTGGGCCACCCACACCTGTTGACACCGAGAGAAGTGGAGGCAAGATTCTTACTATTCCCTTAAATTCACTTACATATCAAGGGAAGAAAAGGGCAAGCTTCTAGATTGTGTTGTAGGTCATCTTCCTCCCTTCTTTACTGCCTGCATATCCTAGACTTATGGTTCTGCAGCTTCCTTAAAACTGCTGAGGAGAGACCTCTGCTTTACAGGGCTGAAGTCCACCCTTCCTGATGACCACCTTTATCAGCCTCCGTACAGCTAGAAATCAGATTAGACTGAGAGTTTTGTTCTCCTGCTTTGTCTAACCAAATATTTGCTTCCATTTAAATGAGTGCTTAATCATCCTTGCATTAATCATTTTCTCACCTAGGCTCTCTTCTTGTTGCAAAATCACCTCCTGTGTTTTGAGGTGGAGAGCCACAGTCAGGACTACAACAAAAACGATGCTGAGAGCATATAATAGAACCTGTAGTTTAACACAGTGATATATAAATAATGTATGATATGAAACAGAATTAAAGCAGTATGTAGAGACACATCCGAGCAGTCACAGCACTGAACTGAAAAGCAGGGGGAAAAGCAATAGCTGCAGATAACACACTGCGTATGCTGGAGGGCCCATAGAGATTTCAAAGACAGTTTAAAAAAAAAAAGACATTTCAGCATCTCTAGATCTAGGACACTTCCAAAGACATTTTCACCAAGTAGAGCCTAAAAAGAAACACTTCAGCATAAAAATGAAACTGTTTAGCTTTACTCTCCTGCAGAACTCAAGTATCTCCATAAGCTTGCATTCTCCTCCAGAGCATCACACAGCTGTGGAAATGAGAAACAAAATCTAGAACAAGACTTGCAACTGATACAAAAATATTCTGGAGGTAATTGGAATCTACTATAGATCTCTACTGTGGAGAATCCAGCTGAACTGCTCCGCCTTACTGTAAACTCTTAGTAGTGCCACAGAAGAAAAATACAGCCACAGACATTCAGAATAAACAACGCTCAGTGATGAAAAGTTTACTTCAAAGAGAAGCAACAGAGATCCAATGTTTCTGTAGCTATAAACACCTTTAATTAGAAAGCTTATTTCACTTACTGCATATTCAGAGAATCAACCATTACACTGTCTTCAAGCTAGTTTCATTTTCCAATCTCGTAAGACAGTAGGAGCTACATAAAAAAAATGACAAAAATTCTATCAGCGTGTTTTGCTACAACAAAAACTGTACTCTTCACAATAAGGTGCGATTCTGGAAATATTTTCCTACAGAGGGATTTGGGTGCTAAAGGGAAGTGAAAAGTTACTCGCAGCAAACTCAGGCTACTCTCTTTGATACCAGAAGTCCAGGGGTCTGGACTGATGCGAAGTAGCAGAGCTCCAGCTAAGCCAAAGGCAATTAATTCCCTGGTGGTAACAGAGGGTGCTTCCGTGGGCAGCGACTCTGGGTTGCAGCGCTCCAGGGCTGGTGGGGAGGCAGATCAGCACAAGTGTGTCCTTCTACTTTTAGAGCTAGTGGGACAGAGCGATTCCTCTCAACCCCATGTAAGTGGCATGAAGATTCATGAAAACAGTAAGAAGAGTTTGTGATGAATATACCTCATCACACACCATACCACCTGACTCCTCTCTGCTTTCTCCCCACTAGAATGAAGGTTAATTTATATAAGGAACTCACTACTCCATTTCCCTGAGGAAATGAGCAAAGTAGAAAATTTCACGCTAGATACTTTGACTGCCTGCAGTTTTTCTTCTATCCTATTGAAAAAAAATTAATTCCACTGGCCACAGAACTGCTCCTTGTTCCAGAAACCCAACCTACCCAACACAACCTCTGCTTCAGAGAGGTTTCACTGGTCCATTTTCTGTTTGCACCCTTTTCTAAGGCAGAAACATGCAGAGAACACTCACCTTCACCCCCTTAAGGCCTGAGTTCCAAAATTACATCCTGACCATTCCTATCTAGATGTGAATGAGGCAAAAGTGACTAGAGATATATGCCACTGAAACACACCTCCAAATTACGCCAGGTCAACAGAGGCAGTTACTTTTCTGAAGTCCCATCATAAAGTCATGATGTTTTTTTTAAAAAAACAACAACAAACAAACAAAAAACACTGCACATGCATGCATCAGTCTATGTTTACAGGCCTCTAATGTCTTAGGCTAAATGGGGAAAGGGGCTGTCTTTTTTTTCTTATAATTTGGAGAGAGAAAAAAAGAACCCTACACTAGCACTTGATTTCCACCCTATGAGTTAAATATCTGAAGCACCCATTGCTGAAACGGCTCTCTGAAAAAAACACTAAGTTCTTCAACTTTGACAGGCAAAGTCAGTCAGCATTTCAAAATAAAAAAGGCTGGAAAGAATACAAAGCCCAAACAAGAAACTTTTCACTTAACACACAGTTTCACATTGGCTGTATTGTCACAAAGCTCTTTCTCTTCATCAGGCTGATGCCAGGTGTATTCACGGACTTCCCAGAAGCTGTAGACAATAACATGAAGGAAAAGATGAGAACTTCATCTATTCCTCACTAGGGCAATTTTTAGCACTGACTTCCCTCTACCAAGATCCTCTCAGCTGAATTCCAGACTGACACAGCTGATTTGTACTGGATTAAAGCACTAGATTCTTTCTGTGAAGATGCCACACTGATGTCCTTGGCTTAAACCAGGCCTTTGAAGTTTTGAACAAAAATCCTTCTCCCCATTCAATCCATTTTTGTCTTGATTACAGAACAAAACACGCGCTGCTAGAATATGTGATAAGATGTCCATAAACCAGGAATGGGGCTGTGTAATTGTCTAATTTCTGAATGCCAGCAAATTAGAGTTGACCAAACAATGACAATTCTATTTTGTGAGAACTTTCAATGTAACCACAACAAAATGTGGAAAATATTTTCTAAATGTTTTCTGCTTTGCATTGAAACAAAATGAAACTAATTTCAAAATCTTGCCATGAAAACAAAACCAGGCAAAAATATCTGCTTTCTGAAAAAAATCTGAGCTATTCCACTTGGAAAGAGGATGCAAGAGTGTTTTAGCTGTCGTGAAGCAAGATGGAAAATTCAAGCCCCTGTTTCTCACCCCAGATCAGTGTCGTAATAAGTCAGCTTCCCCAAACCCTCTATTATGCCTTTGATTCTCACCCTTTCTCAGTGGTTTATTGAAATACTTCAGTCTCAAAAAAACATTATATCTTCACAGAAAGCACATTTGGTAAATGGAAATTCTCTGGTTTAGCCAGCACTAGTGAAAACTTGTTCTTCCACTCTTCCAGAAATTTAAGAAAATTGTTCTTACAAAAATGAATAATGAATGTAAGCAGAGTTACGTGTCGGTAGAAGAAACATTGGGCTAAATTCTTCCCTGTAACTGTTTGCTGCTGCCATAACTCTGCCTTAAGTACAAATGACTGCACTGCTTTCAAAGAACTTGCTATAAATACTATTTGCTGGAGGAGATGATAAGTGCTAGCAGCAATAATTCAAGAGCAACAAAAGCTGCACACATTCCCTAGCAACGCAACAAATGTGAGACAGACCCACACTTACAACAACAACAGATAGCTGGAATAGTTCAAATTGCTTATTCCTCCAATAGCAGAAAGAAGGGAAAAAATGTCTGGTGGCTCTTCAATGAGATAGGTTGAGCAATCATGTTAAAGAATGCTTTCGTTTCTTACTATGTTAGTTAGGCTGTAGACAATGGATTATATAGAATAAAATTTCTGCAGCTCAGTGAGCATCGTAATAGGACGCTTAAACGGGGATGTGCGAGACATGAAGTCACTCGCTCTACACAGCTTCAGTGGGAGTCCTGTGTCCAGCCTGGAGCATCACATCTTCGCAAACGTGCAGACCAGTTTAGAAGGATGCCAGCATAGAGCAGCAAGGATGAACTTGAGTGTGGAAATTTTGCCCCTTGAGGCAAGACAGAAAGAATTAAAAATTGGCTAAGTCTATAAAAAACACACTTGGAAAATCCTGGAAAAAGAAGCCCTGAGTAAGAGTTTTATCTTGATTCTGTCTGTCAGTGACCCAAGCCACTGCCTGAGTATACTCAGAAGTCTGGAAGACAAAATCCGAAGACACTGAAGACATATGAAAGGGTAAATGTGAATTTTGCCAGTGAAGTCAGTCTTGATAGTAAAGTTTCCCTCCTGACATCTATCTCAGTGGATCAGAGGATTTGCATTTAAAAGCTTTTTTGCTCAGATCTGAGGAATATCCTATGTAAAGCAGCCAACAATAGACCATCCTTTTAAATTTGTGAGCCTGAGACTTCCAGAGTTCCACTAAACATATGGTTCCCATTCTCGAACTTGGTATCTTAGACACATCCCTGCAGAAACATCCTTAATGCTCCAATTCAGCAAGCATTTAACTTTCGTTAAACCAGTCAGAAGTTCCATAAGACTGAATGGATTTAAACATACTCTGCTGAAATGAATACTAGAAGTATAACTCCCATCATTTTGGAAAAGTTCTTTAGAACAAAATACGTATGGAGCCCACAGAAGTGATAGCATAAACAGTTATTCTGAAAGTCCAACAGAATTGAATGTGGCATCTTTCAGATGGATTTCTTGAATCATATTGCACTATAGCTACAAAAAATTGTAGTTTTACATGCTAAATTTTATGGCTGCATTCAAAAACTCATATTATATAGCAAATCAAAGATACTTTATTGACTTGAAAAAGGCACAGTTAAGAAAAAAAACCACTAGTGCAAGCAGAAAGAAGAAACACAGGACCAAGTCAAAGGAGTCTGAAATCTTGTGCGGAAGTTTATTCGAGACACAAAATAAGTTTTAGTTTACCATGGTTATCTGCACACATGAAGAAATGTTAAAGCAATATCGCAAACCTGAGAAACTCCTTTTTTCGTCTCAATTCTCTTCCCATTTACAGCTAAGTAGGGCTTCCCCCATGCATCCTTTCCAAGCACAGTGGTTGTTGTTGTGGTCAGGGAGGCCTTTGTTCTCTTGTTCAGTTCTCTGTACCTAACTGAGGGTCTTACATTTAAGCAATTGCTTAAAACAGAGTCAAATTTGCTGAAACAGGATCAGTAAGGTGATGAAACAAACATGTTTTTTTCAAGCTTAGACATCCAGGCCCAATCTCAGCTTGCAGCAGTACTTCACCTTTTATAGCTTCAGGATATTTCCACCTCAGTTATGGACTATGCTTCTCAGAGCTCTCCCTGCCACATTTGCACTGAGTCCTGTAAACATTCTGGTGCCAGCAGGCAGGAGAAGGTTTGCACTGCATATCACTATATATTACCCCAGACAAGATTTTTCCTCAATTCTACCACTGATGAACAGGCAACTCTGAAGATAACCCATCATCACTGTTTGGCAGAAACCAGTTACGAAAAGTTTTGGAAAGGTTTTTTTTCAGTTGGGTGTGTTACTGTGCATGTAAGCACAGGACTGTGACTATTGCAGTTACCGACTTGAGTGATGATGGAGGAACTGTTCTTCACATTAAGCTTCCAATCCTGGGGACTAAACCAAAAGGTACCTTAATTCATTTGTTGCTCCACCTCCATATGCTTTCACAGACTTCAGTTGTCTGCACTTTTTCCTCTTTGTAATCCACGAAAATCCTTTTTATGCTGATCTGTAGAGCGCAATGTTATACCTGCCTGGTCCAATAGATAATACTAAAATACCTTAGAGCTTCTGGGGACTTCCAGTTCACTGTAATCATGCTCCTGATTCCCAAAATTATCAACAGGGCTGGGAGGAAAAGAAGATGCTGGTGCAAAGACAGAGGGTGTCCCACAGTTCGCACAGATCTGACTGGAGCACAGAAGCATCGGCAGAGCTGGACTGGAGGGAATATCAGTGCGTCCTTTGCATAGCCTTGCTTAGAAGAGCTTGGCAGTCTTCAGTTACAATCCTTGCATAATCTGTAGCGTTACTGAAATATCATCAGAGGATATGTCGCTTTGCTTTCATTGCTGTCCTTTGTAGCACAGCTCAGAAAGTATAAATCATAAAGCAGCATGGAAATCACATTTCCTCTCTACTTCTGGAATGATTTCATCATATCTTCTTTTATTCAGCCAGTGAAGCAGCTAATGCTCTTCTCTTATTCTCAGTCCCTCTGTGGATTTTAGGTTACCTGTACTACTGACCTGTTTACAACGAAGTGCCAAACTAAAACATAATGTGGTGACAGGTCTAGTAGCCCTTGTCAGTCGAAAGAGATTAAAAACAAAACAAATCCTGCCCCCCAAAAATAAAAACAATCTGGGATTTTTGCACCCCCAAGGCCAAAGTTTCAAACATGAAATTCAGCCACTTGTGCCAAAAGATGCACAAAAAAATTTTCTGTATTTAAAAAAATTAGTTAATAATTAAGATACTCAGTTAAGGAGACAGCACAAGTCAAATACAGAATAATCCAAGTCAAGGTTAAGATGGAAGCTTTCAGCCTGAAAATAAGGGGTATCATCCACTACACAACCACTGAAGAACCCCCATGCTGTTTCTGGTACTTCTGCCCTATGCAGGTGTGACCGGTACACCCTGCTCATGACCTCTGGTGATGTCTGTCCCCTTAGTGCCAGGTGACAGAATCACATGCATTTAGAAGACAGCCGCACTGATTTTTGCTGTCACACAAAACACTGACGTGAGCATTGAAAATCTTGTAGAATTGTTCCTTTGTCTCTCTGACTACACTAGTGCTTTATGTATAAGCTGTCCAAAGTGCCTCACAAGTAATTAAATATAATCTTCACTAACACTGAATAACATTCAGTATAAAAAAGCAAAGAAATAAGAGTAAGCATTTACAATGAAATAGGAGAAATTCAATATAAGAAATTGATTACAGAATTTTAATTCTAAGAGTGATCAGCAAAATACCTTGGAGAGAAGGATTAAGGAGCTATTTCTGAAATATTTGAGCACCATCAGCTTGGTGCCCTCCTTCTAGGTGGACAGATTTTAGAAGACCATGTTCATGGTGCAAATGTCATAATAGGAAATAGATAGACATGCAAAAAAGAGAAATGAATGAGATTCACAGAGATTCCACCTTTCTTCCACAGGGTGGACCAATGGGCCAAGGCCAACTGTATGAGGTTCAACAAGGCCAAGTGCCGGGTCCTGCATTTGGGAAACAACAACCCCATGCAACACTACAGGCTTGGGGAGGAGCGGCTGGAAAGCTGCCCGGTGGAAAAGGACCTGGGGGTGTTGGTTGACAGCCGGCTGAACATGAGCCAACAGTGTGCCCAGGTGGCCAAGAAGGTCAAGAAGGCCAACAGCATCATGAACAGTGTGACCAGCAGGAGTAGGGAGGTGATCGTGCCCCTGTACTCAGCACTGGTGAGGCCACACTTTGAATACTGTATTCAGTTTTGGGCCCCTCACTACAAGAGGTGCTGGAGCGCATCCGGAGAAGAGCAATGAGGGTGGTGAAGAGTCTGGAGAACAAGTCTTATGAGGAGCAGCTGAAGGAACTGGGGTTGTTTAGTCTGGAGAAGAGGAGGCTGCGGGGGGACCTTGTTGCTCTCTACAGCTACCTGAAAGGAGGTTGTAGTGAGGCAGGTGTTAGTCTCTTGTCCCAAGTAACTAGCGACAGGACGACAGGCAAAGGCCTCAAATTGCGTCAAGGGAGATTTAGATTGGATATTAGGAAAAATTTCTCTACTGAAAGACTGGACAAACATTGGAACAGGCTGTCCAGGGAGGTGGTGGAGTCACCATCCCTGGAGGTGTTAAAAACACATGTGGACATGGGACTTCGGGACATGGTTTAGTAGGCATGGTGGTGTTGGGGTGACGGTTGGACTTGACGATCTTAGAGGTCTTTTCCAACCTATGCTTCTTTCTAATGATGTCTTTTGTAACACTTTTACGATGCAGAAGTATTTTCTTTGGAAATGGAGTGCCATATTGAATGGAAGCATATGGAATTTACAGTGAAACAGGTTATTACCACTAGAAATTATGAATCTGTTACATCTTGTTACTCCCAAACATAGTAGCTTACTTTTTACTATAGTCATTTGCAGTAAGACTGTCAAAGTCATCTTGATAATTGATGTGCTGACCTGTCCTAGACGCAGTGACTCTGATCTTCAAATTTCACCACAATGTCCTCTACAGGGATTTAATTAGGAGACGTGCTTCAAGGCACTTGCTCCACATTTCTGCATCTTCTAAGAATGACCTTTGATTTGTTGATTTTCGCTTGCTTAAACACATCCTGAAACACATTTCGCAAACTGAATTAATATTCATTTGCACTTTATCGTTTATGTTAAAATGGGCAAGCGCTCTAACTTTCTTTGTAAAGACTGGCTTCTAAAAAGGAAACTTCTTAAAGTTTAAATTACTCAATGTAATGTCTGTGAAATGTGCATAATGATTGTTATTAGGAGTCTTCTTCTAGGGAAAATACTAAATACAGAAAACCACAACAATTCACAGTAATTCAAAATATATTTTTTTTCCTGGAGAATCTAATTTTAGCTACTAAAAGACCATCATAGCGTTAATACTAATGTATTTGTTGCACATGACCTAAACTGGTGTTCCAAAATACCCCAGGCAGCTCACTTAAAAGCTCAATTGCTCTCCTTAGATGAACATCTAAAAAGCAAAATCTAGTAGAAAAGAAAGCAGAGAAGGAGATACAGCTTTGTTGTATGCTCTACCTGCAAGCTGAGCTCATGGAGGTTTATTTATGCTAAAGATAGGTTTCATAGTGTCCTTATTCACCAAAGGCAGAGATTTTCCCTTTGCTCAGCAGCCTGTACAGCAGGTTTCTCACTCCAGTGCAGTGTCTACATATTCCATACATTGTGGTCAAGTGCAGTGGTCAGCTGGGAAACCCCAAGCTTGAAGACCACCGACCCATACTCTTCCACCTTCTACCATGTTTCCTTCTCAGCATTTACTAAGAGCTGAAACATTGCTTATGACAGAGTGATCTTCACAAAACCCAGTTAAAGCTTCAGAAAACTCAAAACTTCAGAAATACTTCCCTGGCTTTGCATTAACACAACATCAGTAGAAGCTTTTATCTTCCATTCACATGCTCATCAGATGTTATGACTTAAGGGAGATTTTAGGAGTTACTTCTTAGCAAGCAAAATACTCACATTGCTTAGAAAGCGCACTATTACTTTTCTAAATACAAAGCGACTCCTAAAAGTCATAGTCAGAGAGGCAGAGACAGGGATGTCTACTGCCTAATTTTTTAGTACAGACTGTAAGTTTCCTTTGCATATGCATGGCTGTATCTCTGTGCTTGCACAGAGATCCATGAAACAGACATTTTCTCAGGCAGGAAAATCAACTATGACTTACATCCTCATGCCATCAAAAAGACATGTGGAATAGCAAGTTCCCATAGTCACACACCACCCCAGTTTCTGGAGCTGTGGGTAAAATCCGTTAGAGATTTTAACGGATCCACAGAGCCCATCACTCCTAACGCAGCACCCACTTTGCCTCCCATGGTGTTCTGTGTCCGCAGGAGCAGGTAACTGCACCTGAGCATTTGCACACCTTCAGAGACTTACCAACCTGACTTACAGCTCCTCTCACACAGTTGCACTTCTCCATGGGCACAACTGCAAGCTCATTTAACTGAGCCCAAAACTCTGTAAAAGTTCTTAATTGTACCTGGCAAACCGCTTTCTTCTTCTTGCAGAAGTCCAGTGGTGCTTAGCACCCTGATCCTAAGCCTAACTGTCTAGATCGAGGAGTGTGACGTGTCAACAGGAGATAAACATGTAACCAGATATTTTCTCAGCCTAAAATGTTATTCACAAGAAGTAACTGGGCCTGGATACCAAAGGCTACGCCAACAGACAACGCCTGATCTGCAGTTAGTGTTTCTGCATTCCTATTGCACAATACCTACAAGGAGATTAAAGATAGCTTGACCCCTCAGTGAATAAGAAAGGAAAAAAAGCTATTCCAGGTAAGTAACATACAGATGGAGAGCTCAGTTCGAGCTGTAAAGATGCTGAAAGGTCTCAATATCACTCAGTCTCTGAAAATTTCATCATATAACCATAGCTTCAATATAAGTTCATAGTAGTGGAGAAAGATCATTCTGCACTTACCTTAGGCCAGCATTATTTTCATTATAAACGTATAAAGCATATAAGCAGTTGTCACTTTACCTTGTATCCAATTGAAAAATACAGCTGGCATTTTTGTTATTTTATGGATTTTTAAGAGCTGGAATGAGCAGTGTTTACATGAACTGAATATAAAATCAATTCTATCTTGATTACATTTGACTTCAATGAGTACTAAGTGATGCTTCTTCCATTTAATCAGGGAACAGTGTTGTAGCTACACTATTTGCATTTTAATAAAAATTCTCTCAAGATCCATCCAAAAAAGCAGCAGCACAGCTAAGCGTGTAGAAATTAGGGATTCACCTTTCGTAATGAATAGTAAGATTTAACTTGTTTAGATGTCATTTTGCTCTTAATTTTAAGACTTATTTAATAAATAGAACCAGGTTGAAAAATTACAAGGTTTATATATTCCTTCAAAACAATTTTAAAACCCTCCACAGGCAGAGGTTTCCTGTCTCTCTTGTGTGGTCACACCTGTGTGTGGGTGTTTACACCTATACAAGCACACTTTCATATATGCACACCTCAACACATTTTGCACTGCAGGCAGCAGTGAATGCCCCTGAAAGACTGAATAAAATCCCTTAAAACAGCATAATATTTTAGACGCTAGAAAGTAATACAGGGCATCATTACCCTCTAACATTAATAAAGGATGAAGTATGAATTCATAGAAGGTAGTGTCAGACTTATTTTACCTCACAACAAGCATAATATGATTTTTTTTTTTCCTAGTGTCTAAAAATTCTGAAGTGGGCCAAAACTAATCCTGATATAATCCCATAAGTTTTAATGCAACTGTGCTAGGGATAAATTTATAGCAATAACTATAATTATATCATTCTTTTTCTCATATGGTAGTTGTATTCTGAACAGTCAAAAAAAAACAGCAGTGAGAGCACAAGCAGCAATGAGTTTCAAAACGTCTTTCCTGAATTACCTCTTAAATTACAAAGTCATGGTAAAACTGAAAACTGGAAAATTTATATTACACTGCCCTTTCTTAGCAATCTACAGGTTCACTAGCAAAGCATCCAGAATTTGTATCATGGTGATTACAATACAGTCTCTTTAGAAGAAGAAGGGGAAAGGTGCTGATTTCTGGTTGAAAGAAAAGCACACAGAAACATGAAAAGCAGTGAGGTGCTGAGCAATGGATCTGTGTAACGGGTGACTGCATGCTTCCCCACGCAACAGAGCTGAGATTTGGAAGGCCATTTAAGGGCTTTGAGTGCCCATTTCCATTACAATTAGCATTCAGTTCCCCTAGGTAACTTTGAAAATTTCAGCGTAGGTGTGTACATAAGCTACGTTATTACTAAATCCTGAAACCGTTCAAGGAACATTAAATTTTATGCGCCATGTTCTCAGCTGCTGTTACGCAACAAAGCCCCACTGAGGTCATTAAAGTGCTGGTGATGGCTATCAAAGGATCTGACCTGGAGTCTTCACCTGTTACTCTTTTTTTCCTAGTTTGTACCTTTTTGATCAATAGCTTTCATTACTAATAATGATCATTCGTGGATTCTTCACAACAACTCCAAATTAATTAGATGTTGCAGGAGTTCAATTGATTTGCTTGCATGTCACAGAATTACTGATCTGCAGCGCTACAGTAGCACCACCAGTAGAAGCTGTTAACACCCAGCATGGTGGACTTTCTGCAGAACAGAGTTGCAAATACCAAAAACACTTGAACCTTAATGGAATGGCAGTGAAAAGCTTGCAAGACTCCTTTCTGCTTTGTATTTCCACAGCTTGCTACCAGGTAAAGGATAACAGCCCCATCAGCCTTACAGTTCCGGTGTGCCCTTCACACTGGATGGCAGCAAGCTATATAGCTGTTCCTTTGGTACGTGGTGCTCCCACCGTTTTTTCTCCATGCCATTACACCAAAACTGGGCTGCAAATACCCCTGCTCTGCTGGAAGCAGAGTTGTGATGCCCTTCTAAACTCAACTGCATCCCCAACGGCTGTGGAGTCATGACTTTGTTGGAAGGCAGCAACTAAAAGCACAATCACTTACCGCAGATAGTGAGGTGAAGATGTGGCGGGTAATGTCTTTGAACTGCACCTTTTCATCACTACAGAACGAAGGCAGAATATGTTCCCTAACATGCTTTGACCTCGCTCCCCAACCCAGTTGCATCTCTCACCCCTGCACAATGGCTGCACGCAATCTGCTCCAAAGATTTACAAAGCACACCAAGAGCAGGGAGAGATCGCGAGTCGTCAAAGAGCTTAGTTAAAACGTGCCTCAACTCCAAGACAGTAACCTGCTGCTGAGGAAAGGAGTCAAAACAGGAGGTCAGAGCTGGGAGTTTCTTCTCAGTCTTCGCTTCTTCCTAGTCTGACAGCTGCAGTGTCATTGTTACCAATAAAACATGAACTGTTACAGGAAACAAGCCTTTTGCCTCTATGGAAATTTAAACAAGGTGTAACATTCTGTAGTACTAATCCTTCCTCAGTGGTACTGTCTCGGGGAAGCGTGATTGCTTTGAAAAGATGTTTCTGGCATTAAAACTGGACAGGACCCTCGTCATCATTGTTTAATCCAACCACTTTTACATAAGCTTTGCTTTAGTGGTTAAAGGTTTCTGATTTATTTTTTCTGATTGTGACTCTTGTTTAAAACAGCGACATTTAATTTAATCAGCAAGTTCAAGCTCCAAACTTCATCTTTATAATTAAACACCACAGAAAGTCTTTAAAAACCTTACTCATTTCAGCACTAAAAGGAATTTTGGAGGAACTGAAAGTGCACCAAAAAAAAACTTCAGGCATTTAGTCATACGCTGACCCAATTGTTTATAAAATTCAAATAACCTGTATAACTGCTAAATTTGATCAATAGAAAAACAGAAATCCTGTCACAAAGTAGTACTAGGGAGCAGAAGCTTTCTGAGCTGAGGACAGCTATCCCACCTCGCAGCAGCTGATGATCCGGCCCTGTTAAGACTGACCCTGATTTGTATGCAGCTCTTCAGCCCACACTGATTTCAGTTATACCGCTTAAAGCTGACAGACAGCTGGAGATGATTTTACAGCAGTGATAATATGGGCTCAATCATTCTATTTCCCCTGCTACAGTTGTTCCCTGGAAATTCAGGAAATGGCATCAGAAGAAACCCAACAATGAAATGAGATGTGTATTTGTGTCGATAGGACAAGCCACAAGCTAAGAGGCTGTAACACAGATGTATCCCCACATAGTGGATCACACAACAGACTCTGCTCAGCACCTACAGGCAGCAGCATTTATAGTCTTTCCTTGTTTCTTTAGCATATAGAAATGACTTTTTTTTTTAACTTAATTTTTTGAATGACTATTACTCCTTCCTCCCTTTGTTTCTTAGCATCTCCCATGTAATCAAAGTTAGAACTCCACTTTACTCCTTGCATTTGATAAAAATCAAAGCCCATAAAGAACCCCAGACACTCCTGCTGGGAAGAATGAAACCGTGATTGACTGCCACCTTCCTAGAAATGCTGAGGAATGGTGCAGAGCGTTTCTGAGCCATGGCCATACACTTCACGTCAAAGAGGTGCCACGCATCCTTGCAGCATCTTCAAGAAACCCTCCGGACAGAGAATATCCCTGGATGTCCTCAGTGCAGGAGCTTTACAAACTCATCACAGCGTTCAAGAGGACCAAAGTAGCTGCTGCAGATGTCGGGGTCAGTCCTACCCTGAGTAGGACTCCCACCACTGTTGTATTTTCACCATCTTCTTTTTGTGCATCACTCCCACAGATGTTTTTTGAAGAAAATATGAAGCCATTTTATCTACCATAGAGCTGTGCTCCACTGAGCCTGGCTGATGATGTTAATGACCCTGCTGGCTTCTTACTATTCCACTTCTTTATGCCCTACATGCAGTATTGCTATGGCAACATGTATCTGATGCTCTACAGCCTTCATTTGGATATAGCACACCTTGTTTATTTTCACTCTTCTTTCTGAAGCATAGCAAGTTCTTATAAGTCATTTCAGATGCCATTCCTGAAAGGACATACACCATAAGAAGAAGATATTGAAAGAAGCACTGCATATCTACACTACCTCTGTTTTTTCCCAAAAATAGGGCTTGACTTATCTCTGGCTAAATCAGAGTGGTGAACCACGTGCTCCTCATCAGAATATCTCTCCAATGCACAAATCCGGTCAGGCTATCACTGAAAAAAGCGTGCAAACTCTGCACTGAGAACTGCTTACACACTGTATAACATAAAAAGGTTTTGCTTTCCCTGCACACACGCATACTCATACAGCCCACAACCACGCCTGAAAAATGCCCTTAGTTAAGTTTTAATTTGTGCATTCAGAAAAAAAGTTACTTAAATTAATACGAGTAAATTAACTCCAGGTTAAGGTCACTGTTTCTGATTTTTTTCACTCATGTTTTTAAAGCACTACCTGATAATTGGATATTGATTTCAATGACCTACAAATTGACCCATCCAGTGGTCTTGCCTCTTTCTTGTTTCTCCTCCATTAAGGCATTGATGATGATAATTTTAATTATTTTGGAACATTCCCATTTCAGAAGGAAGAAGAATCACAATCCTTACTGAGCCCTTTTTTCACCGCAGACCAAATCAAAAGGATATAATTACTTCCATGCTGACCAACACCATAATGGATTTTACTTCAGTTCCTACCATGAAACACTCCACTGTAATTAACAGCCCGGAAACTGATGGTATGAAGAATGCGATTCATTGCTGTACAATCAAATCACTACTTTATACATCTGTTCCCAGTTAACTTCATGGCAGTACCCTAACCTCAAGACGAGCCACCATCTCCTTAATACAGACAAGCTGGCCAGCAGTGATGCTCAAAAGCTCCAAAGTCAGGTGGAGGCTACTTCATGCTTCAGGTGATGTTACGTGCACCCAAATCCCCACAACTGCAGCAAGTTTTCACGTTCTCTTACTTCCCCAGTGTTTTCACCAGTCAGAGCAAGACAGGGGAGACATGATCTTACTATCTTGAGAAAGCCCTGGGGGTTGCTGCTTGTGAGAGGAATTTGGTACCCACACGGAAAGGGCTTATTAACGCACAGTAGGATTCCCTGCCTTTCACTTACACAACACTGGACCCTAGTACTGAATAGGATTAAGTCTGAAATATGAAGGGATATTACCAGATAACATGTCTTGAAAGTCTCAATTCCCTAACATCTGTCATCTTTCTGACTGCTACAGCTACACTGTATTTTTCCTATTTTCTTTCTTTTTTATGATTATATCCTCAAACACCTCCACTGTTTCATCTCTGAATGCTAGCTATAATGCACGCCTGCCACTGCTTCGAGACACTTCTTTAGAGTTAGAGAACTGTGGGGCATCCATGGACAAATAACCATTTGTCTTACTCCCTGTATGGAAGAGGGACAAATATCCTAGATACTGGATTCTTCCCGTACTTTGATGGTATTCTAAACCAAAAGAGACAAAACTGAGGAACCCTGGGATATGCAGGGTTTTCAAGGCTGTTTGCTCTTTCCAATCCTGACCTTTCAGGGTGAGGAGCCTGACCATTCCCCTGCCACAGTAGCTATTCCCACTCGACCCTCCCTGGTGCACACTGTATCAGCTAAGCCCCTTTTGAGTGCATTGCATTCAGACAAATTAGGTCCTAATATTAACAGGTTTTTCACCTGACAAAGGTAGCAAGGGCAAAAAACAAAGCTCATGAAGAGAATCAGAGGGGTGTGTATGCAAAGGTGAGCAAAATTAGCGAGTAAGAGCTACAGATCACCTGGGAAATGAGCAGACCAGAGGGACATCCTCCATACCACGTATGGAAAGTCCATGAACAGTTATGATGGTAGTAAGTTGTCCTATGGGACTCCGAAGAACTAAGATTAATTTGATAGTCCTTAATTACTGTGCAGAAACAGACCACAAACAGTTTTTCTCTACTCACCATCACTTCCATTCCACAGCTCAAGCTACCTAAGGCAGAGCAACGCACCTCTTCTCGCCCTGGTAAGCAGCTCCTCCAGACACTGTAAAGGCCATCACCCAGTATCGGTTTTCCTACAAGTAAACCGAGCACATGCCCAAATTCCCTAGAGATGAGGGCCATGAGATCAAGTTACAGTAGAAGGCACTGCTTTCCCCAGCTGTTTGTGTTTCTGAAAGCACTCTACACACTCACATGCTGAAAACAAAAAGTATGACCTGGACAGGCACAGCAGGACCAGGCAAATAGCTTTCACAGTTACCTCATATTAGCCATGCCAATTCCTATAGACTTGCATAGACATGAGATTACCTTTTTAGCTGCAGCACTAAGAAACAAAATGTGTTAACTCCCCTAAATTTTCGTTCCTTACCTCACTCTTCACAAACTAATTACTTCAAATTATACATTATCTATATAAATACATTAAAACTCCAACTTCCATTACAAATCCTATTCTTGCAGGATATTTATAATTTAAATAATATAAAGCCCTGAACACAAGTTCACTATAATCCCTCTGACAAGCCTAATTTGGAGCAGGGGAGAACAGAGTGTTGTAATGGTGACATGAAGTCGTTATGCAGCAGAGGGACCTTTGCAGTCCAAGGTAATGGCAATGTTTACTAGAGCTGTCCTGCTGCAGAGTGGATGGCTCAGGGCAGCTGCCAGGAACATGCAATTAAATGCACGTTGTTAATCTTACTTCAATGTACTGGGAACAGCAGGCTTTCTATATTGTTCACTTAAACACACACATCTTTAGTGCACCTGTACTCTACACAGAGCAGGATATGAAAATAATGGCGCATGTGTCCAGAAGACACTCATGCACTCTTTAATTAGCAGCACATAAGAAGCCCCTTTGCAACAGGTAGAGCTCACCCCAGTATGTATGGGACATTGTGCTGGGAGTCACAAAACCTAAGCTCCGAGTCTGCCTTTGCCATGATTAGTGGGGTTGGAACTAAATTATCTTTAAGGTCCCTTCCAGCCCAAACCATTCTAGGATTCTATGATTACATCCATCTTCCTGATCTTCAAAACAGAGATAGCATTGCTCAGATAAAGATCACAGAGTTCACAGCAGACAGCTTTAGGCATCAACAGTCTCTTGTATCCGTAGGTTCCTCAGACAGTCCAAGCAAAACCAGACCCTCCAGAGGATAATTCAAAGGAAGAGCCTAACTTGTAATTCCTCCTTGCAGGTCCTTTCCTTACAACTACCAAGAGCTCAGGGGACGAGCATCCTGCTGCAGGGTATCTAGCAGGGTCTCACAGCTCAGGCACTGCAAATATCCTCTGGTGAGACTAATTCCTTTCTCACCTGTAGATGACAGATATTACTTAAAAAAAAAAAAAAAAAAATCACACCACAACCCAAAACCAAACAGAAACAAATAAAAAGCAAAGTTATTAACACCATTTCTGCTCTATCTGAAGTTACGGATGCACTCAAGCACCTGCCAGACTCGCCAGCAGCAGTGCCTTCGAGCCACGCATTTCATTCTTTGTAAAGAGCAGGCTGCATTTGACATGCCATCAGCTACTACCATGTTACCAAGTCAGCAACACATTACCAGGGAAATGAGCAGGGGCTTTCCTGTAGTTACCATCGCTGAACAGCACAGTAAGTTTGCCAGCTGGTTCAAACGTGTAAAGCAACGCGTAAGAGTTCAGCGCAAACTGCCACACACACTTTGACTTCTAAATGTTAATACGATTTTGCAGTTGCAATTGCCACATGCTACAGTCACATAGAGCATATCTGTGGCAGACAAATGTAGTTTTGATCGTTCCAAGACATCATTAACCATGTCTGCACGTACATCTATCAGCACATACATACACACGAGGGACAGAGCAGTTATTCCAAGTGCTTTGCTATTTTTCTGGAAAAAGGATACTTCTTAGAGACTGTCCAGCCCCTGATCTTCTGTCACACCCAGTGAATGCAATACTTGTACTGCTAAACGTCTACACTTGAATTGTATCTAGGATTAAATAATGTTCATGTATTTTTGTCCAAGTTTCTTTAATTGTCCTTTGCCTAAGCTTGTTGCATCAACATACTGCAAAATGTTGTGCCTAACCAGCTTGCGG
>Ga0065711_1000612_pt1 | contig 60247 bp, 42 predicted proteins | sample Hoacrofraction12_FD_59098 | JGI IMG/M metagenome (GOLD analysis project Ga0065711, IMG submission 59098) | Hoatzin crop microbial communities from Cojedes, Venezuela - Epithelial fraction 12 v2 (version 2) | ecosystem: Host-associated > Birds > Digestive system > Esophagus > Crop | place...
TGAGGAAGAACTTCTTCCCTCTGAGGGTGACGGAGCCCTGGCCCAGGCTGCCCAGGGAGGCTGTGGAGTCTCCTTCTCTGGAGATATTCAAGACCTGCCTGGACAAGGTCCTGTGCGGCCTGCTCTGGGTGACCCTGCTTGGGCAGGAGGGTTGGACTAGATGACCCACAGAGGTCCCTTCCAACCCCTACTATTCTGTGATTCTGTGATTCTGTGACTGGGAGCTGGCGCTGCTGCTTCGGCTGCGAGGAGCTGGACTTCGCCGTTAGCACTCTCACCGCTCGGGGACCGGCTGGCTTTGTCACCCGGCTTTCTGCTGGCTACGTGGGAATTTAGCAGAGCGTGTTGCTGAGCAGCCGGCGGTCAGTCCTGCAATCCCTCTGGTTTCCCGACCCGAAGACAACGATGTGCACGGGGCCTCGGACCGGCGTCAGCCCGGCGGCGGGGTCTCTGGCGTTCGTGGCACAAACCGGCGTCGTCGTCCCTGTTTGGGGTGGCAGGAGGTGACGTTTTTGGGGCAGCGTGGCTGGCTGGCCTGGCTTGCCAGGTGCGAGCGGAGGAGCTGGTGGCACCTCGCTGGTTTTGGTGCTGATGGGGCTGCTGCCGAGCGCAGGCTCCTGGTCTTGTCCCTGCAGAGGGGTGCAAGCTCGGGATCCCCATGCCTGGCAGACGCAGCTTGTATAGAATCACAGAATGCTTTGGGTGGGAAGGGACCTTCAGAGGTCAGCTAGCCCAGCCCCACTGCAGTGAGCAGGGACATCTTCCCTCTGAGGGTGACGGAGCACTGGAACAGGCTGCCCAGGGAGGTTGTGGAGTCTCCTTCTCTGGAGATATTCAAGACCCTCCTGGACAAGATCCTGTGCAGCCTGCTGTAGGTGACCCTGCTTCGGCAGGGGGGGTTGGACTAGATGACCCACAGAGGTCCCTTCCAACCCCTACTATTCTGTGATTCTGTGACAGCTCTCTGTGCTTACACTGCTGAAGAATCCACAAGAACCCCAACCCTTTCATTTTTTTTGATCTGCTCAACTGGGACCTTTCCGAGCACTGAGATACGATTCATTGCCTACTGAAACCTTCCCTTTTCTCGCTGTAAACTTCATTGGGCTTTGCATTAGGCTAATTGGTAATATTATAAAGTTTGGGATTGCCTAAATGACTGCATGTAGCAAAATAACCTGACTGTATTAATAACTGACTTCCATAGTACTGCAGTACGTAGTAGTAACCCAGTGCTCTAAGCTGTAATTATTGGTCAAGTTGAATTCTTTAATTATTTTCTTTTTTTTTTTGCCTTCTACCTGTCAGCTTGTCTAAATCATGGGTTGTTACTTCAAAGAGATTGACAATGTTGATGATAATGGGATGCATTGACTTGTGACTTCAATTTGGATCTTATCACTGAAAAAAGGAAACAAATGGGAAACCAAGTTCTTATTTCAGTGTTCTCCTCCCTCCTTTTGTCTTTTAGATTCATAATGGTGGTTACTCTGAATTTCTTGTTGTCTGCATTCTCTAGCTGACTCGCTTCTTCATTATGATCTTTTAGAAGCACTGAAATGCCTCATAATTTATACACATCTTCAACTAAACGTCACTGTTCTAGAGTATATGGTAGAAGTATTCCAGTTTCTGAAGACTTTGGGCAGACTTCAGACATCTAAACCTGGTTACTTAGAGAAGATACAGAGAGTTTTTTTTAATTCATAAGTGGGGGCTTTGCCTGGATAAATAAAACTGGATACACATAGTCAAGAATAAGACAAGAAATATGGTTGAGGCAGTTTTCATCCACATTTTTCTCCACATAATACTAGTACCAGTTCATACACTAAATTACCAATCCAGTTGACATATGTGGAAAATTTGGCTTTATCTGAGACCCTGGCTACATATTTAAATTAAGAAAGGTGCAAAGGTGAGTTCTTAGAGTCAGGAAAGCAAAATGTTACGTGTGTCTTCTCCCTACAGTTCTGCAAGTCATATCTGTAGAGCTTAGTAATCAAAGCATGGTTTTATTGTTACCAGTATTTACAAATCCTCTTTGAGTTAACAGTAGTTGTGGCCTGCAGAATAATCTTAAAAATTATCTAAACTTTTCTTTGATCTCTAATGTAATCAAGCTTATTTACATCTTTGAACTGAGAGGAGTGTGGTTTTTTTTTTTTTTTTTTAATATTTTTTCCTATATTTGTTCTTTACAGTTTCCCTTTTGACTACAAGCAGAAGTACAGAACCTCCTCAAGAAAAAGTATCTTGGTTTTATTTCTGGTCTCACTGAAACCAACTAGTAATGTAAATCTCATTTCAAAGTCTCATTAAATTGCCATCTGGATTTCCAGACCAAAAAGGTTTGGAAAATGTTGAGCTGAACTGCAGATAAGCAACCAAATTACTGGATGCTTCTCCAAACTAACTCTCTGAATCTGTTAACTCTCTTTCCAGAATATTTTTTCTACTGATGTATAAAACACAAAAGTATTTCATTTTCACATAAACAGTTAAACTTGCAGTGCAGGCAGATCATAAAAAAGGGGAAAAGGGTGTATTTATGGAGGGAAAGGGCCTACGCTCTACTGCGGCAGCAGAACATAAAGTCAAAAGAGCATAAAGAAACCATAGAACTGTTATCTCATGAACACAATTACCAGATTTTTCTGGAAGCAAGATATGTCAATCTGGGACACTGAGATAATTAGGTCCAGAATGAATAAAGGCATTCACAGATCATAAATGGCTCCTAAACTTTAAGAAAAAGTCTACAACTGATCCAAAATAGTAAGCCACAGCATGCCATACAGCCTACTGACGTTATCTTTCCTTTAGTTGTTGTATGGGTTGTTCCTGCAAGGTCACTGCATTTCTCCCTAGCGTTAATTACCTTTTGAGACTGGAGGAAGCGATTCCTGTCTCTAAAATACCCTGGGAGCCTTGTAAAATGATATATTTTCATTACTTTTGTCGTCCTCACCCTCTGCTCTGATGCCTATAACAAATTTGGCAATAAATATTGCCTTGGGACACAGGATTAGTCAGCAAATGCTTCATAGGCTAGAATGAAAAAGAAAAGAGAAGATGGTTTCATGTTGACATAGTGCACATTTTACAGTATCCTTCTCCAAACTTGTGCCCCTTACATATTAAACTCCCAGATATATTCAACCGTAGGGTAAAATCCTGGCCAATGACAGTACTGTTGTTTCCTTGAACAAAGCTCTAACTTCACTGTATCTTTACAAGGACCTGTCTTAGTTTGTGTATCGTCTTCGGGGTATGTAGGTTTCACTGTAGAGTATACTGAACCAGAGTAATATTCTGAGGATTAAAAAAAAAAAAAAAAGGTGGCTTCAAAATGACAAATGTGGTGGACAGAAGTATCATCCAAAGCAACAAGTCCATACATAAATACATTTATTACCTTGCGTTGTGCCAGAATGATATCTTTGCTGTCTTTCTTTCCCGATGTAAAGTGTTAACCACTGAATTTTCAGTCATTGCAGGTTTAAGAGGCAAAAGACCATCCTATAATGTATTTGGAGAAAATGACATTGATGATCAAAATTATTTTTCAATTAGCATATAAAGAGATTCAAACTTAGATTAATGTAACCCATTTCGTGTTTTACAGGAAATATTGATGAAGCAGAACGAGAATGGAAAGCCGGATTCCATCGCTGGAACAATTACATGTCAGACTGGAAAAATCAATTTAATGATTACACTAGCAAACAGGAGAGATGTGCAGGCTCTAATTAGTATGTTTATCCTTTCCAGTATGTGCATATTACTGTTCATCAGGCAAATACACAGGTAGCTTTCTAACGCTTCTAACATTAAATACATTATGCAGATTAAAAAAATGTTATGGGTATAATTTTGATTTCCCCAGGTCTTTCATTTATATTTTACTTCATATCTCAATAAACAATACAAGACATCTGTACCCTTTGAAGCTTCACTGTGTTAAATAGGACTATAGAGATTAAAGTCTGAAGATTAATGAGGTACATATCATTACAAAAACTAGCTGCTTAAATTCACACTTCAAAGAAACAATGTAAACTCTTACAGAAAAATTGATTTTTTTTTTAAAATAGAAATAGGACTGTTTTACAGTATTGCCATGCAAAACACAATCATTTTTGATCTTTAACTGCAATGCCACTGCACTTAAACCTTGCTTCAGACATAATTTAATTGACTTAAACATAAAGAGATAACTTTGCTGGACACACCAAATGATATTTGCTTGCTCGACCAAAAAGTTTTAAGACTGCCATTAAAGCCCGAATCACTGCTTCTTTATGGCCATATCTGTAGGACAAAGCCATAGTAGGAGAGTATTCAAACTGTGTATTGAAGGCCTAAATCATGAGCACTCTGTGTGCAAATGCAAAGGTAAAACAAACCAGAAAAAAAAAAAAAAATGAAGCCTCTGTTTCTGCTCTCCTCATCTTTCAAGGAGCAGAGACCTATAGATTCACAAAGTAATGAACTTGCAGCTTTCTCTGCTCATGCACCCACTGTCTTCTGCTGGTAAAAGTCTCTGCTATGGAGATAAGCTCTAATTATGGTATATTTTGTCCATCGTGTTGTCTCCCAGTTGAGGGACATCCCCACATTTACTGGAACATAATGGCCAAATTTTTATACCTGCAGAAATGTACTGATCTGCTTGTTGGCAGGTTGATCAGGAATCAGCCATGAAAGCCATGCTCAGCCAGCTCTCAGCAGGAGCATGGGACCTGGCCAGAAAGCCCTTACTCCTCTTGGAGAAGGATATTACTGTAGAGGGACATGGTGACCTTAGTGGGAAGGATCCAGCTCTTTGACATGGTCATGTGAGCTCCAGTTGCCATGCAAGTAGGTATCTTCTGGATCCCTTTCTATCTAGTCCAGCTGAATCTCTTAGAAGCTTAAAAAAAAAAAAAAAAAATCCCTTGGGTAACTCTTCTTCCTACTTCCCTGCTTCTGGCTGAGGCCATATGCTTGAATAACACCTTAATTATCTGCTTTTCACTGGTCCAACTGGGAAGACTAAATGTCAAAAATTGGACAAACATAAGGAGCATATAAAAGCAACAACTCATCTCATAAATAAATTATCCTGAACACTTCTGTAAATGTAAAAGCATTTCAGTGCATCTATTTTCTGTTCTACTGGTTGCGAGCTCTTGCAAAATTTCTTCTCAAACTGAGTAGACTGAAGAGATCTAGGTAATGAGCAGAGAGTGTCCTCTTTCTGGCAGTCAGTTCGACTATACAAGATCTCTACACTGAAGGGATTTAGTTTTACAGAAAGGTCAAATTCTGCAACAGATGATGACTTATCTTTTCCATTATTTCTAAAAGAATACAATTGTTTCCTGACTGAATTACACAAAACCATCTTTTAGTACAGTATTTCCAAAGACTACAATCAAACCTATGCAAACTGATCATTTTTGAGCAAGCTGCTTAAAATTTAAGATTATCTCAGATTAAAAATCCCTCTTTATGCAGCACTTCATGTTTATAGCACAGGCAATTAACTAATTACATACATTAACATAGTTACTGCTATTGATAGTTGAGCTGTGTCTGTCTACAGTGCCTTGGCTATTTATTGGATACAACTCATGCCAGTGATGAGCTACTGAAAAAAGAAAAAAAACACAGAAGGATGAACTTTCTGTCCGTCATCGAACCAGTTCTGGCACTTCCCATTTTATTCAAACTGTGTGCTTCGTAGACGTGTTGGGTGCTGATCTGACACAGTGAGCCTAGCAACAACCAAGCATGTTTAAAAGCAGCATTTGTCTCTCTTGATTATCCTTTTCTTAGCTATATTTCACTACCTATCTGTCTAATCAATGAAAAAAAATCTGAGCTGATTAAAATGCACAAATAACCTTTGGGAAGGGCAGGTTGACGTGCAGTTTATAAAATATTTTGGTGGGAAGGTGCCCTTCGTCTGCATGTGCTGTGAGCTAGGCTGGATAAGGTCTATTTGAAGACTAATATCCTTTCCACAGAATGCATACTATGCCTGTGACGTTCTTAAGAAGGAGTAAGGTTGGAGGGAAGAGGAAAGAAAAGCGGGTTAGAATAAAGGTTAAACCACTATTTGAAGTGTGTTTTTACTGATTTTCTTGGTGTGAATATATTGCTAGCTTTGTATTTTTTCATATGCTGGGAAATACTATCTCCATTTATCATTCATATGAAATCAATATATCATGTAGTCATGTATTCATATCCCACACTTAAGCAAAAACCGGAAAGCCTTAAGTACTTGGACATAAGTGGCTAAGGTAATGAAGAGTGAAAAAAGACGAGTTCACATAGTGGGTAGTTTCAAACTAAAGGTCAAAGCAACTTATGTTGGAAATTGAGGAGACTGTGTCATCGCTTAAAAGGATGATTACATATTAGAGGGATCTCTTGAAGATGCGATGTTGTTAATTAAAGTTTTCTTTTGGCTCAAAAGAGGTAAGAAACCAAGGTTTCTTTGTGAAACTAGAGAAAATGTGTTGATTCTTTCTTATGATTCTTGATGTCTGAAGCAAGAAATCTGAATTTAGTCCCAGAGCTGCTGAAATATCATAATAAAATGAAATGCAGTGCCAACAAAAGTGTTGGCATTAAACCAGTTGTCATTAGGTTTATAAGCTAACAGCACGCTGAATAATTACAGACACTTCACACATATTTTAGAGACAGTCATAAGAGGACTGAAGTCAGAAATTCCAAGCAAAACTGTTTAATTAAAACCACCTATTTTTGCATTTTAAATGTTTCATCTAAAGGCATTCGGATCAGATAAGCTTTCAGTAAAGTTAAGCATTATTTGAGTGAAATCCCATCCGAGCTCCTGCTGGTGTATCAAAAAGTACATGAGTTGGGATGTTTGGGGTACCTGATCTAAGGGTACCCTGGTCTAGGTCTAGGGCTGATCTGCAGAGCTGGACTAGCCGAGACTGAAGCTTTCTGGCTTTGAACAGGGGCCTTCAGAGCCCAAAGGTTGTCTCTAGCAGAACGAAGATACACACACACACACACACCCCCCCGCACCCCCAAGGTTTCCAGCCTTCCTCCCAGTTACTGATTTTACACTAATAGCTTGGATTTTTGGGACTGGCTGTCTTAAATCCTAGCTGTCCTAAGCCCTGGCCATTGCTCTAGGTTTATCATACTGATAAAGCCAAACTTCTGTTTAAGTGGAAGCCTGGATTTCTGGCCCTGCTTGGTCACTAGAGGCTCAGGCTATTTATAGAGCAGAGATTACTGCACTGTAAACACACAGCTATACATGCAGAATTTAGATCTTCATGAATAAACAACTAAGATGTGTTTGTTAACAGCAAGGAGCAGAGGAAAATCCCTATCAGCTCATAGCTGGAAATGTATCATTGCAACATATAATATAAATCCTTTTTTTTAATTATCATTTTAATAAGTGTTGAAAAAATTATCTTAGATGACAAAAAACTGATGGAACTGGCAGAAAAATGTACATATATTCCATGATGTACAAGCTTAATATGACCTCTGTAGGCCTCTCTAATGTTCCTATCACAATGGATCGTCAGCGAGTGATTTGGCCAATTGTCATATGCAGATATCACATAGATTCATCTGAACGTAACATTAACAGTGGAGAGATATATATCTGTCTCTGTCAACATCATAATGTTGTCTTCTCAGGCTTGATTATGGTTCATGTATTTCTACTGGCTCAGCACCAGTTCTGCAACATCAACAGCAGCTATTTAGAGGGACATAATAAACGTCACCATACTTCAGTGACACCTGCAGCGTGTCCAGCTAGCAAAGAGCAGCCTGCACTGCCACCGCCAAATGCCAGCCCGTCCACACAGAGCCCTTGCCCTTCCTTTCCCTCTAGTGGGGGGTGGGGAAACAAAACACTCACAAAAAAGATACTCATGTAGGGAAAAAAAACCAAAAACAAGAAAACCCACACCACAAAATCCAAGGGGGGAGAAAAAAATAAACCCAAAGCCCACCCAGGGAAGGGGACCACCACCAAAAACGCAAAGGGAAAAAACAAAACACAAACAAAAAAGCCCAAAACAAAACATTAAAACACAAAAGGGGGGGATAAACTGAAAAACCCAGGTAGAAAAAAAAACCAAAAACCCCAAAACAAAAACCAAAGGGGGGGCTGGAGGAGATGACGACCATAAAAATCCCACATGAGCACTTTTGCCCCACAATGATCAACAACTGAAGGGCTTAATACTGTACACAGAGGTACTAAGTATCCCAGTGTCTCTGTTCCAGTAACTCCAGCCAAAAATCCTCCCACTGAATTGCAAAATAAGTTTCGGAATTTGACAGCGATTCAGAATACAGGGTGAGGAATGAGACTGGCAGGTTTGGCTCCGGCTTGGGGACTGCTGTGGAAAGTGTTAGTGGCAGCTGAATACTTTCTCACTGTCTTTTCTCTTCCAATCCATGGAAGTATGGGCATTTGCCAAAAACTCTGACTGCTCTTGGCTAGCCAGCGAGCCTAAAACCAAGCACCTGTGTAACAGATATGTGCAGCTGTATATGTTTACCACGGCTGATCCATCTGTAGTACATGCCATATGCCTGTTGATTTACTTTGGGTGGACTGGGAGCAAGAATCCACTAGGGGGGGGAAAAAAAAAAAGTTCCTGGCTGAATTACAAGTATTTCTCTCTTTCTTGCTGCTCTGTTTTTATTTGTCCTCATCTGGCTAAGGTTCTAGATGGATTTTCTACTGCTAGGTGATTGCTGATGCACAAGCGTGAAAAATCTTTAAAAAAAAAAAATCTCTGACAAAATAGAAAATTTTAGACTATTTAAATACTGTGTCTTAGGGAGCTACAAGAGGTATTCGGAAACTGTGCACATAGTTAATATTTAACAACCTTGACTTGGTTCTGTGAGCTGAGAGCACTGCTGCTTTAAAATCACCTGTCAGAGAATATGTACCCATGCACACATACGCAGAGATCTAGGTTCATCAGCAATTGCCCGTCAACGGTACGTTTCCAACATTTGCAAGCAACATGGAGATGGAGGCCTGTATGTTATTGGGTTTATATACTTCCAACGTGTATCTTTTCGGTCTTTACTGAAGAATAAAATGATCACAGGATTTTCTGATATAAATCAACACCTCAGCCAAGTTAGTCATTCACAGTTAAAAGTTCAAAAGCTTTTACTCTGATTTCAATTGTTTTAGGACCAAATTTCATGAACAAACATAATTAGCCATTTTGAAATGCTTCATAAAACAAGATAATTCCTTCCTGACCCCTGCTGAAATCTTGAAGCATGAATACTGATTATCTTGTTTTAGCACGTAAACCTTCCAGCATTTTGTTGATAAACTAGATTAGTTGCACTCATAAAAACTTTAACTTGTAGACTTAATGACTACAAAGCAGTGATGTGAATCTACAATTACTACAGGTGTGAATTTTTGAGAGGCTTTTAATTGGATTGCAGGTGAGATTAAATAAGGCTTCCAGGTACTTTGCAAGCAGAAGTGCTGGGCGGGGTAGTCAGGTAAACATTTCAGTTAGTTTGGGGAGCATTAGGATGAAAAAATAAGCTTAATTTTAGAACAGCGTCTGCTACGCAAAAGTGAACTATTAAAAAGTTTCCTTCCTGATAGCATCGCAGCAGCTTGAAGACAGAGGCTGAGGGGGTCTGTCTTTTGGGATTTACTGAATCTGGTTTTCCCATACATCACAGTCTTTTTAAAAATGCTGTCCTTCTGGTCAGGGATCTGGAGATAGCCAGGAAATTATTGTTGTTTCAAAACTGAAAACTATCTAGTCCCTCCAAATCCCTGGGTTTGCCTGGAAAAGAGCACCAACTTCTAATCTTTTCAATTTTGTTCCATTTTACTATATGCCATGGCTGTAGGAGCTAATGTTTTAGCCACTATTAATAGAACAATGTGCAAATGGTGTAGGTGGTTCTCGCAGTTTGGGAGTGCTGTGGTTAATTTCTTTAATTTATAAAGTATTTATAAGTCCTCAGTTATACCGAGCAGTGGTAAAAGTGTGTAGGCAGAAAGCAGTTATCTCCACACCTCTCAATCTTCCAAATTAAATTCACTCTTGCAGCATGTCTAATCACTTCAGGGTACCTCATCATCCTCTCTCCATTACAGGCTACGCAGCACCATTTCTTGAGAAACAGATACATTTCAACTGAGTTTTTAGACTGATCTTATTTTATTATCTCATACGTGAGACAATTAGGATATTAACCCAGAAAAGCAGCAAGAGATTTGACTGATCATTTATCAATAATTGTTTAGAAAGCAATTCACATGGACCTTATTTAGGACTGTGAGAACCAGCTGGAATTACACATCCAAAGTGATACTTCTGAAATATTAAACTTTTTTCACTCACTGATTACAGAGCTACAAATTTTATAGATGTTGCTAGGTGAAGTTATACCAGTCATTAAAGAACAATAACCGTGCCTCATTTTTCCTGACTTAAAGCAGATATATTTAACTTATTTTTTTTTAATTAGGAGTTAGAATAGTAGAAAAATTTTGCTTTGTTATCTTTCAGCACATTTTTTTTTATCTAGACTTTAATACCATTTCATGTTTCAGTGCTACAGTGATTTGTATAGTTAGCATTTGCCTCATCTCCACTCTCTAAAAGAGCTCCATCTTGTAGCTTTCACTGCAGGCATTATTCTGCTTCCAGGAATGATTATAAGAAGCCAAAACTGCACATATATACTTGTGTACACATGGTTGTCTCTGTTCAATAAGACTTTTATATTTCATCTCTCTTTGGGAACAACCGCAGCACTCCCAGTTTTTAGACCATTGGATGACTTTCAGTTAATTAAAGTTTTGTCATTGCCTTCAGCAGAAGCACAAAATCTCCTTTGACTGACATTTTCAATCTTCCCTATCACTTAGTAATCTGTGAGGTATTTACCATTTAAGATAAAAATTCACACCTCAGAACTTACTTTTTTTCCCACAGATTTCTCTTAATGGCGAGCTAAATGGGAGAGTGAAGCTGTGAACAAATCATATTTATGCACTCTTTGCAGAGGAAAATCCATTAGACACTAACTAAAAATGTCACCAACTTATTTACTTTACATCTTACATGTTTCTATTATTTTGCTAATTAATGGACTCTAAAAGCTGAGTCATTTTACTTTCTTTTAGAAGCAGAAACCAAATTCGTCCTCTGCCTAACTGTGTCAAAACTGGCCGTGTACCTTCAGCTCACCTGAGGGTCCTGTGCTCCCTCATCGAGGCTCCCACCAGATTAGTTTAATTGTACCATAAATCTGATCCACTGTAGCAGTTCCCATCCTTACCCACACTCAGATTATGTATGCATTATTAAGAATATTAAGATTAGCATATCCAAGAACTCCTTTCTAGAAGGACTAACTGACAACCAACCACTACAGGAGCTCCCAAGACTGTGATTATCCCCCATATGTCCAGAACTGCAAAGAGGGGTCTTAGTCAAAACTCAGCCTACAGGTCTCTAGTCTTACCCAAAGAAACAGCTGGACTGGGTCTGAGCAATGCAATTTGACAGCACCTTGGAGCAAGGAAAGCAACAGAGAAAACCTTATTGAATTTTCATCCATAACCCTGGGCACAAAAATACCAGATTAACAGCTTTAGCTACCTCAAACTGTGGTAAGGCAGCAATGATATGAGGTTTCTTGAAACGCTTTGTGCTGAAGTCAGTAAGTATAGAGTACAAACAGGGTCTTACCTGCTCTTTCTACCCATTTAACCTCTGGCTAACCGTATCCCATGGTATCATCCATAGCAGAACCAAAAACCTGCAGCCCAGTGGACTGATAGAAACAGGACTGAAATCTCCTCTTAAGCAGAGGTCTCGCTCTTTTGGCAAGACAGTACTTCAGGGGTTGATTGGAAACCCCTGGATCCCCATTAGCTTTTCACTCATTCAATCCAGCTAGCCCTCGTTACTGGTGAGGCAGGTGTGCTGCAGCACGAAAATAGCTGGTCTTCTGTCGGCAGGCTTTTGATCCTTTTGAATAACTAAGGGAATAAAACTCAGAGCAATGGAGAGCATTCACAGAGGCTTTAGCCCAGGATGTCACCCACTGCAGAAAGAAATATGCAATTTATGTTGATATAAGAACAAGCCTGATGCCAAATCCCTAAACGTCACATTCTGTGTTATTTCTATATTCAAAGGAAGCTCCCTTGACCATGTAACCAGCCACTGCAGTCCAAACTCCTTCTATTTCCCTTTGGTATTACTGTTACAAACTCCTGAAAACTAGGTTACTCCTACTGCACTCTGGCTCTACAATGAATTCATGACATTTGACATTCATAACTCCCCATTTATAAAAATAGACTAGTCCATTAAAAACCGTGTTAATAATGGTTCTAGAAAAGCATACATTGCCTAAAGCAATACAATTATTGGTCAATAATTCCGCTTTAGCTGTCTGTATTACTACCACTTTATTTCAACACTTGGCTTCTTACCCTTTGATCTGCTAATTATCTTTTTACCCTCTGATCCTCTTTGCAATTCCTTGGCAATTTGATCCATTAATTACAGTGCCCATATTCCCTATTTTCTGTCGATTGTGCACTTTTTCTGACCCTCTTCACCTTTCTTCGTACCAATACTTGCCATCTTTCTGTAGGGTATATCTGTTCCGTAAATATATGCTGATAGAAAATGCTATAATTAAAAGAATCATTACACTTTCCTTGCAAACCTTGGGATTTCATGAAAATGACTTAACAGTTTGTCATTGACTTAAATTTTGATGGAAATGGGCACTCGTTTCTGGTAAATTCTTTGGCACTCCATCTTCAATACCACAAACTCTTAGGTTTTTTCCAAATGTTAACGAACACCGGCTATATTTCCATCGTGGAAACTGTATTAAGAACTCAGTTTCTGCTATGTTTTTGATATATATATTTTAAAAATAGTATTTTCTGATATAAGGCTTTTCTTACTTTATGAGCACATGAATCATGAATTACTGAATTTTCTGCATTTCCAATTTCCTAGTCCCTTCTAAGACAGATGTAGACTTTCGGTGCAACTTAAATATGTTCTAGAGTGGTAGAATTTTAGGAAGATAGGCTGTTAAATTGTACAGTGCAGAAATGATGGTGCTATGGCAGAGGGGCATTTCTGAGACTGGACAGAGAAAGTTTGGCTGTTGGAACACAGCCTTGGCATTTGAAAGCCAGATTTCATTAATTTACTGTGATCAGGATATCCTATGAGAATTAAAACCAGTCAATTATTCTACCAGGCGTTCTCTGACACTAGACAGCTATGTTATAGGCAGAACTGCAGCATCTGCTTGTGAGAGAAAGTAGGGCAGCATGAAAAATGGGTTTACACTCAACACACATCACTTTCAGATACAAACCAGTGTCACTGGCTGCCCTTGGGGATCAGTGGTGGACAGCTTCCCTCGGGGCAGGTCAGGCAATTTGGCCGACTCGGGGTTGGGGGGCAAAGAGGAGCAGGCTCACTTCAGAGACCTTCCTCCCACTCCTGGCTGACCCAGAGCCACTGTTCCCACCGGGACACGCCATGCGTCTGTTCAGAAGCTGCTCGCTCCCACACACCTTGTTCTGTGCAGCGCTGTGGTTTTACAGCGAAGTCAGTTTACTTTTTTCCCCACTTTAAATTATCCACGTTGCAAACCTTGCAGACAAAAGCATGCAAGCTCAGAATGGACGGCAGTCTCTCTTCCTGCCTGCTTCACACAAGAAAGAAACTGAGTGCAAGCTAGGTCTCTCCAAAGCTTGTGCAAAAGAAGAACACACTCATTTAAACCTCCTGTGTCTCAGTTTGCCCATTGATGTTGTGTGAATTCATCTGTTAATATTTACCTACCTTTTGAACCTCAGAGCGAGCAGATTTAGTTCAGAACTGGGGGCTTGGGAAATCTCTAATCGATAAAGTGCAGCAGAACATAGATTCTATAGTCCTAAGTTTTAATCAGTTTTTCTGTGTCACTTAGTTGCAAATGCTCATTTAGTCCTTTGGCCAAAGCTACCAGCTGTTTAAAGTAATGGTTTTGTGATGTGTCCACTCAAATGAGCTCAACAACTTCTCATTCCAGAGCAACTTCTGCAGAGTTGCCAAAGAGCTATCATTAATGCGACATTTTTCTCTTTGACCTCATTTCTGCTTTAAAAATGATTGATTGACCACCTCTTCTCTTGTATAAATAATCTTTGCAATTTTTAATACAGAGGATTCATTTTCACTTCTCCAGTTTAAAAAAAAATTCTCATTTCTGTGCATCCAATTCTTTTAAATCAGATTACTTTTACAAACTATGGGGATAGCAAGGGCAAAATACATGTTACAGAGCAGAGGTATCTTCTACAATCCGAAGGAAAATCTCCAAAGAAATAACACTCTTCTCTCACAATTTCAAAACAAAAGTGTGCTTATTGAATACAGTTTTGTCTAATCATACTGACTTATTCTTCCTTTTTTGCCTTTTAGACCTACCCAATAGTGTATAAGTTGCATTTTTTCACATTAGTTCTTAAATAGCTCACACTTCCTTGCATCACAAGGCACTTAACAGCTTTTCAGTAATCTGATTGTTCAATTGTCTGAATATTTCTTGACACAGAAAAGTAAAGTACAAGATCAGTTTGAAATATCTTGAAATACAGTAGGCCATTTCACTGTAACTGAAGCAAGTAATGGAGAATTTGTAAAATAAAATATAAAGAAAAGAATTGTGGTTTGCAATAAATACGTGTACTGCTCCAAGGGTATTTCTGTTTGAATTATGGAACTCTCTTTCTTTGTTTGGGAATCAGGATTTGTCTGCTTGACTTCACTTTATAGTCCCCTAGTCAGCTATCTTAGCAGCTTCTGAGACACACTATAATTCAACACTGTATGGAGAAGCTCAGTTCATTGATTGATTGTAGATCTCAGATTTGCCAAACATAACCAGAAAGGTGGTCAGAACTGCTGACAATGTAGTTTTTCTTCACTACCACCTGCATTATGAAGGAAAACTTTTTACTGCTTCCTTTGGTGGAGCTCAGTCTTGTCAAGTATTCCAACCAGAGAAGCAATATCTCCAGCAACCAGATTAAACAGCTACTGAACTTCAGACCCGAATTTTTGACTAACCTGAAATGTACAATAGTCAAAGAAGAAACTCTTTAATCAAGAAAATCTTCAAGAGAAGTACCATTTCCTCTAGTCAAATAGTCTCTTTTTTCTGTGTAATGCTTAGTCAATATTTAGATTACTAAAATCCAGCAAGCTACATAATGTGAACACATATATTTTTTTCTACACCAGAATCCGGAGTTAACCTGATTTGTGATACTTTTTAATTGCCAGTTTCAATCCAAATTCATGTAACCAAAACACTTTGAACATTTTCCTTTGTCAGTAATTTAAATCTCTCACTAATACCTAAGTAATCTCTCTATTTTCATTTTGTATTCCTCTACCAAATTTCATCAGGTAGTTTTCAATTACTCAGGTACTTTTTCCCCTTTTCCTTATATTTCTTGTTTTTCCTCTTCGTGTTGCCTGGACTGTTATTCAGTGTTATGGAACCTTCAGAAATCTGCGGGATTCCTCTGTATTGTTTTGCTTTATCACACACACAAAAAAAAGACAAGGTGATTTTCGATAATATTTGCCACCTAGGGTGTTCCCATACACAGAAGTCAGCTGCAGTCCATTTCTTAGCGAATACCTTTTCGCCTTTTCTGCTACTCCAGGTTGTTTATAACTATTAAAGCTTCAGGCTAGCAGAGCTTACCCCAGCTCCTGTGTTTGCCCTTTTAGCTCTGAGCAGCAATTAAAACCCAAGATTTCGAGAAAACTGTATAGTTTTATTTCCATTCATCTTTTGATCCCATTCTCTAAGATTTTTTTTTTCTGCAAATAGGTTCAATATTTTGCACGAGAAACTTCATCTCAAGGTGATTGAAGTCAATGAAAGCCTTTCAGTTGAAGTTTGCAGGCTTTAAAGTGAACCCTAATTTAGCAGCTGAGCCAGCCCCCAATCTTTTAACAAAAGTCATTGACTCTTTCAACAGAAGCCAATGTCCAGGTTATGCTTTGACACACACACACAAAAACTCCAAAACAATTAAGCATGTATTTATAAGTAAGATGAATGTATGAGTAATAGCATGTCATACATGCCCAAGAATTGCAATACTTTGTTCACTACAACTTTCCCCGCAGGAAGATTTAGAAAAGAGTGAGATGCCACCTTTGTTTTGTAGCATGCAGGATTGCCTCTCCTATTACTGCTGGGAGGGGCACAGACTTTAAATATTGTTTATTGTTGAAATGTTCAGATATCCTTCTTCTCCTCTTCCTGTGCTATTTAGGCAAGAAACTTCATTTGAACAAGGGGTCGTTAACCTCATCATAGTGAGCTTTTTTCTCATTTAAACCTTCTTATTCATTAACATAAAATGCAGTGATCTTGTTGTCCCTGCCTTGAGATTAGCTGATATTTTGCCTTTTGATGAAGACAGCTAAGGAGGAAGCATTCTCCAAACAGAGCTGGGATTGTTCAGCCCAGACAAGAGAAGGCTGAAATGGGATCTTATTAATGTATATCAATACCGGAAGGGAGGGTGCAAAGTGGGCAGAGCCAGGCTCTTTCCAGTAGTGTCCAGTGGCAGGACAAGAGGCAGCAGGCAAAAACAGAAATACAGGAACACTTTTCAGCTTTGTGAAACACTTTTCAGCTTTGTGAAGGTGGCTGAACACTGGAACCGGTTGCCCAGGGAGGTTGTGGAGGTTCCATGCTTGGACAGATTCAAAAGCCATCTGGACACAGTCTTCAGCAACTGACTCTAGGTGGCACTGCTTGGACCGGGGGGTTGGACCAGATGATCTCCAGAGGTTCCTTCCAATCTCAACCATTCTGTGATTCTGTGAAACATGTCCATTAGTTCACTGCTTCAACATGAAGCATATTAGACCTGAAATGTGAGGATGCTGAGTGCCTTTGAGGCCACACTAGAAAGTATATATGTTGCCAAGATCCGTAAAAAATAAAAGGCGTAAGTCATATTACATTAGGTTCCCCATATCCAGTGGGGTTCAAAAACTGTGTAGCACCCCAAATATCATAAGATTTTGATAAATTTTTAAAATGTCCTTGCTCTCTTATTAAGCCTCTAGTCTCATTCTTCTTTCCTGTCCTATTTTTATAATAAGAAATAAATGTACCTTTGCCTGGCCAGTTTCTCTGAGCTGAAAAATAAACCTGTAACTTGGGGCATACTTGGAAATGTTTACAGATGCTCAGTAACCCCATGAAGACTCTCATGTCCCTTTGAATTTAATGGAAGTTGACACTGAATTCAATGAAGTGCGAATTTCCCTCTCAATTTCACTGGCACTTTCTCTGGATTTATTATGCCTGTGATTTCACACCGTGTCTGTAAATAGTGTTATAATACAGCCACCAACTCAGCCACAGTATTTCAACTGAGAACTCAGAGACCAAAGTCTTTTGCTATTAGTTGCCTCCAGTTCACATCTGCGACGGATAATCTGGATTCTATGCTCTTGAGATCTGTCTTTTATTACTAATTGGTTTCATTTATTTTCTAGCAGCTTCTTACAATTAGAAAGAGTAAATCCCCCTGCTTTCAGGAAGTATCAATAATATACTATAAGACAAGATTAACTGCTGCACAAGGGACTTATAAACCAGAGAGATCTCAGCAGCTTCAGCTTGCTTCTGCAGGGCCTATGTTGGGAGCAGCAGCATGGTAGCAAACCTCATCGCGGGGTGATACACCCGCTCCTCCGTACTTCTTCCCATCGCACAAATAGAGATGTGTGGCACTGCAAAATTCAGTGTATTAGCTGGCCATCCTATGGAGGTTACCTGCTTTGCAACAGCTACAACACCCTGTTGAATACTAAGTAAATACGGGGAGTTGGATTAGATGACCTCTAAAGGTCCCTTCCAACCCAAAGCATTCTATGATTCTATGATAAATCATAGTTGTGTAACAGCAGACTTAAGAATATGGATTTTTTTTTCTTTTTTACCTTCATGTGTGTAAGTAAATTGCCATCAACAGGATTACTGCAATCCTGAATCATGTGTGGTACAGACTTTTTGGACTTTCAGTCCCCCTAGTTCCTTCATAACCAGCCTTGCAGCTCTGGCAGGGTGAGGTTTTAGCTTGTTATCCTTCTCTCATCCCATCTCTGTGCTTGCTGCCCTTGATAGCTTTCAAGCAAGCAGGTGCCTGGAAGGAAATGGAGTCAGATATCTGCTTACTGTCTCTGCCGTGCTCTGAGGAGTGATGAGCAGCTTTATGCTGGGGTAGATGCAAGTGGGAAATGGAAGGGAATAGTAGAAATGCCATTGCCTTGGGTCACGTACCAGAGTGAAGCGGCTCTCGTAGAAGCGTCTCCTCCCCAGCCTGGCACAGTGACAGACCTGTCCCTCAGCCAGCAAACGAGCCGAGGGTGTGGAGAAAGGCAAAGGTGCTGTGCTGGCAGGGAGCAAAACCTGCTTCAGGGTCCCAAGAGAGGGGAGCTAATGTAAGAGCTCAAGTCTCCCGGAATCTGCCAGTGAAACTGGATGGCCCTCACTAAACTGTTTTTCTGTTTTTAGTTTCAACAAGCTGCGTCTATGCTTCACAGCCCTATTAAAACCAACTGATGTTTGTTGGTGCTTAAAGCTACCCACAAAAATAAGTGCTTTGCTAAAAAAGGATGGACTTAGGCTGAAGCACTTTGCTGCATGGAGTTCTGAGTCAATGTTTTAACTGGGCTGTGTAATTTCCCGTCATTTAACGTGAAGCACCTCCTTGTGCCTTCAGTTCAGAATAGTCTTATACATATCATCGAGAAGACTGTGCTCATCCTATGCCTCACTACATCTTATTATGAAATTATAATGCCACTCTATAACCTTGCTGGAGGAAGAGTTTCAAGCTGATGCAAGAAAGCTGGCCTCCCATACTGATGAACAAATATTTCAAAGTAGATATCTCTGAATCCAGTACCTCGATGCAGCCAGCCTTTGTGGATTTCTGTTGTTTATTTGAAGAGAGCTGGAGTTTATACATTTAACTGTTACCACCCAGTCCCAAAGTCAGCTCAGAATTTTAAAAACTTAGTTCTCGCGTTTTATGGCAATTGTCATGTTGCCTAATCTTGTTGTTTATACATTTCAAACCTGAAGTAATATGAGATTATGGACTGTAGGGCAATTTCTGGAAAATATTTTGTGTGTTTGTTTCTGAGAAAAATTTGCAAAAGATTTAGACCCACTCCTAGTCAAAAAACATTCAAATACAAAACTAAAGAGTCACTGCTTTTTCAAAGCCTAATCTGGTCTGAGCTGTTCAAAGCAGGAGAACTTCAACAGTGCAATAAACAGCCCGACATTCCCTCTGAGCCTGATAAAACCTACTGACGTCTGACGGGAACTATGCTACTGCAGGAATATTGTACCTACTCCATCACTGCTGGCATTGCATATACAGTCCTAGAGCTAGCTTGAAAATGTTCAGGCAAGATATTACCAGTCTCTTTGACAATAACCACTTGTCTCATGTAAAATATCTATGTAGACTGCACTATGTGCTCATAACAGATACAGGTGCAGCAGCTTCCTTTCCTACGCTGTGCTAGTCAGGATGTCCTATTGTCTGAGTGACTACCAAATATGTGCAAGTATAGGGAGAAGGAAAATCTATGGAAAGTTGTAAAAACATTATGTGCAGTCTCTGAAGTAACTGAAATAATTCTGTGAAAATTATTCTACCTTTCTTCATGCAGTCCCAACCTTTGTATTTCAGTACCAAAAAAGTGTATTTGGAAAACAGACTGGCATAATTATAGAACAGAGAAACCTGTAAGACATGGCAAAATGGTACTAAAAAGATAGCCACGGGGAATAACACAAGCAAAGGTAAAAAATATTATTTGTACAAAGAAGTCTTTGTGTGTAACAAATTCAGAAAGGAGAACTCTACTAATTAAATTCACTGCAGAATTGTTCTGCTGACCTGTGCTGTATATTAGGAGGAGTTTAGCTAGGACACTCACAACGTAATCCATATTATTTACTTTGTAACTGCTCTCTGGGTACCTGGAATTTATGAAAGATTTTTTCTTAGAACTTTGCAAGCAAATGTGCATTATTTTAAAGCCTGAGCATGATGACAATGTTAGGTTTTACCTTTGCAGAGATGGTTTGAAAGGTGCTCTCCAGAGCAAGCGAAGATAAGCAAATGGGCTCATAAAATGCAGAAACATCCCTGGAGTCTGTATAGCTCCAACTCTCATTCCATGCTTCCTCTTACTTAAGCAATAGGAAACACCAAAGAAGAGGAGGAGAAGCAATATTTTCTGAGAGAAGACCCCTGGTGCTGATAATGTGTGTACTTGGGTAACTGCCCAGCACATTTTCCAGAGTGTTTGCCTTCTGTGGGCGCAGAGCTGAGGAGCAGCTCTCCTCTGTCCCGCCCTGATCCCAGCAACTTGAGCAGCTGCGCGTTTTCTTAAAGCCCTTTCAAGTGGGGATCAGTCATCTCCACACCTCGTTTCTGGAGTGGTTTCCGCTTCCTCCACGTGCTGGTGGAAAGCAGCTGCAGGGTTGCTGCTCCGCTCCGTCTCTCCAGGGACCCTTCGCTGCCCTCCGTCCACCCCAGCGTGTTTTGCAAGGGACACTGAGACACAGGAACGGCACGTCTCGAAATGCAGGAGGAAATCTGGGGATCTTGTGGCTCCTATTTGAACTGTCACACCGTCCTCACTGACACTACCCCTACTTCAGTCTGACCCAGGCGAGAGGAGCGGAAGAAGTAAAAATATTATCTAGCATGCCTGCAGGGAGGAGTTCTGCATGCACAGCCCGCATACAGCAGGTTCAGCCTGAGCCTCCTGAATATTAATATCAGAGAGAACAGCGAGGTGAACAAGTTTATTATTTGAGATGATGTAAGCTGGGCTTTTCAGTTAATTTTCGCTTTCCCTCGGTCTAGCCCCAGATTACTTGACCTGTGCTACGCTGCCCATTTTCTGATAGAAACACCACAGATAAGCCTCTCGCTGACAGCGGCCTCTGTTATCTGGGTTTGTTTGGGAACAGAAATGTGCTATCGGTATCTGAAAAAAAGGTCTGCTTAATGTCAGGGAATATGCCAAGTTATGTCATGAGAAAGGAGAAAATCTCTTGATATAATTTTCCTTTTTGAATAAGCTAAAGCAGGAGAGATAACAAGCTGTTTATCAAAGACAAATACAGAAATAAATTTTTGCTAGCCACTAAGATGCATCACTATGCACAGGACATTGTTCTCAGAATTTTTCATTTAGTTATTTGTTCTGTGGTCTACAGTTATCACCAGCCCTACATCACTCCTGTTGGCTCCAACAGGACCGTAAACAGTTTGGGACCAAGAGCCAGAGCCTCTCTTTTTGACTTTGTGCTATGTGCAAGGTTGTTTTAAGAGGGTAAATATTTACCAAGCTGCAGACAGAGGATAACGGGAGCAAGGAGGACTTTGTCTCTCAGAGAATGCATCAAGCTGAACTTCTCATAAAATTTTCCAGATGGACAAAATCTTTGTCACTCACAAATTATCCATGTGTGTTCTGGGCCCAGTTGCCCTGATGAATTCCCGTTTCTATGCATCTCAATAGATTTGTTTCTGTCTACCCTTCGCACATTTCAATTTCTAGAACATTTTTACATTATATATAAGATATCCATAGTCTGCAAAGTGATAGTTAGATCACAAAAAGAATGAGATTATTCTCTTGCTCGTCAAAACAAACAGAAACAGCATTTCTGTTTTTTTGCTTGTGTACTGACAGTGTGTGATAGAAACAGAAACGCAGCAAGTATATTAGTATTTCTATCCCTGTGGTTCTTGTGAAAAGTTCTCAGTGCCTTCTAGCTGGTGGAACAGTGTGGCCTAAAATATATTACAGACACTTGTAACTATTAAAAGGGAAAAAGGAAAAGCAATGGCAGCAATAAAAATGCTGACAATCACATAGTGTCTTAGTCCATTGCCAAATCCATTGAGATTTGGCAATAATCAATACATGGCGCCCTCTCTAAAAATACTTTGACTTCTGGAAGCTTTAAAAATTTTGCTTCCCATAAGAGTAGATTGTATAAGGACTAGGCAAGTTGAAAAACTCAGAGAATCTTTGAAAAATTACTGAAAGAACAATAAATATTTAAATCCCAGAAATTCATAGAACACCTCCAGCTGGGCAGGAGCAGACAATATTCCAGATCTGCAATAGCATAGAAAATCAATAGGATGGAGGCCATGGTCACTCCTGCTGCAAATGTAATTCTGGTTGCTTTATCTTCAGGCAAGAAGTAAAGTTTGTTGAAAACACTATAGACCTTCCTTTTCACAGCTATACGAATAAGGATTGTCTCCACTGAGACCTAGAAAATTAGCTCAGTTAGTGGAAAATCAACTCCTGTTTTTGCAGAAATGAGGTGCCTAGAATATATGTGTTAAACTTCAGTAACTCTATTGAAACACAACTTCACAACAACTTTTTTTCTTTGTGTTTGGTACAAAGGGTCAGAGAGCAGCATCATAGATGTCTAATGTCCTCTATTAAGAAAAACTAACTAGCAAGAGAAATCAAACAGTACTGGGTTTAATTACTTACTATAATTTCACCATTGTTTATAAACCAGGGATGTTTTAAACATTTTGACTATTTCATCAGTTTGGTACAAACACTTCTCTTCATCCTTTTGAGCCTCACATAATCTTCACTTTGGAGCACCTAAAACTTTTCCTCACAATATTTTTCCCGTGGTTCTTCACTTTAGACTTACTGCCTGGACAAGAAATAGAAAAAACCAACTGCCACAAAGAGAACTGTCATCATAACAGTCGCAGTCTGTCTAAACTCAAACCTCACGCCCCAGGATGGAGCACCATTTAAAGTCCAAGTCTGAGTCCTGGCCAGCTTGTGGCTTATTTTCTTCAGAAACCATGTCCCCAAAATACCATGGGCATTCATGTCTATATCCGATCAACTATAGGCACGATGTCACCCTGTCACTTAAATCATCTCTTAGGAAACATATCCCTTGGCTCATGGAACTATCAAAACTTTGGGAACTTTCTTCCTTTTAAGAATACTTTATGAGTATTTTTGAGAACTCCCCCTACACCCTTGAAGAGCTCCCTTGTAGATGTGAAGAGGAGAAGATTGATTTTTGAGGAGACTTGCAAAGTGTGTATGAGAATACTGTGCTACATAGCCTCAAGAAAGCTCCAGATGAGCTCAGGAATTGTCCAAGTGGAGTTTACTGCAGGGAGCACAAGTTGAAAGACGATTTCTTGTCTTCCTGTTTGTTAGTGCCAAATATCATGTGGATGTAAATGATGATGACAATACAAATTTATCTGACAAATGCAAACTAAGAAACATAGATAAATATTTCTTAGTGTGAGAGTGGCTTTTAAATTCCAAAAAAAGAGGAATATAGGAAGAAGTACATGATTTATTTGATCCTATAAAACCTGTCATTCTTTTTTTAATACTTAGATGAAACAGCAGAAGTTTTTAACATTCAGCAGTTCACTTGATGGCTATAGAGCATTCATGCCAAGTCAAAAGTTCCTAAATGAAACATTTGTGTACAGTTCTTTAGTGCATGGTAGTCACAAAGATACAAAATATGGCAGGAAAACAGTGTATGTTAGTAATAACTGCAATATACTTGATGCAAATTGTTCGATTGTGTGCCAGGCTACCGACACTTCTGCTTCAGATCATGTTGTTTTATATTTATAGCAAGTATTTGTTTTCATCAGATAAATGTAAGTAACATAACCATGAGGCAATGAAGGCAATAGACCAGTACTTTCCATATTTTTTAATGCAGCTGTTTTTTACCCTTTTTTGTTGTCTAAGAGAATCCACTCGGGAATTTTGTCTGTGAAGGATTATTTTTTTCCCTGACTAGTGGTATTAGTGGTTAATAAAGAAAAGATCTGAACAGCTTTTATTAATAAAATATCTTCTATTTTATCGTGTATATTTTATTCATTCTTCACACACACATAAAAGAGAGCAAAGAGGAAAAAAGCCACTAAAATGTACATGCGCACAGAAATAACCTGTAAAGTCTTAAAAAAAGATTGTTGAGGTTATAGAGATAACATTTTTAGATTGTAAGGATGGAAGGTGAAGAAACATAGAGCCTTTGGGAAAGAAAAGTTCCCTTTAAACATTTTCCCACTGCTTCCTGTACCACAATGATCTTCTTTTGGTTGTAACATTATTTGGCTATAACACGACTTACTCTGGTACTAAAGCCAGTTCTGTTGTCTCAAGGGCCATATACTTCCTAAGATACTGCATACAATAAATACTTGGGTCCAGGTACAGGTTATACCAAGCACAGAAGAGCTACCATATGTATACTCTTCAATCACCTCTAGCTGGCAGAGGTCTAAGAAAATAGGTCCTTGTTCGTATCTTGATATGTCACCTATTTCTAAAGTTGACCCAACAACACTAGGAAATAATAAAAAACCTGGAAGATAAAACCCAGTACGTTAAAGGCAACATAGTTGAGTTTCCCTTTCATACACAAGTGCTTTGCAAGAATTCACCTTCATGGCTCAATCCCAGTGCGTTTATGAGAAATTTTGGATTGCATCCTCATATCTATAGACCATCTACAGACCACCCCTCCTAGACAGCTTTGGAGATTTACAGTTATAGTGGGTATCTAAAATGCCTGCAGCTCACTTGGGGAAGAAAATGAGAAGGGGAAGCAAACAAGTATTACTCAGCTGGGGATTGTATGTTCCTGCCTAGGTAAGTTCATTTAAGAGAAAATTAATTGGCATGCAGTTATGCAGAACAAAATGAATAATAACAGGGTTTATGAGGCCAATAAACACCAAGTGGTAACTACCATGTATTGATATTTCCTAAAAACTTCTAAAATCAAGTGTTTTATTGCAAGATAAAATGGAGGAGATACCATAATTGCTACTTTTAAAAGAGATATGGGAAGCACTTTGCCACAAATTTGTCAGAAATGTGAGCTATATAACTATATGCCTACAGTTACCATGGTTGCCATCTTTACAGTGGATGCTCTCGTGCTCTGGCAAGCAGAAGAGGGAAAAGCTGCCCGTGGTAATAAATTCCCTCTTCACCAGGAAACCTAATGAGAGGCTGCCTGTCTCCAAGCACTTGTGATGGAGCAGGCACATCTTCCTCTGTGTGGGTGCAGGTGGTGGGGAAGGGGCCGAAGGGACAGTGCTGGTAGGTCACAGTGCCCATAGCCATTTGGGTAGCTGCAGTGTGGGACTACATATCGACTTATGAGTTGGGCATCTCATGCAGGCCCTTCAGAGAGGAATTGACTCAACTCTTTCCACAATCTGGACAAACTCCATCTGAGTATCTTTTGATGTTTTCACATATAAACTAGGTGAGTTTCTTAGGTCTCACTGCATTCTACTCAGTGTTTCGAATATTTTTTTTCATCTTTGTTACATCGCTTCGGAATACGCTAGGTAAAAAAATAACCTTCCTGAACCACTGCCCCCAAGGTGCTGTAAAACATAATTGTCGTCTGCTTACCACCTTTGACTTGTCTTGTTCTTGAATTTGTCTGTTGGTGTGTATACATGGATCTGGTCCAGTATGCAACACATTTTAAAAAATATAAGATCAGTCACAAAGGACTGTCATAAACACACTGCTTTCATCCCACCTCCTTTTGAAAAAGAGATGAGTGAAAAGAGCGGGGAAAAAAAGCTTTGTAACCAACCCGGAGCAAGGGGAAATAAATTAGGGCATAATGTCATCCTGAATTTGAATGTTCAACATGAGGAACTAGTACAAGATATAGAAAAGAACTAAGAGGAGTAGAAGTAGGTCTCATTTAAAAGTACATTCCAGTCAAAAATACCTCCCAAGTTTCATGTCAGCCTTGTAGTTTTCCTCTAAAAAAAGAAATCAAGCAAGCAATAGTTACTTAATAACAAAGAGTGACCTATTTTGGAAATAAAAATTGTATGGAAGTGTTCTTCTGAGAATAGGAGCAGTTTTTGTGAACCTTTCCCCACCATTTCATGGATAATTCTATGATGACCATTTAATAATTCTTATTTTGACTTTCTCTGTGTATCTCAAAGAATCTAAACTAAATATCTGGTGCTTGGGCTTCTTCTAGGGCTCAAAGCTGCTTGATTCTGTACTACGTATTAAATTCCTATTAAAAATATTTCCATATTACATGCATTAATTTTAGAGCAAAATTCTGCACTCTCTTCTCTTTAAACAAACTCTAGTCGCAGAACTTCAGAACTTCAGAAATGTGTGGATTAAATAAAACATGGTGCAACTCCAGTGGAGTTAACAAGGTAGACCTAGGAGAGATCCTGATTTAACATGCTCAGATTTTCAATAGTGACATCAGAGAGACTGTTCACTGAAAAACAGCAAAAAAATGTATAATGAATGACTTCTGCAAAAGAATGGTCTTCCGAAATCTGCTAAGAGATTAACAAGACTGATTGACTTTGTCATATACTTATCTGTTATACCAAATTGTCTGTAAGCTTTGCAGAAGATATGCTAGCACCAAATGTTATTCTAATATATCACTGGAGGTAGGCTGTTTACCAGAAGAGAAGTACAATTAATCATTATTAGTATAAAGAAGCTGTTGATATTGTACATTAATAATATGATGTTAATGTTAATAAAATGATCACTGTAACGTTGATCTATTGAACTCAGTGTGGTGAATATATAGTGCCTTGCGTGAGCAATGAATATGATTTACCAACTCATGCATACAGCACACTGTTTGGGGATAAAACTAACATGATTAGAGAATAGAAAATGTTTTTGTGAGATGAGAATTTCAGTGTTGTCTTTTACCTTCTTTCAAAAGAGAGGCTCTGTGTACAAGGAACAGCCAAAGACTCGGCTTTGGCAGAAATATTAATGGATATCAGCAATAAGAAATAGTGCAACTCTATCACGTGCCTTTACTGTACAATAACACAGTATTTCTCATAATAAATTTAATAATTCACCTAGGACTGTTTATAAGGAAGATCCTGAATAAAATTACTATTTGAGTTTGTTTCTCTTTATCTCTGCCTTTCTCTAGCAGCTACATCCTTCTCCCTGATTAGCCTGAGTATACAAATACTTCTAGTCCCTGGACAATCACTCTTTTTATCTACAAACATGCCTCCTGAACACCGATAATTTCAAAATTGCTTCCATGGACATTCATCTTAGTAAAATCTTACTCAAACATCACTAGCCCCAGTCCTAAAAGATGAGTGCTGAAGTATAAGCAACACCAAAGCAAGCTTATTTAAATACAACACTTACCAGAACATTTGCCATTCACTTAGCACTGTTTTCACGGGTCTTGGTTCCATGACACTGCCGTGACTCATCATTATCACATGCGTTATTTAATGACATTAAATGACATTGAAACTTTAGTTTAAGCATGGGCCCTTAAGCAAATCCACAGATTCAAGAAAAGACATAGATGAGGCTGAAAACATAGAAGCAGAAATGGACCTAAGGTGGAAATAGCAGAGACACTGAACTTTATACTTAGCCAGTTCTAAGGGGTTGTTTTTCGTTTGCTGATTAGTTTCTTTAAACCTCATATTTAAAATGTTTCCTTTCCCTTTTTCTCCCCAGCCGCACTTATCATTTCTTTTCAGATAAACAGAGATAAACTGCGTGTTCTAAAAACTCACAGCAACAGTGAAAAAAGAAATAGTTGAATTTTGTTTTAACAGTTTATCCTTTGGTAATAAGGTTGAGAAATAAGATTTATCAGATAAGCTTGTGTAGGCTAGTATTTAATCACTGGGTTCACGTGGCATGGAAAGATTCAACAGTTTTTTAGTAATCAGGCTTGTCAGAATTTTGTGGAAGGATTTGCAGTCTCTGGCCGTGATGCTGATGAGTGCTATAGATGCCAAAGGGCTCTGGCTTTGCATCTATTACACACAGAGACAACGTTTGGTTTGAAATAATTTCTGTGCTTCATGCATAATCTCATGACATGGAGAGGATTGGAAGTTCAAAAGCCCCTATTCTCTTTCATCGCTTTTATTACAGCTGAAAAGATTCCTTAAAGCACAGCAGAGTCTGTGGATAAAAACACCATGACAAATTCATCAATATTCTCCAAAGTTTTGTGACACACTTCTAAAAAAAACAAAGAAAATTCATTAGCTGATGAGCAAGATCAGGAATACCACATAAATATGTCTGTTTAAATCTCAGTACTTGGACAGCAGTGGTTTCTGCTGCAAAATACAATAATATGTCATTCAGTGACATTTTGAAAAGTGCCGGACGGAAAGCAGTCTCTGTGCTTTTGCCAGACTTTATTTTATGTAGGCCTATTTCTGATTTTGCTGACTATATATTAAGCAGTGTTGACAGATAAATACTGATGTTTTATTTTCATGGAGATTATAGAGTGGCATGGTCTAAAGTCTGGTGAAGTAGATTACTTAAACCACTATTACTTCTAGTGGATTTTTATTATTATTTGGACTTTCCAGAATCATCATCTTGCGTCTGCTGTCCTCTCCCTCCTGTCAAATCTGGCAAAACTGATAGCCAGGTGATTTGTCTGAATAAAATAAGTTTTTCATTTCGTAGGCTACCATTGCATTCCAGCTTCATGCTTACGAAAAACAGAGGAGTTTGGGTCATACCTTTGGGCTATTGGTGCTATTCTGCAACCACCACACAGCAACAAAATTATTTCTTGCTGCATTTTCATGTATTTTTCTTGCATTAATTTTCATTTTCTACATGGCTTGACTCCTATGCTTTATCAAGTCATCCTGAACATAAAAAAAAATAATTAGTTGTTACAAACTGATATGATTTGCCCTTTCAGAGGTGGATCAGGTATGATAATCCCTTTATCCACAGACACATTTTGAAAACCTGCATACCTAGGCAGAGACAGACCTCCCTTGAGAAAGCTAGTTTTGCAAGTAGCTTCATTATTGCCTTTTGCTTGTGTTTGTCCTTTCTGATTCCACCTGACAAGAGAAAGAATCACGCCAAAATACTATGATAAAACTTTTTCCTGTCTTCTCTTTGTTGGAAATGTTAGCACTCTGACTAAATCCTCCAGCTGAAACAGCTTTCAACCAAATGGATAAACATTTGAAACATTTTTATCTGGTTAAGGAAGCTTTGACACAAATTTCAGTAAGGAAAAGATAAACTTCAAAATCTGTGCTTCTGTCTGTTGTCATCACAAAAACAATTTCCCTTCCAAGTCCCTGGTAACAAGGATTGTGCACCCACGATCCCACAGGTGGCTGTGGAGGTATTTTGTTATTTTAGTGGCACTTTTTCTGAGCTGGGTTAAATTGATGGCTTATGGGCATATTCTCCGTTCTATCAAAGACTTGATATTCAAGCACTGTGCTGAAGGATTTGCCTTCAAACCAGAGAATTATATAGAGCAAAAAAAAATGGTAAATACAATAGCAGATGGTTTATATCAGCTTGACAGCATTGTTTTTGGCCAGCACCCAAAACGGCAAACTTCGAACTGAGTTGGAAGTTTGAGCTGTTATTTTTTGAAGTTGGGAGCCGAGGCTCGGCAAGCAGTAACGCTCTGTAGCTGATCCACGGGTACATGGCAGGGACATCGAACATGAGGTCAGAGCAGTGCTCCAGGCAGGTCAGTGTCAAAATAAGGTGAAGAATGATCTAAGAAAGTAGCATGTATTCAGCTAAGGAGATGGGAATGATATTTTAAGTGAAATACGCGTATGCAAAATAAAAGGATTGATCATGTAGAAATGCCTAAAGAAGCTTCATTTGCACAGGTCTTTTGAGGAAAGACTGGTTAGAGACTTCAGCTATAATCACACTTTTACAGAAATTATTTTCACTTACTACCACGGGATTAAAATATTTTAAGCGCACAGTGTGTGTGAGTTATTTGTGTTAGAAGTTTTTACAAGCATACCCATGAGCATGTTGGATCATTACAGCTTATTGATGATCTGTCTGGTGGAGACTTTAGAAAATTTGAGTTCACCACAAATATAAAAACTAAAACCAAAATGTTGAAAAAGAACCAATGCAAAAAAGAGACATAATCCCCTTTTCCAGCTATCTGTAAGCACAAGTCTTGTAAAGGCATTGAAAGGTTCTGAATCAGGCCCAAGTCAGCAATTTAAATTTACTAGTAATTATTACTCCATCGAGAGCAAATATAGCTTGGTTTTACTATCTTTCAGCGTTTGTCATGCACAGACTGAAAAATGGCCCTGAAATTTCTCAGCTGCCACAGAAACAGCACCGTCTATTCCCTCCCATCAGAAAGACAAGGCTATTAGAAACTAGTAGGCTCCTTCAGGAACTGGAGATTTCCCCCCATCTCAGAAGTGTTCCTCCATCCCTCCAAAGGAGGCTTTTTTCCTGTTCTGCAGATATGTAATGTCCTTGTAAAAGACATTTCACTGTACAGCTGAAGCAAACTACCTCAAGGAAAAATGAAATAAGAAAAAGTGGCTTAATTTTCTTTCCCTCATGCAAGTCCATCGTGGTGGTTGGAATCATAGCTGGATGGTCCAGCAAAGAGCCTGGAAAAAGAAGACCCGTCAGGCTTCCCATGCAGGAGGAACCGTGAAAGCTCCTTTTAAGTTTCTTTATGTGAATTCCATGTTGCAGCCATGGGCTGGTAGAAATCTTCAATTGATCTAAAAATAGATGGGATTAAGAGTCCCATGGGCAGTGTGATCAAAAGACAAAGAGATTCAATGCTACCCACATAATTTCCTAGTATGCTTTTGATTTATAAATGGTTGGGCTTTAATCACAGTGGCTTGGAGTACTGCTTGTCCCAAGGTAGACCTTTGGCCTTTTTTTGACTATTACATAAAATAGATACTGAATCTTGAATAAAGGCATTCTCTGAGGATACCTTGATACCTTACCACCCAAAGAAGGGTTCAGTTTTGAGAACCTTGCATGGGATACAGCTAGCCACATCCTCTGAAGGGAAGAAAATTTCTTTCTCTGCCAGATTTGATCTTCATCCTTGGCAAATGAATGGTACCAGAAAGGAGGAATATTTTTCACTGAAGTTCATCACCAGAATCATTTTACCTGGCTAGATAATAAATTCAGTAAACAAGAAACTCAGGTTCAAGGGAAATATACAGGAAGGGAACCGGCAGTCTCAAATTTAGGAGCAAAGCGTCTGTTTCAGTGGAAAAATAGGACTCTGTCTTCAACTCTGAGACACTCTGTTGCTGAGTTGCCTCATACATGCCTCACCACTAATATTGTAAAAAAAATGAGGTCTACACTGAAGTCTCACTGAAGATGAAGGGACCAAGGAATGCTTGAACATTAATTCTTAAGCAGTATCTCTGCATCCTTAAATCACAGTGCTTAGGTTCTGATTACAAGATGTCTTTTTTCTATATTTTTGTGAAAAGTCCAAATTTACAAATCCTCTTTTGCAAAAATCATTTCTGTTCCTGTTTGGATTTCATCTGCTTTTAATTCTGTGAAAGTATCTTATGGTATAAATAGGTAACAAGCTACCTGGGATTTTAAAATTTTCCTATCTTCCATTTCAGGTATTGTTTCATTCCAAAGAGGAAATTCTCTCCTCCTTGCAGCACTTCTGTACAGCACACAGCCAAATACAATTCTAGTCCTTTTTTTTCTTTTCTTTTTTGTTTGTTTGTTTTTGTTTCTTTCCTTTTTCCTTTTTTTTTTTCTCTTTTTTTCTAAACAGATCAGGCTGTCAGGTGAGTTTCTAACATACACCTTCTTGAATTTATCATATATGTAACTAACCATGAATTTAGCACAGTTTCATCCTCCCAGTTTTGGAGCAGCACGTGCTCCACATTGCGGTGAAATCAATTGCTTTCCCAGAGAAGCAAAGTGGTATTAAAGTTTCTAACTGGGCACAATATCACCTTTCAGCAAGATAATCTTCAGCCTTTCTCTGAAGTCCATTCTATAATGTGATTTGTACTTTACTCCTCTCTCGTGAGCAGTGGTCTGCGCTAATACTGATTTGATCTGGCTTTTATTTTCCTGTTCTGCCACTGAGCAGGCTACACCATCCCTTTGCCCACTTCCCCTTCTCTTCTTTCTCTTCTTTGCCTGCTTTGACTGCCAACTCTTCAATGCATCTACAACGTGTCTGCACAACCCCCAGTGTAACAGGACCACGATCTCAAATGCAGTTACAGGGCATGGTCATCAGGAAAGCAAAGAATTAAAAATGAACTGAGCTTTTCTGAGCAATATATTTTTCTTAGGTGAAGCAGAAGAAGTCAAACTTGTCTTCCACTGCTCAATAATTGATGACCTAAAACTCAGAGACAAACCAGTAAAGCTAACACTTACAGCTCCACTGCATAAACGTAACATTATTGTTTTCAACTGCATATGTAAATACAGAACAAATTAGCACTTAGTGTTTGAAACAGGAATGTGCCTGGTATTGTTGCTATTAACAGAGTTTATTGTCCTGTACTCTGGAGTTGGAGTGGGAAATGACAGTTTGTTAACATATGTACTACAGTGCTGGATTTGTGGGTTCATTGTGTTATAATTAATTCTGTCCATGTAAAAGCCCCTTTTCTTGTTTGCTTTATTATTTTCTTTTTTTTTATAGCTAGCCAGCAATTAATTTTTTAATCAAGATTCAGATACAGTGTCATTACTGGTTCAGGTCTAATAATGAGCATTATATGACTACCAAGGAAAGTGGGTGTTTGCTTGCCTTTTTGTTCTTTCCCATTCACATTTGCCAGGTTAATATTGTGTATGCAAATTTTCATTTGGACCGTATTAGTGTACAATCTTAAAGTTAAAAAGCCAGAATATTTTGAATTCCAGTAATCCTCAATTGTACCAAATACAATAGGCTTTCTCATTACACATTAGCTAATTATCTCTGTGCAGCACTCTAGGTGAATTTCAACACAAGCACTCTAATAATGTAATTAAAAATGTATAAAGGAATTAAAAATGAATTAAAAGGAGATCATACAAAAACTTTCAAATTTGGACTAAATTAAATGACTAGATTTAAGCCCCTCAGTTTTAAATGACCTGCAGTCAGTGGATGAAGAATGTTGGGATGCCTCTAAGACCTCATGTGAAATAACATAAACTTCAAATCAAGGAGAAAAAAGATAAATCTGCAAATCTCCTGGGGTCTCATTCCCTTAAAGGCTACATTTACCTTGCAAATAGAAATGCTATGCAAACAAATTTTGCCACCAATAACTATCATTCCTATTTAGCATGCATTTGGAGGTGGTAAGAGAGAAAGAGAGTTGAATATCTTGAATCCGAGTTTGAGTCCTGGGGCAGGAGGTGACTCTGCTGTTGATTTGCCCTGGTTCTGTGTAGGTTTGGGTGTCAGTGCTCATTGAGGACCTGTTAACTCTGGCTCTAGCTCATGCAACCAGGCCGATGTGGTGCTTCACGAAGAGCAGCACCCAGCAAAGCTGGCCCTGTCCACCCCTGCCATCGTTTCCATCTCTCCTCCAAATAAGCCTCAGCCCAGGCATGCCCCAGGCTTGCACAAAAGCATGAAGTTATGGCTCACCCTGCCATTTATACAGACTTCCAGGCAATTTTCAGCAGCACATGGAGCAGGGGCAGCCCAGGCGTGCCCCACATCCTCAGGATGGCTATGGGGAGCGCAGGCAGAGCATCCCAGGCTCTCCTCTCCGGCCTGCTCACACTCGGCAGCAGGCATGGATGGAGGCACAGAGGTCACTTCGACCTGGAGGCACATTTAATGCCAGGGGAGGCCATCAGGAGAGCGATAGCTGCCTGCCTTGACACTGATTGCTAAGTACGCCTGGTTGCATGGGAAAGGCTCTGGAAAGTAAAATAATTAAATTAGGACAGGTTAACTAAACTAAGGTATCTATTTTTGTAATCTCAACATTATCAAACATATTCCTCAAGTAAACATAGCAACCAGCTTCCATTAAGGCTCCCTTTGTAATCTGCAATAGGTCAGACACATCTATTCTGGAAAAAACCCTAATAAGCTATTTTTTAGTTCTGCCAGACTTCTGTCTCAGGGCTATATACTTCCCTTCAGCACTGTGTGTGACTGTTTTCTGAACAGAGGAGAGTAAATGACCTAAACCAGCAACATCACATAAAGACCAAGTGTACAGACACTCGAATTCACTGAAAAACTGGCAATAATAACAAACAAACATCTGTAAAAAAACATCGAGTCAAAACGCACTTTAAGTGATGTGTGCATGGAGAACAACATGGATAATATAGGATATTATTTATCACACTGGACTTCTTTTTTTTATTACTGTTCCCTCTTTTAGTTATCTCTATGGATCCAATTGGCTATTTAGTTTATTTTTTTTTGTTTTCAGGCTTTTTTTTTTGAGCAATATAACAAGATGTTTACTCCTCCTTTGGAGAATTTAGTACATGAAATCTCCATCTGTAAAAATCATATTCCTGAAGGTCTGGCAGACAAAATAACCCAATCATCATGGAAACAGGAGGGACTTAAAATATCCTGAGTCCAGAAATGCCTTCTGAAGCCACTCAGACACTCATAAAAATGGTGATAGAAATTGTATCGCCGTATGCAATCACTTACACATACAGGTTCAAAGCCCTTCTTTCAACTAGTTCTTCCTGTTTGCTTATTTTACTTTATAAATTAGTGGTTATGAGGATTCCATACACATGAGCTGAGGATGATATCCTACAAGGGTTTTCCTAGCTAAAGGCACTGCAAGGAAAATGCCTTCCCCAGCCTTCTGTGAAGTTGAGATCAGTCCCTATCACCTCTGGAAAGAGGGAAGGCAGAGCTGTGAGCAGAAACCCCAGTAAACTCGGGGCAAGTCCTTTCAAAATAAAGGGGTGTTTTGGCACCAAATTCTTTATTTTTCTCCTGTAGGTTTTGTTCAACGCAGAGCTCACAATACAAACTGAATGCTAGTATTTTCAACAGGAAAAATAAAGCATTGAGAAAACATGCTCAAAAAATGCTTTGGGCAAGAATTTTTAAAGGCTTTAAGTGCTTAAAGCCAACAGAAACTAATGGAGCTGTATGGAGTGATTAGTCACTCTGGATTGTGTCTGGATCCCAGGGTCATTCAGGACCCAGATGGGATCAGATCCCTGTCTCTCCTTCTGTTTCTCCTCTCACCTCTGATGTATCTGGTGTTCACAGGCTGAAAGAGTCTCACTCTGGAGTCGTCCTCTGATTTGGTGTCCGGATACACATAGCTGGATTGAGAACAATGCAATATGATTAATTAGTAAACTCTTTTGAAGAAAGAGGATTAAGAAAAACATACAGACACCAGCTCCAAAACATTTCTTGTAAGCCAAGACTTCTCTAACAGATCTCCTTCTGTGCAGTGTGACCCCAGTGTGGACTCATCACTAGCTCTCCCTCAGCAATGTTTCTGGCCTGGGCATTGGTAACCAACCCTTCGTGCACAGCTTTTCCTGCTTGTATTCCCTCTGCCCAGGACTTGTTTTATACTTCTTTTCCTATTTAGACAGACCCCTGGGTATACAAAATAAAAGTCATTTAATAGACAGCAGATAAGCTCCTAAACTTAGAGAACCTATCCCAGCCATACAAGAAGATCCATTCCTCATGTTAGACTCCCCCCGAGGAAAAAAGACGCACAAATACTCCCAGACTGCTCCTTAATCTGATAAAATGATCCTGTCTCAGACTTGATTTTGCATTTTAGCTAATAAAGAGTGCTCCAGCTAGGAAAGCATCGCTGAATTCACTTACTTAGAATAATGATAGTGATAATGAGACCTTGCCTCACCTGGAGAACGCCCTACTGCAAAGATGTCAGAGAAACAAGAAGTGAGATCTTGGAGCAATTTTATGTTACACACACACACACTGACCTTTAAAGACTTTGCCCACCAGGGAGAAGTTCTGTAGCTAAGCAAGCACGGAAAACATATGAACCTGAAAAATTATTTCCTCTGGAAACAGCTAATATATTACTGGCAAAACAGACCCACCACATTTCAGAACATTATTCTGACCATGTTCACAGTTTATAGCTAAGTTAAAAATCAGCCTGCCATACATTAAAACAAAATGTGAGACAGATCTCCACCAGGAAAAAGTGGTGTTATTGTGCAGGCAAACTTGAGTCTACTTTGAAGATTATAAAATTGACTGAAGCACTGGGTGGGTTGACAAGCCTTACATACCCCTTTGTCCAAGTTAAGACCTAGGATAAAACTTGAAAAAGGAGTTACGCACAGAGGGGTTTTTGCTGCAAAGTCTATGTAGTATCCCACTATACTTGTAACATTTCTTCATATTTGGGTGCAGAAAAAGCAGTCCTTGTCCATCTTGGTAAGGATTTCTACCATAAAGCCAAGGACAAATGGTTAGAGCACAAATTCAGTGGACGAGCTGGAAAAAGGCAAAAGCTTGTAAAAGCGAACTCCCTCTGAGTAAGGCTCTGTCTCACCACACTTTACACACTGACATTGCAGACATCTGCATTTGAACTAATCACTGAAATTAAAGACTAGTAAGCAGTGTCACTCTTACAATTCTTTGACCTATTTTAAATGTCTTGTTTAGGATGACTGAACTGCTCCCAAGAAATATGTTTCTTTCTGGCAACTCCAAAGGTGCTTTATAACAGTACATGCTGTGATACAGCACATGCCGCAGATTTACAACCTTGTTGCAATGCTTAGCAATCACAGACAGTTCAAGGTCAGGATTTTCCCAGACTGTCTGTGGGTTTCTTTTGTTTGGTTGGTTTGAATGTACATGTTCTTCACTGACATGCACTTACATTCCACATCTGGGTGCTACAGATCATTTTGCTCCAGATCATTTTGCTCCCATAAAAGTCTAATCTGCCCAAACACCTTTGTGTATGTTAAATACAAAAATCTGTTATTATGAAGCTGTGCAGAATATTTTGCATCTAAAAAATAATTAGATTTGCAAAAGGATGTAAGTGGTGTAAAAACTAACAGCAAAATGTTAAAGTAAGAGAAGATATGTTTGGATGTTCTGGAAAAAATGAGGAAAGAATAGCTTCTTGCATTACCAGTAGACAAAGTTATTTCAAGCATGAAATATCAGAGAGGCACATGTAGGTATCAGACTATGGAGACATGAAAAACTGGTGTAGATAGAGACTTATGAGTGATCTGAAATATCAGTGTAAGTGGGATCTCTGTTATTAGCTGTGATCAAATCTGGGCAATATGTCCGGGCAAAGGAGCAACAGACAAGAAGCTAAGTCTGCAGGAGCTGCCTCAGCCAGACAAGGAGGAAGGGCAAAGAAAAAAAACAACCAGAGATGGAAAAAATCAGACTAAAGTAGAATTCCTAGGAAAAATATTTATAATAGTTGCAAATATTTATTTTTTTTAATATGCATTTTGAAATTGAACATATAGTTACTGGGTGACTTTACAGGCTGAACAGCTTACCCTTTCTATAGTGGGACACTTTTTTTTCTTCCTCTGATGCTATATTATATGTATATACACGAGTTTGTGACAAGCATGCTCCCAACATGGCGAACGTCTTCCTTTCTCTCATGAAATAGCATTTCATGATCTCACATCCCGAGTTCTCTACTTGCAGATAACTCAGCTAGATGTGTCATGATTATGCAAAGATATTGAACTTGCTGCTTACAACTTTTATTTGTACACCAGGCATCATTTCAACTTTATTGCTCCCATTTGCTTTCTATCTCTAATAACAGGCCTGCCTACAAAACCCACAGAATCCTTTAAAACACACAGTTCATTAGTTCTGTTTTGAAAAGCATTGTAAACACTGAAAATACTTCTCAGACATAGATGTCTGGAATTGATAATGAAATTATGGTTCATTTTAGGGCAGGGGGAATCATAAAACAGATATTAATGTGGAACTTGGGTCCCTGGATCCTGCAATATTAAGAAAACTCTCAGATAAAGTGCCATTAATGAGGTGTGGCTTCCTTACTACTTCCTCCGTAGAAGACACTCAGAAGCAATATGGTTTATCCCAGTATTAGTGTGATTTCTCCTCTTTGCAGCTTTAAAAGCAATGCAGCTTCTATTGGATTACAACCTCAGAAGAATAATACCCCTTCAGCGTAACATACGGAATTAATTTCTACCACTTGCTGCATAGTTTTCAGTAGGTTTCTACATGTTACTATGTATTTGATGCATATGCTCCTGGCTTGGGATACAAGAGAAGTATATAACTAATTTAGGCCCTGCTGAGTTAACAAACCTAGAGGGAATTCATTCATTACTTAAACGTGTAGTTTCAAAAGTGTTGGTAGTTCACCTGTATAAAATGCAGTCTTTGTGCTTTGTTATTTTGGAGAACAAGTCTAAGACAAAATTAGCTTTAACTATATTTGCTGCTAGAAAGGCTTTTTCTTTCTATTGTTACTGGAGAAGTAGGAAAAGATTTCTAACGTGACTAAGGATAAATTTATTTTTAGATCTGTACGAGCTACATATATAAACTATATATATAAGCTTGCACACTCCTGTGTCTATTTACCTGTCCAGCCATCTGTACTAATGTCTTTATAAGCCATTAAGTATTTATAGTGAAATTTAACAAGGAGATGGAGTTCATGGAGATATTAAATTCCTTCTGATTTTATAAAACCCAGAAGCTGGAGAAGAAAGAGAATAGCAGAGCTGGCACTGAGAATAAAGACAAGTTCATCCTGTACTAGACACCAAAGAATCCGATGGGTGTAAAAAACCACTCTTGTGAGCTCATCTGCTCCTGATGCACTCTTCACTGACGTTAGGAAGTACACATGTCAGCCTGACCTTGTTACAGTCAAATTAATACTCAGTGAGGGGAATAAATCTCTGGCTTTAGCTAACTCAGCACTTGCACACCCTCAGAGGTGTTGTGCAGAGCCTGCATGCTGCTCACCCTTGCCCAGGACTAAATGGACACCCCTCCCCCTGCCCCGGGGTATTGCTGCAGACCTTGGACTCTCCCCCCATGGTGATTGCCACTCAGGAGGGATGTTGAACGTGAATCAGAGTGGCTTTGGTTTACTGAAGAATTTGTTTAAACTGAAGTATCTGAAGGCAACTTTAAAGCTCTTCTACACACTTTATCATGTTTGGCTACCTACTGTCTTCATGTGAATAATCTTAAGTAAACTGACTAAATTAATGTCATTTCAGTATTAAAATGGTGTCGTAAATCTGGCTTGAACACTTTGGAGGCTGCTGGTTTTTCCATATGCCTTTGCAGTGAAGAATATAGACTCTGTCTATATTTCAGTACGAAGAAGTTTTTAGTACCTCTTTTTGAATGAACACATTCATATCTACTCATGACATAGGGCTGCTAGAGATAGAAGCAGCTGGTCTCTATCCGTGGTATTTCATGCTGTATTCCCAAGTACCTTTCTCTCAGCAAGTTAATGTGTCTTACAACAGTCTCAAAACAGCCAAACTGGAGTTATCTGGTTTTCTGGGATGAGCAGTAGGAGTCCATGAGTCTGGACTCACATTAACTTCCCAGGATTGCTCAAATGTTCCTGTAGAATACCCAATCTTCCTAAATGGGCAAAAAATTATCGTTGTTTGATCATTTGGTTATTATCTCGCTAACCATCTGTATGGAGTAATTGGTTATAAGGTATGGTACAAATAAATATATCTCATCAGGCTTTCTGGAAAAACAGCATCATTAGAAAAATGAGTTTGATTGTCTCAGCTCATATGGTATTGATCAACAATCTTCCTAGTAAAATAAATACAACTTGGTAAAAGTTGCTATCAATCTCTGTCTAGAAAAGACAAATGAATAGTCAGCATGGAGAGCAAATTGCAAGCACAGTTAAGTAATAAGACACAGCAGGACATGCTATTGTTAGGGCAGACACCCTGAGGTGTCTTAATGTGATTACAATGTGGCTTCCTGAAACAAAACAATTACAACTATCTTAGATAAAATATTATTATCAATATTCTGCAGGGTTAACTGAAAGCCAAGCAATGAATTTTTTTATTATTCAACCTATACCTACAGTTTTAAAAGACTTTTCCAAAGACAATTTGTCAAAAATGCCTTTGTTCTTGGCAGTGATATTCAAAGTGTTACAGGCCCACTGAAAGATAGAGCTAGTCGCTAGGCAGAGGTCAATGCAACTCAGATTTAATTTCAAAACAAATTGTTAAAAATGTATATGTAAATTTGCTTCTGCTTGGTTAGTTGGCTAACTAATTGAATGTTCCTTCATGATACAGCCATAAAGTTTAAAAAGGGATTAGAATGTATTATGAAAGATATTTACAGCTTGTTTTCAAGATGCAAAAAACCTTATCTGAATATATTAATTTTGTTCCCCAAGGTACACTTGTTTCTATTCTGTACTATTAGTGAGGGGGAAAACAGAAACAAATGTATGTATCATTTTCGTTCAATGAGCATTTACCTTATGAAGAAATTTAATTTATTACTGTTGAGGGCACTACGTTTACCTCCCTTGGCACAGATACTGTTTAACCTCATCATTAATGTACCCTCAGCAAGTTTGCAGATGACACCAAACTGGGAGGAGTGGCTGAGGGTCATGCTGCAATCTAGAGGGACCTGGACATGCTGGAGAAATGGGCTGACAGGAACCTCATGCAATTCATCAAGGGGAAGTTCAAAGTCTTGCATCTGGGGAGGAGCACCCCCATGCACCAGTACACATTGGGACCAGCCAGCTGGAAAGCTGCTTGGCAGAGAAGGCTCTGGGGGTCCCAGTGGCCACCAAGCTGACCCTAAGCGAGCAAAGTGCCTTTGCAGCAAAGGTGGACAATGATATCCTGAGCTCTGTTAGGCAGAGCATTGCCAGCAAGTTGAGGGAGGTGATCCTTCCCCTCTGCTCAGCACTTGAGAGACACAGCTGGAGTGTTGGGTTGAGTGCTGAGCTCCTCAGTACAGGAAAGACAAAAACATCCTGGAGCAAGTCAAGCAAAGCGCCATGAAGATGATTAAGGGATTGGAACAAAAGGCTGAGCGAGCTGGGATTGTTCAGAGAAAGGTTCTTCTCAGAGGTGCCCAGTAAATGGCCAAGAGGCAACAGACACAAAATAGAATACAGGAGATTCTGTTTAAACATAAGGGAAGGTGGCCAAACACAGGGATTGGGTCGCCCAGAGAGGTTGTGGAGTCTCCATCCTTGGAGATATACAAAGCCCAGCCTGCTCTGGCTGCCCCTGCTCAAGCAGGGGTTGGACTAGATGGCCTCCAGAGGTGCCTCCAATCTCAGCCCCTCTGTAACTCTGACATGGCAAAAGAAAATGAACCCTCGATTTCCAGGTGAGGGGCTCAAAAAATATTTTGTGTGAAGGCACACTTTTTACTTGCATGTCTAACGGCATTACATGTAGTCTTTGCAATGAAGCTATGGGTTTATGTCTTATTAAGTCTTCTAGGTTTCCATTGGTAGTATGTGTAGCTTTGCCTTTTTCTTCCTTGCAGGTTAATTTGGCCTATTTAAGACCTTGTATATTTTGCGAGACTTCTCTATGGGTGGGTGGGTCTCTGTTACCGAACATATCATATATTCTTAAAACAATAACACAGCCAAGAATTCAACACCTACAAGCTTTATTCTGGCAATTTTGTTTAAACTTTATATTCAAATCTGTCATGGAAACTTTAAAAATGCATCTGTAAATCATTTTTAGTTGAATATTTACTTTATGTGTTTATATATTTAAACATCTTTTCATTAAAGACACCCAAGATGACTAAACTTGCTGGATCATTTTTTGTTAATAAATTTTTAAAGCCTACATTCTACAAAATTGCTAGGAGCCCTAACTCCTCCATTACCACCAACAGGGACTAACTAAGCATTCCTTCTCAAAACCTTACCAGATAAATTAAATTCACACATGGTATTTCAGGTGTTAATATCTGCACAAGGATGTTCTTGAATTTGGCAGGCACACAGCAGCAAAATGAAGCTGACATGAGTTCAAGATGACCAATGATGCAAAATTTAGAGAAAATAATAAGACAACTTATTTGCAGAGACCATCTATGCTACTGTTCAGATTTTTCACAGCAGGTTACTTATCAACCTAATAGAAATGCTGACATGCACAACCTTAACTCCTGTATCACCCAGACACCGCTCTAATCTAATTGATTTGTGGTTGTTTCCTTGGATGAAGATATAAAGTGGATGTGCTTTCCAAAATATTTTCAGCTCTTCTTTAGGACAAAGAGGCTGTCCCAGAGGTACCAGTGATTACATGACTCAAACAGATTTTTATGATTTTTGTGGGCCTGTTAAATGACAGTGCGTCATATTTTACACCAGTTGAACTGCAGCCCTATGAATAATAACAGTATTTTCAGCTGGTAATACCCTTCCCTGACCTCTGTGGGCAAGAAGGTATTCCTGCATTTACTCACTTTTTATGTTAACACTGCAGTAGCACAAATTTTTATGAACTATGTCAGATAATTATGTAGTCTTGCATTTTTCAATTAACTGAATTAGCATATAGGATTTGCAGCAATAGGTATGTCATACTGTATTTTCTTCTCAAGTTCTTGTCTTCCAAAATACAAAAAATAGTAACTGCCATGAATTTTCTTCCTTTTCATTCAGCTTCATTATGCTGAGAAAAACAATCCATTATTTTGCAGGGAGAAAGGAAATAAAACCAGAACAAAGCAGTAAATCTAATGATAAATAACTTTACTAAAATATGCATGGTTTTGCCATGGCTAAGATTTGCTCATCAATGTAAATACAATTTTGGTCATGGCCTGTCAGTCTTTCCTTCATTCAAGCTCTGTTTCACCCAGGGTCTGGGGAGGCAGCTCACCTGTTATCCTGGGGGAGAAGAGTGGTAGCACTGCATTGCTATTCCAATTGCCCGGAGAGGTTTCAGCAATAGGATGTGGCTCTACAGACCACTTTTTAGCAGATATTGTTAAAACACAGACTTTTAAGATCTATCTTTTCACTAGGAGCTCCTCCCACTTCACTATCCTGGAATGTATTAACCGGGAAAGCGATGGAACAACTCTCTGCACTGGTCCTGCACCACTAATCCTACATAAACATGGCAGGATTCATCTTCTTCTCTACCTGGGAAGGGTGGGATGGGGAATTGCCAGTGAACCTACAGGGATCGCTTGTGGCAGATGCGAGTAATCACAAGCTGCTGTACATGTTGGTACTATCTTTTGGGCAAAGTCCTAGCAGGATATATAATTTCAATATCCAAAAAACACGTAGAATGGTATAGGTGGATTTAGCAATGGCTATGTAAATATGGACATGGCAGTAAGGGTCACATTGTGAATGTAGTTTCATGATGGGGACTAACTACCCAGCTATTAAGGTCTTGCTTATGCATTTGATTCATTCTGTCATTTTGGGTTTCCTGAATTATATGTATGGTTTGAAGCCAAAAGATGTTTTATAGTCGGTGTTACTTTCTATAGCAAAAATATATTTTATAGTCAGTGTTACTTTCTGAAGCAAACATTTATGAAAGTCTGAAACTTGATACACAAATATTTGAACATTTTCCCACATCCGTATGGTGAATCACTTATATACATTCTGCAGTCTTAGCAAGTAGGAATCCATTTCAGTAAATCCCCCTTTTAGAAAATTTCTGTCACTCTCTAATCAACTTTCTCTTTTTAGTTTTTATCCATATGTACATTACAAAGTTCAGTAAATAACAAGTTCAGGAATGTAAGTGGAAAAATAGTTTCCAAAATAATTTGAAAACATTCTGAATAGAAACCAAGCAAGAATCATAATCAATTTGTCTTACGGAATTTTTCATTAAACTGATTTCTATTTGTAAAATGCATTCTTGTTTACTTTCCCTTTGAAAATGTTTGAAATGAGATGCTTACGGGCAATCAGTAATTTAAGCCACAAAAAACGGTTCCACCAGGAACAGGTTTATTAATTATATTTTATTTTTTCAAGTGAAGGTTGTTAAAAGTGATAGGCCTGGACTGAATATGGCTGAGAGATGTTTCTATTTGACAGTATCTGTGCTGGGTAAAGGAATCACATTTCAAATGTTTTGGGATCAAAGGAAGTGAATGCAACCATGCTCAGCCCTAAATTGAATTCTTATGGCTTATTTTATTTATGTAAACATTGGTAAAGGAATAAATCACTGCAATTGAAATACCTTATTCAAAGGGCTATCTCACAGAAATAACAACAGATTATAGGGATGGAAAAGGACAAAACTCTACACCTGCTCATGTAGAGCTTAGTGGCAGTGAAGGAAGGAAACAAGTAATATTCTAGGCTGAAAAGCAATGCTACAAAGATAGAAGTCATCAGTCTAAAGAAATGTGCCTCTCAATTATAATGATCAAGTATGATTTGCTCTTGGAGAGTACAGAGGTTTAATATGATCCCCTTGTCAAAATAATCACAATCTGCCATGGCCATTGCTCTTTCACGGTTCCTTAATGACAAGGTGAAGAGATCCAGCCTCTAATTTAGACCTACAGTACTTGGAGAAATGACAGCAAATGACAGTAGATCTGATTAAACAGATTGGCAGCTGAAGCCCAAGGATGCTGCAAGTATTAGAGTACAACAACTTAACAGCAACAGGATGCGCAATGGGGCTAGCCCCCTTTGCAACCAGTGTGTAATTTCTGCTGCATCCTTGCAGCAGTTTCATATCAAAGCAGGTGGGAGTCATCATAAACAGGTTAAAAAATTAGGACTTTGCGATTGTCTTATTTAATGATAAATTCAATACCCTGCCAGAAAAGATGCTTTCTGCCCTTACGAGTAATTTTTTTCTCAGCAGTCGCTTTTTGAGTTTCCATGAATATTGTGGAGCACAGGTAACCTGAAAGCAGTTGCTCTCCATACTGAGTGACAGCACAGGCAGTGTCAGCTAAGCCCTGACCTCATGATTGTCTCAGTTTCTCCAGCATTCAGTTTCAGGTTTTTTTGTTTATCTGTTTTCTGCAGTGAAGTTGAATAGCACGGATAACTACACCCAAGCATAGCAACCATCAGTGCTGTCTGCTCTATATAAACAAATGTAAATACAGTCTAATTTTGCTGTTACACCTTGGCAATAGTACAGTTTATGTTTTGATTGATGGCAGATTTACTTTTTCAGCAGAGCCAAACAGCTATCTCTGTCCTAGGTACATCCCATACCTTCACTTAGTCCATGGATTTCCAAGTGCCTTCCTTAATCTCTGGTGCTTTTTGGATTAAGGTCTGGAAGATTTTTGGTGATGGCCAATTCATGACTCACATTCTTACCACAAAGTCGTGTAGAGACTGGCACTGTTTCAAAGAATACATGGGGCAGGGGCAGATCTTGGCTCAGTCCCCTGGATGTACATACCACAAATGCAAGGTTTTCGATCATTCACTCTCTTCCTCACTATATCACAAATTATCCATTAGCATCTGTAGAAGCCCTTTGCCAGTTAAAGGTCTTCAGATTCCGGTCTCGCCAGTGAATCTGTTGCAAGGCTGGAAGTCCTTGGTGGATTTGTTTTTCATCAGGACGGCCTCTCTGACAATTTGCCTCTTGCCTAGATAAGATAAGATATCTATTTCCCTTTTTATTGGTCTTGGCCTGTGGTATAACAAATAGCTGGTGGGGACAGGACAAACAACTTCATGTGTGACAGGATTCCACTTTACTTCTTTTCCCTATCAACCGCACATACAGGAAAAGCACTAAAAATGTACAAAAAATGTTTATGGGAGAGGGCTGGGGCAATATTTCAGTGCTACAATAGTCTGTGCCACTCGGGCAGGGGCAGGAGTGAAGCATTGCCCCACGCAGTGCAGCAGCGACAGGTAGACGGTAGAAAGCCACTGTCAGAGAGATTAGGCTCTGCCTCTGGTCCCTCTTGATTGTGCTGTAATCTGCTGAGGAATTTTCCCCTGGAATCTAAGCACCAATTTGTTTTAAAATCTATCACTGTCACCAAGAAATTGCAAAGTAGCAACAGTCACCATTACTGCCTGACCCTGCAATATTTTGTTCTTGCTGCTGGCAGAGGCAGACATCCGACCCACAAAACACACAGCAGCTGGCAAACAATGCCTTGCATTCAGAAATGCTTTCTTAAAATCCCTATAATATTTCCCAGCTTTTATGTTTCATTTTATTAAACAATTTAACATATTCATAGAGAACAAATGAGGCGTGGGTTGGGCAGTCATCGGCCTGGATGCTGGACAAATTTAAATTAATGTCTCAAATCCATCCCCCTACCTGCCAAAAGACAGAGGAAATGAGATAACAACAGGTTCCTTAGTCTTCTCTGCTTAATTTGCAAATATTTGGGACGAGGAACTGTATCCCCAGGTACACGTGCAGTGCTTTCAACTCTTACAGCACCTTTAACTTCTAAATGCGACAACACTACGTCTCCAGGGGACAACAGAAACATTATTTTGAATAGATGCCATCTGTACAGTGTTGCTTTATTTATATTCATTATCCAGACATCTCCACAGGCTTTCAGGTCTTTTTGAAGGCTTTCTATGCAGCCAAAGGCAGGCATCACGGGCGGCTGCAGATGTACCCATGGGTGCAGGTTTACAAGTGCCTTCAGGACCTGAGGACCAGAGGCAGCTGTATAGAAATCCTGCAGAAAAAAAGGTTGGTTTGGAGGTTTTCCTGCTGTAATCAAAAGCGATGAGTACAACAATTGTTTTCGTCAAAAATAAATCCTTTTTCTCAAGAGATTTCCAGACTATTTTTGCAGACTCCAGTGTTTGATAGTTCAAATAATCTTTTGATAAACAACAAGGAGGCGTTTTTCGGAAAAGACTATAACCAGGCTGACTTTGCTCTGCCAAAGTCAATGAGAGCATTTGCCATTGACTTTCAAGACATCCCTGCTAGGCTGAATATACTCTTTTAAAAACCTTCTTCCTCGTGTTTCTGTTGACTGTCAAAATCCTACCTGCCTATTCCATGTTCCTGACAGATATTGATGTCTAAGGAAAGGAGCTCCAAAAAACCCTACTTAAAATTATATCTGGGAGCTTTACAAGTGAACAAAAAGCAACTGACATTTACTACTATAAAGTGAAATTTGTGCATTTTAACGGCTCAAGAACCAGTTGAAGACCTCTGAAGTGGTTTAGGACATGCTTACTAGAAAATCTAAATTTGTTTCACCTTATCAATTACCCATTTTCCTTCATATCCAAATAAGTAATTTAACTTTAATGTTCTAGATTAACTTCATAAAATGTTTCTGAATATGTGTAACTGTTCTGCACCTTGAATATTTTTATTGCCAAGAGCCATGCATCCTCAAGTATTTAACCCCCCCATGAGTAACATTTGACAGTCAGGAATATCAGTACATTTACTAACATTTCTATTCTAATAAAACTGGATGCATTAATATTGCCTTCAGTGAGAACAATGTGGCCAAGAATAATAATTTTTTATTCCTTGTACATGGCTTGGGAGTGTACATTTAACAACACTCTGTTTTCTGATCTTTTTAGAAAGCCAAGCTTGCAAAACCTAGCAATTTTTTCATACTATGGTAAAAAACATTATATAATTTAATGTCATTGAAAATAACTCAGTAATGGCAATTGATTATTTCTGCTGATATTGCATCTTGTGACATTGAGCTGTGGTTAAGTAGAGGGTTACAATTTCACAGAGTACCACAGTAGAAACCCAGCTTACCCCTATCAAAGGTATTCACCTGCTAGTCTTACAGACCTGGTGAAGACATAGGAGGGTTTTCTAGACTGCAAGGCAACACCTGCAGAATTAATTTCACACCCTAAAATACCCTTTCTTTATGGCAACAATATGGATATTTAGCCTGAATTAAAGGAGACCTATATAAAACTGCAGAGTTGTAATCATATTCAAACAATACGTACATGCCTATCCAACCATCCATCCAACTATCCATCCATCCATCATCTGTTAACTCTTTTTCTTCTCTACTGTATATCTGTTACCAGTGGTTAAGAGATATAAAATCCCTAGCCATTGCCAAGTATTTCAGGAAGGGTGGTCAGCACATCTGAAACACATTTACCATCTCGTGATGTTTTTTGTGTTAGGGAACACAGGATGTAGTCTGGAATGACTCTATTTAATGCCGGAAATTAAGAAAAAACTATGAAAATCATTTTTTTGCCACAGGAGTTAAAGTAAAAGCATTAACTTGGGAACAAAGCACCGCTGTGAATGTTGTTATGAGGTGTTTTATAATTTACACAGAGAGCTGATCCTAAAAAGCACAGGTTTGGTGAGTCATGTATACCTGCAAGATGTAAAACAACGAACACGGAAAAATGATAATGAGACCAAATGTTGTTTTATGGTCAATCTCCCGCCAGATGCCCGAGGCTGGTATTGGTAGCGAAATGTAGCATTAGACCTCGTCTCCAAGCTCCCAGACACATGCATGCCACCTACTCTTTGTTCTTACCCTAATTCATGGTCACTCTGCCCTCCATTAACAAAAACAACCAACCAAAACCCCCTCAATATTTAGTTGTGTATAATGTTAGGTCGAAAAAAGTAAAAACGAAAGGCTTTCCCAAGTAATTGCACTGAGAGCAGGAGCTCCATGTGCATCAGCCTAGGACAGAAGCACAAAGTCTAGCTCCAGGTCTTTGGGGTTTTCTTGGATCTATTTGAGAAACGCAGAATCCCTTCTTTCTGTCTACTGCTCAGACTTTCTTTCTCATTTAAGGCAAGGAGGGCTGGCTGGCTGGAGACTTTGTTTCCTGTATTAGGTGGCCTTGAGTCCCCCACCTTTAGCCCTCAGGGCTTGAGAACCAGACAGCTGGGTATTCCGGGTGCTCAGCACCCTATCACTCATTCCTGTGCCTTGTCTCCATCTGCAGTCATCCACCTTGTTTCATAATACATAAAAGAGACCAAGTCTTTCTCATCCTTATAATTCAATACTGCATTTCTCATTTTGAAAGATTTTCCCTTAAACCCAGGATTTACAGGATTTTGTAAATTAGCAGGGAGAAGGCAACTGTTTCTGTACATTTTCTCTGAAGCTGAATTTTTTATGAATCTTTTTCCAAATGTCAGAGAGATTCCAGAAAAGTCTAACTTAATGCAAGCAATTTCTAATTAATGTGCAGTGGGTTAACTTCAAGTAATTCCAGGTCTAATAGTGCCTATGAGCACTGCTGAGAAATTACAGTGGGGGTTTTTCAGTAGAAATGTGAAATAACAGCTGGTTTATAAAACCCGCTCATATCCACAACTTCCCACTTCATTTGTTTAAAACCTGGTAGTTTTATGGCTTGTCTGCATCTCTCCTGAAATGGGACTAATAAGAGGAAACAATATGACTTGTCCACTGTCTCAGCATAAAAACCCTATTATCTTCACTACAACTATCTACTACCAGTATATGCCTTTAAAAGACACAACAGCAAATTAATCAAGAGCAAATACAAGCCTTTTCTGCCTAAAGGTTCTGTGTAAAAGGGTAAATAATCAAAAGGAATGCTACAGCTGATTTATATTTCTTTACAATGATCAAAGGCAAATGGATTCCAATTCAGCAAGGAATAAAAATGCTGTGTTAAAACTCACTTTTTCTCCTGCAGATAAAATTGAAAAGCCTTCTCCACTGAGCTATATCTAGTTTAAAATCCATTAGCTAATACTGCATACCCTAAGGTTAAAAAAGGAGCAAAAATCCAATGGTGGACTAGACATTTCAGATAGGTTTTTAGGAAACCCCCAAGTTTTATGTATCCTTCCTGCTTCCTAGCTGGCGATGAATAGGTTTTGAGATATCTGACTTGTTTAAATAATTGTTGTTATTGCAAAATTTCTCTTACATAATCAGCTAATGAAGTGTGTTTCTGTATCAGAGATTGAAAAAGCAGCATCAGAGGAAAAAAAACAAAAACTCTACCCTGAAATGTGTGATTGCTTTGGTCTCTTTTGAGTGGTGGGAGAGAAGACAGGAGCCCTTCGCCTCCATGGGGCCTCAGCTGAGCCCCCCGTTGCAGCAGCTCTGGGCTGGCTGGATCCATGGGCATAGGGAGGGGGGCACACACGGGTTGCTCACTGATGGGGGATTAGGTTGTAGACTAAGCAGGATAGAAAGCAGAAAGGAAATTATCAGCCAGCATAGCTCCAGAGAGGTCAATGAGTTCTCGTTTAGAACTCAGTGATTTTTATGTTTTTTAGATTTTGGGGGCAGTGGAAGGATGCTACTAAACCTAGAGGAAAATAAAACTGGTGAAATGGAAAGGTACATACTCCTCCAGTGCTGGGTATTGGCTAGTCTTAAAACTCCTATTACCAGGAAAACAAACCCAAAATATCCCATAAAAGTTTCTACAATTGTGTCAAAAAGTAAAACAGTATGCAAAATCTGTCACTATCTTACACTTTTAGGCTGTGTGCTGTTAAACTAATCTCTATTTTCTGTATTCTTTTCTGCTCTATTTAAACTTAAGCATCCAGAACCCAGAATTATGTATCAAGGTTTTTTGCTAGGATCTCAAAGTCCTCTATTTCTTGCAAGCTTTACACCTTGCAGTACCCTGCAGCATCTTGCAAGGCAATGTTCTATCCTAAAATCTTTTTACAGATTTTGAATAACATTATTTTTAAATAGTACAAAACTATTTGAGGAAGGATAGAAATCATAGGAATACCTTTATTTAGCTCTTCAGCTCTTTGGTGAAGGAATTGCTTTTCTCCAATTTTGTATCACCACTAATAAAGAGATTATTTTGGTTTGGAAAGGGGGAGCTGTGAGGTTGCACGAACCAACCTGGCTAGTATGTGATTCAAATCTTGGCAGTTTTCAGCTATACACTGAAAAGAGTGTATTTTAGAATTAGTAGTCTTTTGGCAGGAAGCAAAAATACTGTAATTCTGGGGAAAAAACAATATTTCCTTCATTTCCAAATAGGCACAAACAGGGAACTTTACTTAAAATGCATGGATGTTCACATAAGCTCAATGGAAAGCATCACACTGATGACAGTGATCAAGAAAAATAAAGCTGTACATTCTCTGTGAAAAAATTATGGAAAAGCATGCATGTCCCTTCCACCTGCAGTATCAAGCTAGAGGTTCATCTATGTCAAAAGCTCAATTAGTTGTTTGATGACTAAAATCCCACTACGTTCACTGGACAAGAAATGATCCTGAATAAGGTCAAGAGACCTTGAAAATCAGTGCTTCATATTCTAAGATGCAATTTTTTTGCCATAAACCACTCCTCACCACAAGGCTCTGTTGTCAGTCCACTCTTTTTTAAGATAGTGACATTTTCAGAAGCCACTGCATCGCCCTAATTGTGCTCCCATCAAAATCAATAGGTAATTCATTTGGAATGGAAGGACACCAAGGCACATGCTGGGCGCTCCTCAGAAATCTCATCTGCAATGTGTATGGAGGTTTCCAAGAAATTATCAGTGGATCAGAGACTTAATTTGGTTTGAAACCTTCAAGCAAAGCATTATGCAAGTGAAATTTATGAGCACAAATCAATTACACATTTGGAATTCCTGCATGGACGGGGAAGTATGGAAGCTGTCCGGGTTGGACTACCACAGTTTTCAGCTCTAGTGCTCAGCTGCCAATTGCACTGTGCATATTTAATCAAGTGCACTATTGTTTAAAGTGCTTCATTTAAATTCTTCAATTAATTAAAAAAAATCATAAAAAACTCTTGGAGAATTATTCTGCCTTTGCCAAGAATAATTAAAACAATTTAGCAGAAAGAACCTACTAATTTTCTGTGTTCAGCATTCTTAATTCACCATAAAGCTGTATGTTCCTGTACAAAGCAAATCACTGATTTATCTACTTTATTTTATTTTTTGGTGGATGAAATATAGAAAACTTTACTCACATCATCTCTGATCTTTCTGGGTTTTTCTCTCCTGCTTACTCTTCCCTGCTTCTTGAGTAGAACACCATCAAAATAAAGACCTCATTGTGCTCAATATGTATTTTTTAACAGATCATTTTCTCCATTAGATTTTCTCCCTTTCAGTTTTGCTGTTTTATCAACAGTGAAACTGGGAACAGTGATTGGATGTGGAAAAATACATTCTTTTAGACAATGTGTTACCTTAACAGATACAAATATACAAAATAAGGTAGTTATTTCATATTGCTGGTCTCACTTTCCAACTGCAAGATGTATTCTAATTTCCAGTGGGAGCTCTGAAATGCAGATCCATGTCTGTTTGGGATGCACTAAGGGTCAAAGCTGGTTATCTGATAATCCCTAGAAGGTGACACTGCTTTGGCAGGGGGGTTGGACTAGATGACCCACAGAGGTCCCTTCCAAACCCTAACATTCTGTGATTCTGTGAGCAATATCTGCAGAAATGGTGACCAGTATTCAAGGGGAGAGTGTTTCACATAAAAGAGGAGTTACTTTACCTCGCTTGTGGTCTGTGCTTTCTCAAATGATTCCTGACATGTTTGCAACTGTATCTTTAAATAATACATAAACTACCTGAAATCAGTATGAAGACTCCTATTGATTGCAAGGACCTTGTATCTGATCTGCTTCCTTCTTTTTTTCAAATCCCTTTCCAAAAACGTCTCCTGCCACAAATCTCAGGAGCATGAGCTACAGCCAGAAAAGGGGTGCCGCACCTTTCACTAAAAAAGAAAAATGCAGTAGAACTTCTCAACCTCTGAGGCCTTTGGACATATTGCCACTCTACCCAAGGCAAAACTGTCTTCATTATCAATAATTCTGCAATTATAAAATAAGTTTTTTTAAATAATAAGCATATAAAACACATTTTAAAATTATATAGGACCTTGTCCATGTAAAAACTCTTGTAGCTTATAGAAGATTATTTGTGAGATACCTAAGATTTAATCTTTTTTGTTGTTTGTTTCTGATCTATTACATCTCTTTTTAGTCACATATCTTAGCCTTAGCAGATTTTATCAGTCCAATATTTCAACAATTTACAGAAAGCGCAATAGGTTCCCTTAGCAAAATGATAAAAAAAAACAACTCGCTATTTTGTGTCTAGTCTAGTTCTTAAAAAACAGTTTTTCTCCTTTTATATTGCCCAGTGTGTTTTGAAGAGAGTGGACATTTCTGCCTACAAGCCTTTCAGCTTTCTTGAGGTAATTTGCCATCACATGTTAGAACTGGAAGATGGAAAAACGAAAATGGGTTCAAGGACATCATTTAAGGAAATGTCATGCAATCAAGAATCATCTACTCCATCTCTCTTCCTTAAGACCTGATCCTTCCTTGTTTATCTATTTTTTTTTTTGTACAATGCTGAAGACCTACAACCTCCTCAAACTTCAGAAGAATTCTATAATGCTTGAGCAGAATCTCCCTCCCTACAATTTCAGCTCATTAATTCTTGTCCTAGTCTCTGTGGACACAGCATACAGTTTTATCTGTTCTTTTCGAGAGCATTAGAAAGTAGTAATTCAACTTGGTTTTGCAATTTTTTAAAATATTTTTTTGCCCACTTTAAGAAAGGGTAATGCATATGATGAATAGGAACAGTCAGTTGTAGAAAATAAATGATTTCCACTTAGTGCTTTAAATGTCTAAGCCATAACACTGTATAAACAGACACAAAAATCTAGCTAATACATAAAACACTGAGCCAGTGTTGCTGCCTTAACCTATGTCAAACATCCTCTGCATTGTGTACCCCTTGTGAAGCATTGCAAACAAGTTTTCTGTGCGTTAAGACCACCTTTGTTTTAAACCCTATGTTAACTAATAATTCATTTAGGGGAAAAAAAAAACACCTTTGACTTTATTCCTGTATGTATCATCTCATGTTGAGAATATTACAGTTTTGAGGAGCCTTAAGTTACTCATTTTTTAATTCTACAGTCCATCCTAAAGGTTAAATAAAGCTTTAACCTTGACTTGATTGTTCTATACCAGCCTCCAGATCAGGGATGGGGATGTAAATATGCTGCACGCTCAGCAAAATGGGGACACCGTATGTCTTTTCTAGAGAAACTACCTACCAAATGGCAGTCACAATGAAGTAACTTAAGGCAGATTTTATGGAGGTGTCTTATGAGTAGGAAACATCTCCAGAGACTGAACGCACTTGTTTTATCATTGTACTTGGGAAAATATAATGATCCTGGAAACTATTTCCTCTGGCTGCAGACCCTTTTAACCCTTTCCACAATACCCCAGGCATTAACCCTTTAATTTATTCACTGCTTTAATTTATTCATGGCTCGTCCCCTTCCATCACAAATCCCTTCCTGCCTCTGTATATTTCGAGATGCCATGAAATTTCTTGTGATTTTATTTTTTATTTATGTAGCTATTGGTAATATTATTTATTGCATGTTTGTGGGGAAACAGCCACCTGCTCCCAGTGGGGAATAAGCTGATGCATGGATGACAGATCCTAGAGAAAATTTTGCGGAAGATAAAAGTAGTGATAGCTTCCAATGTATTGCCTGCTACTTCTTGTTCATAATAAGATGCTCTACCCTGTTACTCTGGGGCCAGCACTCAGAAATTCACAGATAGGAAGTGTAATCTTATAGCATACAAAACATCAAGTCGTTAAACAGAAAAATTCTGCTTACAAGTATTTACTTGCTGGGAAAGATGAGTTTGCAGTTAATGTATTGAGGCTAGGAGACTGGGATTTACTTCTCCATGCCATACACTTGCAGTATAGTTTTAAGTAATCGTTTATCTCCCTATGCATAAATTTTACACCTGCAGCTTAGGCAATAGTAGCGATTCCTTACCCACACACTTTGTGCCCTCCTTGCCCCCATTTCTGAACATTTTATAGATGCTCTCATTCACTACATGTTTGCACAACTTTACCCCAAACATTAATCTCCAGGTGCTGTGATCAGCAACATGCAGAAATTTCTATAAATAGCTGTTTTCAAACAAAACACAGCAATGATGGAGGTCTATTGTGACTAAAACCATTATATGGTAAGAATTAATCAAGCCAAACAACATTAAAAATGACCAAAGGGAGGGAAAGATTGTTGAGTATATTCACATCAAGTATCTTAAGACGAGTAGCTTAGGTGCCTGAGCAGACTGCAATGTGGTCTGGAGGTCTTGCTGGAGCACATGGAGGACATTCAGATACTCTCAGCAGGGCACAGCTTGTCTCCAACGGTGTGTTTTTAAGTGCTTATAACAAGTTGGGAGGCAGGGGTACAGTTCAGCCAAGGGTTTCTGTACTGTAATCTACATAACAATAAAAACAATACATCAGAATTGCAAAATTTGAGCCCCTGTCAGCACCTTCTGCAGCAATTGAACTGTAATACAATGGCTGAGATTTTTCTTTAGGCAAGCTAACAACACATGACGTGAGTGCTTTCCCCACACAGCATCTTGAAGCATGCCACCCTCATCAGTTGGCTTCAAAAGCAGCCTGCTTCAAAAAAGTGGTTTCAGACTGATTTGTGGGACACGGAGGAATACCATGTCATGGCAACACGGCCAAAGCTGACTGAAGCTCTGGTATGGCAGGGAACATTTGCCAAGGCACTTTGGGAAAGAGAGCTGATCCAGGAGGGGAATGGTACCCCCTGGACTCAGATCGCTCTGCAGAGCTGAGTGGTTTGAATCCAGCAGGTCCCTGAAGGCTGTTAAACCACCGAGCAGCCATCGCAAAGGAGTTGGTGATATCCAAGCAGATCCTGCTGCTCCATGGCCCAAGGAGACGTCCCTGCGGCCGCCTTCCTGCCCAGCTCCAGCACGCTGGTACCCGTTCCCAGGTACACATTCCCCCAGACACAGCCCCGCTTGGCAGATTTTTCTCCAAAACCCTAATCTGGATTTGCTCCAGGGCTTTAGCAGAATAGATCTGCCTCGGAAATCGTGTCAGGGGGAGGATTTAATCACTTAGCCTTCAAACGAGGCTGCTTTTGTGTTCAGAGAGGGAGATGCGTATCAGCACACAGATATACTGTGGGTTTCGCAGAGAGACGTAATCATTATTCTTAACAGGAGAACTGGTAATATATCTAACAAAACAATTTTGTCTGTGGATCAGCTTTACTAGCAATAAAGTGAATTCTTGTTAGCAGTATGTGTCATGTTAAATTCCTGAAATGCCTAAAAGGGCTTTTTTCTTCTTTTTGTCTTTTTTTTTTGTTAATTTGAAAATGGGCCTCTAATACTTGCAAATACTTAAACATTTATGTATAAACTTATGAATCTGCAAGCACTTGCAGATTTCCCATGAGAGCTTGAATCCCTATATTAAACCTCATCTGGTAACTGCAAGTGTCAAAATTATTTCTACTCTGCTGAATCAGCCTAAGCTTGTCATTGCATACAAGAGAAGTGGAAAATTAAACTGAATTTAATAGCTTCATAGCTTGCTACATGAAAAAGCATGTAGAAATGAACAGCATATACAAAATTAAACTTTTAAATTAGATTAATATATGTTCTCTGGAGAGTTTCCTGTGCCACCACGCGGGCAGATACAGCCTTCCTCAGTAACCACCATTATTTCATAGAATCACAGGCTGGAAAAGACCTCTAATATCACCAAGTCCAACCACCCACCCAACACCACCATTCCTACTAAACCATATCCCGAAGTGCCACATCTACACGTTTTTTAAACATCTCCTGGGATTGGGTCTCTACCACCTCCCTGGGCAGCCTGTTTCAATGCCTGACCACTCTTTCAGGAAAGAAATTTTTCCTAATATCCAATCTAAACCTCCCCTGATGCAACTTGAGGCCATTGCCTCTCGTCCTATCGCTAGTTACTTGGGAGAAGAGACCAACCACCCCCCTCACTACAACCTCCTTTCAGGTAGTTGTAAAGAGCAATAACGTCCCCCTTCAGCCTCTTCCTCTCCAGACTAAACAGCCCCAGCTCCCTCAGCCGCTTCTCATCAGACTTGTTCTCCAGACCCCTCCCCAGCCTCGCAGCCCTTCTCTGGACATGGTCCAGCCCCTCAGTGTCTTTCTTGTAGTGAAGGGCCCAAAGCTGAGCACAGTACTCCAGGTGCAGCCTCACCGGTGCCGAGTACAGGGGCACGATCACCTCCCTACTCCTGCTGGCCACACCATTCCTGATACAAGCCAGGATGCCGTTGGCCTTCTTGGCCACCTGGGCACACTGCTTGCTCATGTCCAGCCGGCTGTCCACCAACACTCCAAGGTTCTTTTCCGCTGGGCAGCATTCTGGCCACTCTTCCCCAAGCCTGTAGCGTTGCATGGGGTTGTTGAGACCCAAGTGCAGGACCCAGCATTTGGCCTTGTTGAACCTCATACAGTTGGCCTCAGCCCATCAATCCAGTCTGTCCAGATCCCTCTGCAGAGCCTTCCTACCCTCCAACAGACCAACACTCCCACCCAGCATGGTGTCATCTGCAAACTTACTGAGGGAGCACTCAATTCTCTCATCCAGATCATTGATAAAGATGTTAAACACAATCGGACCCAAAACTGAGCCCTGGGGAACACCACTCGTGACCAGCCACCAGCTGGATTGAACTCCATTCGCTACCACTCTCTGCGCTTGGCCATTCAGCCAGTTCTTTATCCAGCAGAGAGCACACCCATCCAAACCATGGGCAGCTAGTTTCTCCAGGAGGATGCTGTGGGGAATAGTGTCAAAAGCCTTACTGAAGTCCAGGTAGGTGATGTCTACAGCCTTTCCCTCATCCATTGTGCAGGTCACCTGGTCATAGAAGGAGATCAGGTTGGTCAAGCAGGATCTGCCTTTCATGAACCCATGCTGGCTGGGCCTGATCCCCTGGTTGTCCTTCACATGCCTGGTGAGCGCACTCAGGATGAATAGCTCCATAACCTTGCCCGACACTGAGGTCAGGCTGACAGGCCTGTAGTTCCCTGGATCTTACTTCCGACCCTTCTTGCAGATAGGCATTACACTGGCGATCCTCCAGTCATTTGGGACCTCCCCTGTTAGCCAGGACTGCTGATAGATGACGGAGAGTGGCTTAGCCAGCTCCTCCACCAGTTCCCTCATCACTCTTGGGTGGATCTCATCCGGCCCCATAGACTTGTAAGTGTCCAGGTGGCATAGCAGGTCATTAACTGCTTTCTCCTGGATTATGGAAGCTTTATGCCACTCTCCTTCCCTATCTTCCAGCGCTGGGGGCTGACAACCCTGGGAATAACCAGGATGACTACTAAAGACTGAGGCAAAGTAGGCATTAAGTACCTCAGCCTTTTCCTCATGCTTGTTGGCAATAATGCCCCTCGCATCCGATAAGGGATGGAGGGTCTCCTTGGCTCTCTTTGTTGTTGATGTATTTGTAAATACATTTTTTGTTGTCCCTTACAACAGTGGCCAGCCTGAGTTCTAGCTGGGCTTTTGCCTTCCTCATTTACTCTCTGCACGACCTAACAAGACCCCTGTTCTCCTCTTGAGGCGCCTGCCCTTTCTTCAATAAGTGGTAGACCCTCCTTTTTTTCCCTGAGTCCCAGCAAGAACTCCCTGTTCAGCCAAGGCAGGCGTCTTCCCCACTGGTTGGTCTTGCGGCACATTGGGACAGTCTGCTCCTGTGCTTTTAAGACTTCCTCCTTCAAGAATCTCCAGCCTGCCTGGACCCCTTTGCCCTTCAGGACTTTCTCCGAGGGGACTCTCTTAACCAGTGTCCTGAACAGGCCAAAGTCTGCCCTTCGAAAGTCCATGATGGTGGTTTTGGTGGCCCCCCTCTTCACCACAAACCGAGAATTCTATTATTTTGTGGTCGCTAAGTCCAAGACGGCCTCCAGTGACCACATCTCCTACCAGTCCTTCTCTGTTAGTAAACAGCAGGTCTAGCGAGGCACCTCCCCTGGTAGGCTCACTTACCAGCTACATCAGGAAGTTATCTTGCACACACTCCAGGAACCTCCCAGACTGTTTTCTCTCTGCTGTGTTGTATTTCCAGCAGATATCCAGTAAGCTAAAGTTCCCCCACAAGAACAAGGGCTAGCGATTGTGAGACTTCTGCCAGCCTCTTGTAGAAAACTTCATCTACCTCTTCATCCTGGTTGGTGGTCTATAACAGACTCCCAGCAGGATGTCTGCCTTGTTGGCTTTCCCCCTCATCTTTACCCATAAGCATTCGACCTTATCACAATCGTTGAGCTCTATACAATCAAAGCAGTCCCTAACACACAGAGCCACCCCACCGCCTCTCTTTCCTCACCTATCCCGTCTGAAGAGCTTATAGCCATCCATCACAGCACTCCAGTCATGAGAGTCATCCCACCACATTTCTGTGATGGCAACCAAGTCATTGCTGTCCTGCTGTACAATGGCTTCCAGCTCCTCCTGTTTACTACCCATGCTGTGTGCATTGGTGTAGATGCACTTGTGCTGGGCTATCGATCTCACCCCCAACCCCAGCATGCCATGCCTGGGCTCATCTCTAGTAAGCCTGGTTATAACCCCTTCCCCCTCTGAGCCTAGTTTAAAGCCCTCTTGATGAGCCCTGCCAGCTCATGGGCAAGAACGCTTTTTCTTCCTTTGAGACAGCTGGACTCCATCTGTTGCCAGCAGGCCCAGTGCCCTGTACACCTCCCCATGATCAAAGAAACCAGAATTCCACCAACAGCACTAGTCTCCGAACCACCTGTTAATCAGGTGAGTCTTCCTGTCCCTTTCAGTGCTCTTCCCTGCCACTGATGGGATTGAGGAAAACCTGTGACCCTGATCCTTCAACTAATCGCCCCAGTGCCCTGAAGTCCCTTTTGATGGCCTTTGGGACTTCTCTCTTCGATCTCGTCCCCGCCAACCTGCATTACCAACAGCAGGTAATAATCAGAGGGCCACACCAGACCAGGGAGCTTCCTAGCAACATCCCTAACCCAAGCCCCAGGGAGGCAGCAGACTGCCCTGTGAGGTGGGCCTGGCTGGCATATCAGGCCTTCTTCTCCCCTCAGCAGGGAATCGCCTATGACAATCACCCTCCTTTTTTTCTTAACCAGGGCAGTCATAACGCGTGAGGCTGAGGCCAGACTCTTTTCAGTGGAGCCCAGCGACAGGACAAGGGGCACCGGGCACAAACTGAAGCAGAGGAAGTTCCAGCTGAACATGAGGAAGAACTTCTTCCCTCTGAGGGTGATGGAGCCCTGGCCCAGGCTGCCCAGGGAGGCTGTGGAGTCTCCTTCTCTGGAGATATTCAAG
>Ga0065711_1000614_pt1 | contig 60239 bp, 30 predicted proteins | sample Hoacrofraction12_FD_59098 | JGI IMG/M metagenome (GOLD analysis project Ga0065711, IMG submission 59098) | Hoatzin crop microbial communities from Cojedes, Venezuela - Epithelial fraction 12 v2 (version 2) | ecosystem: Host-associated > Birds > Digestive system > Esophagus > Crop | place...
AGACAACATCTACAGTTCTCCCCTCATCTACCCAGCCAGTCATGTCATCATAGAAAGCTATCAGATTGGTCAGGCATGATTTCCCCTTGGTGAATCCATGCTGACTACTCCTGATAACCTTCTTTTCCTCCACTTGCTTGATGATGACCTCCAGAATGAGTTGCTGCATCACCTTTCCCGGGATGGAGGTGAGGCTGACAGGCCTGTAGTTCCCTGGCTCCTCCTTCTTGCCCTTTTGAAGATTGCAGTGACATTGGCCTTTCTCCAGTCCTCGGGCACCTCTCCTGTCCTCCAGGATCTCCCAAAGATGATGGAGAGTGGCTCAGCAATGACATCCGCCAGCTCCCTCAGCACTCGTGAGTGCATTCCATTGGGGCCCATGGATTTGTGGGCGTCCAGATTGCTTAAGCGATCCCTCACGCAGTCCTCCTCGACCAACGGAAAGTCATCCTCTCTGTGGGCTTCTTCTCTTAAGAAGAAGTTCCTAAGAATCTGATGTACCTACTTCAAGTGGTCAATGATCTCCCACATAGAAGAGTCTGAAATTCCTTCTGACGCTGGAAGATTACTGAAAAACTCCAAAGTGTATTTGAGATGTGCATGCTGATCCTTTGGTAATGCATGGATAAGAAAGCCAGATGCCTCTTATTGTCCACTGGCTTGCAATGTCATCAGCTTTTTCATGGTGACAAACGTATTTCGTGAAATGCATTTATATTAAAGGCACTTCCTGTTTCAGGAAGGTGCTGTGCCACCTTTAAAATGATGATATTTATTCTTTACTAAGGAGGTAAGAATTTAATTCAGAATATGGTCAACAGGAATAGTAATGCAGACATTTTTCTGCTCACGGGCATTTTTGGCGTGCTATACTGAGCATACTGAACACAGGGTACTTTTCTAGAACTGCCAATAATTATTGAGAAAGATTCTTCTATGACACTAAATTCAGTGCAACTGCAGAAGGACTAAGGCTTTAGTGGAAATGTGTGAGGTTTCTTTTCTGTGTTCATGTCTAATGATTTCTGACCCACTTCTATTTAAATTTACCTTTAAAAATGCCACGTGCTCAGCATGGAGGAAGTGTGGTGTCTGATTCCACTCATCCTCTGGCCTAACGAAAGGAAAGGTCCTCAGAACTTCCTCCTTGACAGACTGCAGGAGGGTGTCTCCCTGCATCTGTGGAGAGACCTGAGGGTGTCCCACTTGATATCTAGCCCAGCCTCTGGAGTAACCAAGGCTCTGCTCTCAAAAAAGTGAACCCTGGTTTTACAATGAGCCCAACACAAGCTGGAGCACGTCTCCGGGAGCTTAAGCAGCATGGGAAATCAGACAGCCTTCAGACACAAACCATACTGCTTACAGAAATGCATCAGAGTCAAGATTTTAACTTCTGAGAGTGCTTAGATTACACAAATCACAATCACCTGCCCAGATAGTGAGACACCCCTCCTCCCCGACAGCCTTGCAAGAAAGCATCCTTCACTGACTCCGGAAGCGTTCATCTTGGTAGGGAGCTTAGAGGCTTTCCAATGAAAGGGCAACTACATCTGCTGGGAATCCTCACTTGGAAAGGAAAGAACTACTTTTGCAGCTCCAGGACAAACACAGCTTTCGGTAAAGCTGTTAGAGTGCTGTGTGACACCTCTGCCTGTTCCTGCCCCAGGTGACATACAGATTTCCATGCAAGCAATCTGCACAAATTCACGTTATTTAGCCCTGATGGAAAATTTCAGGGTTTTATTAGGGATCATCTGCTAGATGCACACAAGCCAGAGCTCGATGGAAACCTGCCATTTATTTAGCTGGCTATAGGCTGTTAGGTAGGTATTTATGCCTCAGTGCCTTCAGGGTGCACTTGTTTGTAAAAAGCAGTTGGCTCCATGTAAAAACAGGAGATTGTAATCGGCCACCTTCTGTGCTACATCCTTCCTGTGAGAAGTTTTACCAACCTCAGTAAGAAATAAAGAAATCATCCATGATGGGAACCACTCCTCTTTTTTTGGTGATTGCCAGTAACATACACATATTTATTAGTGGAGTGTTTGACAGGGGAAGGTTCAGCTCCTTCCTTTCCCTGTGCTTCAACAAGTCTTTACTCTCTGGAGTCTGTGGCAAAGAAGAGCTTTTTAAGTGCAGGTTGTAACCCATCTAACTTTAGCCCTAATCAAATCAACATCTGGAAGATATTAGGATGCACTGCAATTTTTAAAGTGTGGGTGTTAGAACTCACTTGTTTATTTTTAAAAGTGATGTGCATGCTGTGTTCCACTCCACTTCCGATGCTTTGTATTTAAATGTGTATTTTAATTTGTGTGCCATTATGTTGCCTTTTTCTTTTGGGAATGGTATTCTGCTGGCCTGTGATCTGCTCCAAAATTCAAGAGGAAAGTTTCTGAAAATAAAAGATGCTTTAAAGCAAGACAAAAAGTGGTTGCAAGCTTGAAAAATAAAAAGGATCTGTATCTTTCTCTGAAGTGCAGTGATTTATAAGCTTCTGAGGGGATGAGGCAGCCTGGGTATTTTAGAAGGTGGGATGGATCTTCAAAACTGCCCTTTGGTCTTCTAATACCCTCATGAACACATATCTGGATGATTTGAAGCTGAGACATAGGTCACATTTACTTACAGAGGAAAAACATCTGAGGGCAACTTCTGACAGACCATTATGCCAAGGAGATGTGACTTCCACATGCATCTGGCCCCTGGATTGCCTACGCTGAGAATGAATAAGCCTGTTTTAAACAGCATGCCCAGGATAAGCGGGCTATACATTTCACCTCTATACACTGTGGTGGAGGACTCTATGGCCAGCAGATCTCTGTGCATGAAGCTTGGGGGATACTGTTTTCTGTCCCTGCTCCTGACTGACCCCTTTGGCGTGGCAGGGCTTGGAGCGACCTCTCCATCAAAGAGAATCTTTCCCAAATACAGAGAAAAGGCTGTAATTCATTTCTCTTTGTCTTCAGTCCCACATTGTGTTGGCCTTTAGAGTAACCAAAAATAGGCACTGGATATAGCCTGCTCACTACAGACATCTGAAACTTAGGCATCTGAGAAAGAGAGGTAGGATTTTGCCTCCTTCAAAGAGGAACAAGACCTTGCTTTATCATCAAAATGGACAAACTGTGCTTTTACAGTCAGATCCAGGGTGACTTCTGCAGAACCTATGTGGGGATTTATGATTGCTTCCTGACTCAGCAGGGTAAACCAGCTCTCATTCCTCTTCCAAGCCCCTGTACTCACAAGCAAACAGGAACTACACAACCTAGAAGAGTGCTGGTAGGTACTTAGGCAAATACCAAATATGGATAAATGAGGAACCAAGACTGCAGGGAGTGCCACAAAGTACATCTACTCTACGGCCCATAGCAGGCCTCAGGCCCGTTCAGCTTCACTAAAAGTTTGAGCACAAAGTAGGAACTCAAAGAAACCTGGTTTCCACCCTGCTTTAGTTTAAAGGAAAATAGTGCAGAGAGAGGGCCACAACTGAGTGTACAGAGGGCACCAGGGCAGCAAAATGGGGGAAGGTCAATGTGAGCACCTGGAGGTTATATCCAGGTGGACAAGAGAGTCCTCTTCTTTGAATCTGGGGCCATGCTGAATAGATTTATAAAGAAAATATTTTTAAACCCAGAAACTTGCTTGGCACCTTTTCTAACCAGATCAGTTATTTCCATTACTGTGGCTGAGGTCTGTGAGTTAGAATCCTTTTTAAATCAGAAAACAACAGGGAAAAGAGCTTCAGAAGTCATGTCCTCCCAGGATAAGTGAGAGCATTGTGTTTTCAAATCGTTGGATATAGGGTGAACTTAAAAGGAGAGGCCATTTCCATTGTTCCTGAGGTAAGACTCACTGGTGATTTCCTTGGAGCATGGTCCCTTTGCACAAAGTGTGCAAAGCAGCTGAAAGTGTCTCTGCATGACCTCAGTCAGCCTCTGAACAGACTAAGCAGGATGTGTAAGAAGAAGCAGCCACTGGGTGTGTCTTGCTTGTAAGAAATTCATAAATTTGGCTTGAAACTGCCTTTAACCCCACTGTAAGAAACTACCATATCTTGTTTGGCAGGCTTCTTGCAGTAATTATCTCCCTTTTAGGAGCACACTGACAGAAAGCACAATGAACTTCTCATTACAGCCAGTGGCAAAACTCCTGTTGAATTCGGCAGGAGTTGCAGGAGTGGCTGCTAGCATCCTCTAGGCCAGGCTGAGAAGGAAGAGGGAGTCTTCTCCAGCTGGAACTGCAGTCTGGTAGAACTGAAAGTGCAGGTTGATGGGATATTTTCATTATGATAAACCATCTATTTCCATATTTTCTTTATTCTTTTCTTTCAGTTGAACAGCTTAAATGGCCTTCCTTTCCTCTAAAACTTCTCCTCTCAAACAAATCCTTTCATTATCAAATGTGCATGCAAGTGATGGAACACTTATACTATGATAAGTTGGAAATTCATCTTTACCTTTAAAACACTGGCACTTCTAATCCTCTGAAAGGTACACTGTGTTGTGAATTCGGCTTGTTCTCTTTCAACTTTTGCATCTAATTAACCTTTGTCTGAAGGGCATGTTCTTGTTACTCAGAAGCATACCTCAGTGGTGCTAATGTTCAGCTGAGTGACCTCAAGTTGGTTAACAATTATCACCCTATAGTTTTCCAGCCAATTATCTCCAGAGGTACTAGAAAGTATTATTTATTATCCCTGTCTCACTCAGTTAAAAAAAAAAGTATCCCTGAAAATTAATTTAGTTTCCTTAGGGAAGATTATAAATCTACAACATAGCATTACGAAAAGGCTGTGAATTTTAGACATGCTTTTAATGTATCTGTATATTCATACAGTCTCTCTAGTGCAACAAACCATGGTATAGTTGCAAAGTGTTTTGGGTTGAGTTGGTTCCTTTGCTGTATGAAAAGGAGTGATAGTGGATACTGAATGTGTTTTGCATTAATTAATTTTGTTATAACTAGACATCATGGCAAGCTATGGGGGCAAATAAATCACAGTTAATTACACTAGTGAGTATTCTTCTTGGTATTGCTTCAGCAATTAGCAAGCCACCTAAAACTGGAACTTCAGTGTGCTAAGTTCTGGTCAAACAGAGACCAAAACCACAGTCCATGCCCCATAAAACATGTACTTTAAAATGTGGGAAAAAGATAACTGTTTGGTGACCAGGAAATAAGAGACGGACAAGGGAACTGGATGAACAGGATTAAGATAGTATGTCAGTGGAAGTCAGTAAGACAGCTGCTGGCGGTGACCACATATTTGTGGAAACCACAGTGAATTCACATGGATATTAAAGGAAAAATATGCTCTAAAATACTCAAAAATGAGGCATCTCATTCACATGAACAAGAAGTTTTGATTGCAGTTCTGTGAGGGTAGCACAAATTGCCAATACATCTGGAAAAGAAAAGGTTAAAAAATCTATTTCTAGCCCCAAGACTGTGGGCCTGGCAAGCCTGGGTAGTGTAGGCAACAGTCCAAAGAAGGCATGGAGCAAGGGAGAAGGCAGAATAAGGGAGAGCTCTGTTGAGGTTGTCTCCTCCCCTGCCCTGGAAGAAGAACCATCTTTAGAAGAAGGGGGTCTAGTTCCCCTAAGGAGGGACTTAACGGAATACCGAACATACACTTTCTGTAAGGAAGGCAAAAGACCAAGACAGAATTTTGCTGTCACTGCCCCAGAGTCCTTAAAGTTGAAACATCTGGTCATGACTGTTAGGCATTTGGCACTTTCACAGTATAAACCTGACTGCTAAAGGCCCCCATTTCCCCATGTGCACGATGATAATTGTTCGGTGTATCTCAAGGAATGAGGAACTTCTCCTCCCTGCTCCCACGCAACCTGAGGATCATCTACAGGATCTGCATCTGTAAAACCTTTTTTTTCATTCTTGCACCTCTATGTTGGCCTCATTTCCTTGTCATTGATGCAGTCTACACATTTTCTTTTCATCTAGCTGCACAGCCTTCCTTAGTTGTAATGAAGGGTCAAAGACAGAAAGCTAAATGAAAGCTCTTTTGTCCCCCTTGTAGGCAGGATGTCCTTAGTCCTAGCATGGGGAGGCAGTCAATGAAGAGGCTAGCTTTGCTGCATGTCAATACGGTCTATGAAAGCCAGCCAATTTTCTCTCTTATTCTATGAGAATATAATTTCTTTCTGGAGTGTGGTGAATACTTGCTCGCTCATATGGGTGGTTTTAATGGATCATTTCTCTAGGAACAGTACACATTACTGCAGGGCACTTGACATTTATATCAAAGATGTAGGGCAAAATTCTATTGTACTTTATAAAAAGCTGTGACTATGCTATTAGAAACCAAGGGCCAGATAACATCAACTGCCAGAGCATTTTGTCCCACAATGGTTCATAGGGTGTGATTCCTAGGAACAAAGTGACATCTGCAATGTTTATAAAATCTATGAGATGTGTTTATCTCCATCATAACACTGTGTGTGCTTTGCTGGGCTGTAAACAACAATCTATGAGTATCAACCATGAAAATATCTTCGCTTTGAAGCTCCAACAAAGCACAAAAGCCAATAGCTTTAGGGCCTAGGCCACTGAATTTTCTTGAGAATTTTTCCAGCTTGCCCTTCATATGTTTAACAGCTTACAAATTGGATTTGGTGTGATTGTCCTGGAAACCAGATTCTCTTATATTTGGGTTCTTATCTCACCATCCTTGTCTCCTACAAGAGCCTAAAGCAATACAATTAATAGTCTGCTCCTGAAACCACTGATCTACGCATCTGATTATTTTAGAAAGACAACGATAGAAATGCTTTTGAATTTGTAGTCTTGTCACTTAAAGAGTGGAAATACAATACTGGTATACAGAGGAATTCAGTTTTAAAGAGGAATTGAATATTCGTATGTAGTCTAAAATGCATTCTCTTACCAAAAGTATAAAAGTGATATATATTCAATCTATGTGAAAGATGCGCTCTCTGAAGTAAGTCTTCACCTAGCTTGCTTATAAACCTAGCCATGGTAAAGGCTAATCCTGGTTAACAGTGCATAGTGTGGGGGAAACAAACTAGAAATAAGCTGCCAGGCAGTAAACTCCTCACATATCAGAACCCTCTTGAAGAGCCGATTCAAACATCCCCAGATTCCTAATTGATCTGGCTTCTCCTATTTTATTCACTTTCATGCTTCTTATAAATATCTGTCGCATAGCTGCTTAGCTGCCTTAAGACACTAAAGAAGGAAGACTTTGAAACTGAGAATTTAAAATGTTGAACTGGCTAGTGATCACAGGACTGTGTAATTAGCCAAAACAAATAATTCTCTTCTATGGCATTACATATAAAATAAGTCCCCAATGGTATTAAAGAAATTAGAATAGCAGTAAATGAAAACAAGGCCCGAATATCTCCATATTCTGTCAGTTTTCATTTCTCTGTGCCCTCTCATTCAGAACAAGAACCAGGAATGAAATCTTGCTAGAAACGTTGTCTGTACTGCCACAGCTTTGGACTGACACGTGGAAAGGAAACTCTTATTATCTCAGGCTGTGTCGTTTACCAGCACTACACTCCACTTCTCATTGAATTCTAGACGTATGGGGCTAGCTCACAGGCTCAATGCAGGAATCTCTTGGTAGAGTCGCTGTTTGGTGTTGCACCAGCCATTTGCCATTATCCTTAGTGACTCTTGTGCACTGAAACGGCTGAACATCTGCACTGACCCTGTTTCCCCACGTCCATACTGCAGAGAACCAGCCTGGATGGCCCAGCTGCTCCTCCACCACTCAGGGTCTCTGTGGACAGTGAGCATTCGTGACCCAGGCAGCAAACTATAATTTGGAAAAGTGAAACTAATTTCAAAATTTCTGATTTCTCTTCAGTTTCCTGAAAAGACATGTTAGGCTTGAGTCAGATATTTAACAGTCCTTGCCAGGCAGGCTTGAATGCTCATATTTGCCTCTGCAAGAGCAGACTTCAGCAAAGACACAGGATTTGTCATCTGCCATCTTTGTATGTGACACAGCATCTTCATTTTCCCCCTGGATGTCCAAACAAGACAAGTGAACGTTTACCTTCCTGCCTGATGTCTGGTTCTTCTGCTCCAGTCCTCAGCCTAGTCCCTTTTTTAACTCAGTCTATATCTCTTCCTGACAATAAACGTATCGAGGACCAAAGCCAGCTAAGCCATAGGGGTCGCTCAGTAACCAATAAACTTTGGTGGACATGGCACTGCAGAGTGGCATACAGTGCCTGTATTGACATCACCATCACTTAGCGCTCCCAAGAACTGATTTCTGAGGTTGAGATCAGGGAGACCTGTCTCCCCCAGGCTGGTGTCGAGGGTATTAAATGAAGAAGGTAACTTTGAAGGTTTTATCTTCTCTCCATCTCAAAGTAGAGAACAGAGCCCTACTCAGCCCCAAGGGAGAGGAACACAAGGATCACTCGTCCTATTTCATTTCCTTAAAGATGAATGTCTCATGGAGAGAGATTCAATCAAGGGGCTGGAGCTTCAGCTGCAGCTTTTAAGTGAAAATTTGTGTCATGAGCCTTTCATTTATTTAAGAGAGGAATGTTTCGTGCTTGCAAACTCTTCTAAAAGATACTGTTCAACGGTCTTTTTTAATGGAAGATAGTGATGGTTTAACCTCACTCTTGCAGCTGATAGTAATGCAAGAAAAAAAAAAGCTATCCAGTGACACTGGATGTCATAATATACCACATCCCACAATGGTGTTGGATTCCAAACACTCATACAATCAATGGAAAACATTGTTTGACAGGGGTGGTGACCACTGCCACTGTTTCTGCCTCAGCAGTCTCTCTAGTTAGCCCACACTGCAAGTGGGTAATGCTGGCATGTTGATCAGTTCCACTGAGCAAGGTGTCTTTTAGACCAATGTTGTTAGTAAACTTCTAGTGTGAGTCTTCTAAGATCAGGACTTCTCTCACCCAAGACAGAGATTTTTAAGTGACCAGAGAAGGGGGTTGGAGGGTGTTCAGACACACATTAAAATGACAAAATAATCTTTCCTACCTTTCCTTTCCAAAATATTTTATGAATCCTAAGTAATGAACCCCAACAGTATGTAGTTTTGTAAAGAATAGCATCATTTTACACAGGGGAAGGGGATTCATCCTGGTCACTGAAAAAGCCGATGTCAGAATTAGAGCCTACAACTAGCAGTACTAGCTTCTGAACCTGAGAGCAGCCCATTAGATTTTGCCTACTTGCCAGTCTAAATTAGCCATTAATGATTTTTCCAACTCCCATGTGCTTAATGCAGCAGGATAAAAATCAGAATGTGAGAGGCAAGAAAATGCCTGTGCTGGGACTCACAAAATCTGAAGAAGCTATTTTCAAAAGCTGTTTTTCTTCTTAGATGTGATGGTGACAGCTGCCTTCAAAAAAACACGGACAAATGGATAAGGAATACTTTTGTTAAGAGCTGAACCCAACACAGATCTTGGCAGTCTTAAGTCAGGTCTCCCATAGAAAAAGAGCCGAAATGGAACAGGACGAGGTAATGAAATATATTTCCCCAAGATCTTCCTCTTGAGGGATGAGGAGGAAAATACTGAAGGAATTTCTACATCGCTCTACTTAGTTACTCTTAGAGGAACCTCCTAGCCACATTAACCTCCTCTAAAGCATCCATTTGGGTATCCTTGGGGACGTGGAGAAACGGTGTCATGGGCCAGAGCCAGAACACTGTTCCAGCCTTCCCTGCCCTGCCATCAGCTGCAGAAGTCATACAGGGCTGTGACCCCATGGAAACCAGGAGGTTAGGAGTGGGAGCATCTGCTTTCCCCCAGAGACAAAGGAGTATCCAGTCACAACAGAGAGGATATCAAGGCCTCCTGCTGCCTCTCTTAAAGGCTAATTAGACTGGAAACTCTTGGCAGGTCTTCACAGAAATTGTGCTGCAGGGACTGTTCAGTCATTTCAGTGCTTCTAATGAGGGGACTTGACATATAGTACCTGCAGAATTCTTTATGGCATTTCTCTGGATCCCTTTCCTCCCTGCCTGCATGCCAAGGTCACTATTGCATGCAACATTTATTCTCATTTTCAGACTTCTACTGCATCTGAGCACAAAGGAAGACAGATCTACTTCCATACATCTGCTGTTTGGCAACTGTGCCATGGGCAAGTTCAGCTTGCTATGTTAGGGAGCATGGTTTAGTTCCTACATGCTAGTAGATGGGCCAGCAAACATAATGTGAGCTGAAACAAAACATCTCAACTCATTGTGCCAGGGAAGAGTTGCTGCAGCAGATTTTAGGGTGACTGTTTGTATTCACATGTAGGCTCCCAAGCACTGCTGAAGTGACAGCCTGTTTCTTTAAGAATTGCTACTACAGAATGTTACAGTACAGCGGTACAAGGAAATTGCTGCAACTCCCTGCATGTTTGATTTCTTGATTTATCAGTAGAAATGCTTCATCTGTGTCTTCCCATCTGTACCTCACGTTTTGGCAAGACAACATGCCAAAACTCCTTCCTTCTCTCATCTCCCTCCTCTTCCCTAGGCCCTTATCCCTCCTCCCTGTGTAGCTCTCCTCTTTCTTCTTGTTTTGGGGAGAAAACAACGTTCAATGCAGTGTTACTGTTCCTGTCTCTTGTTTGACTTCTGATTACCCTGGGGCAGAAGGATAAGCCTTGTCGCCTTCCCACTCTGCCCTGCAAGAATGACATGGGTTACAAAATGCAAAAAGTGTGGCTCTGGGTAAAACCAGATGACTCCCCAAAGAGAAAGATTATGTTGGCTTTTAGCTGCAGGGATTCCTGGGGAAGAAAGCCAAAGTTACTGTAGGAGGAAATGTGGGGCACAAGGCCAGAAGGAAAGGAGATGGAATGGATCTGAGCGCAGGGAGTGGGAGGAAGCCCTGCAGGGTCAGTCTCCTGTGGCCAGGGGAGAGATGGGGTCAGCACTGCTGCCCTTTGCCTCCCCAGCATTGCTGGGCTCCTCAGGCAGCACGGCCTTTTGTGCGCTCACAGCAGCAGCAGCAGTCGCAGCCACAGCCACAGCCGCAGTCTGAATTTGCACGGCTGTGCCACTGGCAGGGAAAAAATACGGCCAGTTTGATGCTCCCAAAGTCTGCTGCAGAAGGCAGCTGCTTACGTTGTCCATGTGGCTAGCTGTCAAAATGAATTCCCCTAGTTTGAATACTTATTCTCTTTGGGGTTTATTCTCACACAGTCTTCTGACTACTGCATACTAGTATGTATGTCTGCTAATCCTAAAGTTTTCACTTATTTTATCACAAGAGGGTTTGTCTGGGTTATTTTGGCTGGACAGGGGCAGAGGAGACGATAAGACTGAGTTTCCCCAAAATTTGTGGATGTTTCTTTAAAAATACCGGAAGCATGCTGAGTTTGTATTTTTCACTTTTTACACAATTCAGTCACCTGGCAGAGAGCTGTAAAAAAAAAAAAGTGACTTTGCTTGCCACAGACATCAAACAAACAATGAACAATCAAAGCAAAGCAATTACAAGCAACTCCGAGGCAGAAAACAATTCAGTAGGGCTGCTCAGATGAACTGTCACAAGCAAAGAAAGCAGTCACAGACAAAGCACTAAACCCTCACAAATGGCCCAACAGCACACACCAGGTAATCCTGAAGGGAGTCTGACCTGTAAGATCTTTTAAAGCTCCTTTCTCTCCCAGATTGCCACCCACTAAATCTTTTGAGAACATCCTTACATGTGAATGTGAGTAACTGTAATGGAAATTTTCATATGCTTGCTGTTAGGCATGTGCTCAAGTGCTTTGCCGGATGCACTATGTAATCTACATGAGCAAGATTTAGTGTTTTACAGAAGGTAGCTACAAACAGTAAAATGAGCAGGAGGCACAAATCCTTTTCCTGGGATTCCTGGAGCAAGCATGGTACTTAATTGATGGTTACAGTTTCTCATTCCTACTTCTCGCTCTTCCCCTCCCTCTTCCTCTGCCAGCATGAAAAATTCACACACACACACACACAGAAAATCTCACTGTGTCCTGATCTGACCCCACCACCAGAAGCAATATGGGATAGCATTTTGCTGCGAAAAAAAACCACAAAGCCATGTGATAACAACCTCAGTGGGCTCTTCGTTAAGAATCAACATAGCTTCCTCTCATAAGGGCAAGTAACTGTGTTTAACACTGGCCTGGCACCAGCTCCTCTGATGGCTTACCTTGGTCCATGTCCCCTGCAGGCAGCCTACCTGCAGGGCACCTGGATCCGCGTTCAGAGGTGGGAGCAGCCGCCACTTCATTGTGGATATTGCTCCCTTGAGAAGGTGCAAGGGTTGTTTCTCCAGTGGCTGGTTGCTCCTGAGGTTATTACTGGGCAGCAGCCTGTGTACCATAAGGTGTCGTTTTCATGCATGAGTAAGTAACAAGTCACTAGTCAGTCTTGTTACACCAGCACCTAACAGCCTGCTGCTGCTATAAATAAGTGAGAGGACAGTTGCTCCCTGGCATGTTCACACCCCATTTAAGATACTGGTGTCCATTGCTTGACTCAGCTTAAGATCTCCGGACCCAGCAATTTTGGAGGCTAGCACATCAGGCTGTTTAGCATCCTAAATCAGGAAAAAAATATAAATGATGGTGTTTTCTTGGAGCTTGGCTGTGTTTTTCCTTAATGTACTAAGTATTTCGGATGTGATTCTTTTGCAGATGCCTTTTGCAGATGCCTGGCACATGTTCCCACAATGTTTCACAGCTGTGTTTTCACCACAAGAACCACCCTTCCCCTGGCATAAAGCACTCACTGGGCTTTTAAGGCAGTGCCTTTCGCTTCTAACAGTTATTGATTCCCTGAATACAGGGGAATATGGATTCAATTAGCTGGTCATAGCACTGTAGTTCAGGGCTTGTCGGCATTTCCAGTATATAAGCTTCTGTTTTCAAGGTCTATGTAACATAACAATAAAAATTTGTTCTGCGTTAAAATTGGCATTCAAGGTCCTTTTGCAGATGATTAGTTCATAACATGCACTAATTACTCTATTATTTTAGAACCACCAGTAACTGCAAACATCGAGTGAGTTTCCAACAAAGGCTTCTTAAAGATGGACACTTCCTCTTAAGGCACTGCTAGGCAGTCATCTTCAGAAGAAATTATTTTTCTGATTGGATGAAAAATTGCTCACAGAAACTTCCACAGGCACTGAAGACTGCCACTCCAGAGCATAAAACTTCCTCATTGCACAGAATGGAAATAATCTAATAGCCCCTGAAATCATTGCCCCTTTAATGTAGGTCATGACCTGTCCCAATGTTTTTGATTAAGCTACTTACTGCTGTGTATTTTCCCCAGAAATATTCAATTTGTCAGGTTTCCTCTTCATTCTCCAACGGCAGTTGGGCACTAGTGCTCTAGCAAAATCTTTCAGCCATTCTTACACACCCTTACCTTATCTTTAAAACGGGAGCATCTCCGCATCCGAGGAAGGGTCTCCCATTTACACACCTTCGGGCTGTGACTGGACTGAAACCTGCACTGCTCTCGCTGCCGGCTGCCCCCCTAGCTGTGAATTCCTACCCCCCCATACACCCGCTCCAGCATCGCTTTGCAGCCAGGTCTAGAGAAGGGTCAGGCCCATGATCACTCACAACTGCACTGGCTAATGCAGTGGTCTCTTCCACGGTAATAATACACAGAGTCCAAAAAGCCGGCTCCCCCAGCATACTGTCACATTTGCAAGTTTTGCAAGGCAGCTTGGATCCCAGCGGTGTGTTTCCAGCAAAAGCAAGGACTTCCTAGATGGAAGTTCCTCTTGAGTTAGAGCTCAGCAGTAACTGTGAGATGCTGGTGCTCAGAGGACAACAGCTTGCTTGGAACTCACTGGGGGCTGTGATCCAAAAACCTTCGGTTCTCAGCGAAGCAAGACGCTGCCAGCCAGCTGAATGGCGATATTGCAGCACTGTGAAAGCCAGACAGCCCCGGCTTTCTTGCTCCAGCTGAGCCTGGAACTCAGCAAAGCCACCACTTCTCATCATGAAGGGTAATAATCTTGTGGGAGATGCTGTCAGTTTTCTCCTGCTGCTGCGGTTCCAGGTAGGAGCAGCCAGGATCCCCCACGTCTTGCTGTGGTGGGCTCTTGCCCACATGAGAAGCAATTGCTCTTGGCTCCCAGTTGCTGTGGAACTCAGTGGCAGCCTGGTGAGTCTGAAACTGTAATCCCTGCCTTTTCTTTTCATTTTTTTCTGGGTATAATGATTCAAGATTTAAAAATTAGGAGTTCCTACTGTCTTCTAGAAATTGCCTGGTCCTCTTAACTGGAATTTCTTTGCTCCTCTAGCTCTAAATCTTCCTCCTCTTATTCTCCCTTGTCATTACTATACCAGAGCAACACTTTCACCCATTTTGCTCTCCTTCAGGGGCATTCCTTCACTCTGTTCCTCCTCCTGTTCTCCGATAGATAGCTGAAACACACTGAGTATATCAGTGCTTGGTATTCTCAGTGCACACCACTGAGCTGCCTAGCGTGGAAGCTGCAAGTTTAACATTCATAACAGTTCAACCCGGGACCATTTCCCATCGCCCAGTCTGCTCTGCCTGGGTGCATGTGTTTGCCACATCCTGACAGCAAGCCAGGCCGAGGTGTGGGTATGAAGCGTGGACACCATTCCTTTCTCTGCGCTGTGCCCCGTTTGGTTTCCACCGAAGGGAAACCCACTGAATGGGCAGGGTGAGTTGCAGCTGGTCCTCTGAGCTGGGCAGCTTGGGAACAGGATGGGATCACCCTCAAAGCATGTGCCCTTCAGGACAGATGCAGCATGAATATCTTTTTTTAAGATGTTTAAATTTTTTAACTTTTCTCTTTCTATGATCTAATATTGCTTTTCTAGCTGCAGTATGTCTTTTACTGTAAGTATTGTTGAAATACACCAACTTCTAAAGCACCTAAAATAGCACAAAAGTTTATAAGATACTTGGTATGTGTATGGCATATTAAAACATATTTACATCTCAAAAATTTTAACCTGGAGCAGACTTGATATTATCTAAATAATTTGTTTAAGGGAACATAAAATAATTTCTCTTCTAGGGGAGATATAATATTTACAAAATCTTATCTTCACAAACAGAATTTGTATTTTAAGTTTGCAAATTAGAATCTGCACACTAAGAAGACTAAAGCTAAAAAGGAATTAGGAATATGTGATCCGCAAAGGAAGAAAAAAATGCTGAAATGTATCTCCATTACTACATTAATATACGGCAATCTTATGACAGGGAAATGTATAAGGACTTATTTGCCAATGCAGAGCACTCTCTATGGAACATTGATTTAAATATAGCCGTGCCTTCCTCTCTTCAGTGGGTCATAATGTAGTAGTAGCATGTCCTCTGATGTCCTCTACTTTCACAGTTGATACAGGGACCCAGCTAGCAAGATTAGAGAAGATGGTTGGGAAGTACAGCAGCAGACTGCAGCCACTGCCTTGATAAATCCAGTGGTATGGGACCAGTGCATTTCTGGAACTGATAAGAATTGTTATTAACATCATGCTAGGAATATGCAACTCTGTAGTCATTCAGCTGTGGGTTAAGGTGACATGCATTGCAGTAGCACAAATTGTACTGGTATCATTAAGGCTGAGATGCCATTTGCATGCCATGAATGGTAGCCTCTCCGTTCCTTTTCTTGTATGTGTATCTGTATAGGTACTGGCATAATGACAACTATGTATTCAGATTGTCACAATATGAGCAACAGTAATGGCTATAAAGGAGTTATAATGCTGTGTCAATTAAACAATATGCATTTCGAAAGTGCTTAAGTCTGAAGCCACATAATAGCTTGCAATCATTCAGAAGGGCTTTAATAGCATATTACTTAAATCAATCTGTGTCAGCAGTCCTCAGCCCACTGTGGGGTGAAGGTCTTTTTTGCAGTCTTCCTGGCTGGATGTGCACTGTACTTGGCTACTGCATGTTGACAAGAGCAGGATGACTTTCTTCTCCAGGTCTTTCCCAAGTGCTCTTTGCCAATCAAAATGTAGGCTTGTCCCTGCTTAACAGTTCTGTGACCTTCGCTGATATTTACTACATTCAACACGGTTTTAGAAGGTGGCCAGGTGAATATAAAGAGGTTTTAATGCTGCTATAGCTGCAATATATTTCCTGTAGGCTGGGTGATGTACTTATTAGAAGCTGTGTGCTTGTAAGTAATCTGCTACTGGGCCATCCCTTCTGCTCACCCCAGCCCTGCGGAGAGAGGTCACAACCTCCATCGTAACAGCTTGTCTTTGCCTCCACATGGCCAGCCAGATGGGCTGCACTGCTCGTTTCCAAGCTCTCTGAGCCAGCACAGGTTGCTGACAGTAGCTCAAGCCTTTTGTGCAGCGTGACACCTAAGGTTTTGTATGAGACTATGCCTGTGAGCACAACAGAGAACATTTGTATGGCTGCCCAGGCTGGGGCTGGATTTAAGATGGCGGCACCACAGGATGAGGCCTGGGAAAGCAGTGGCGTATCGAGTAAGATAATCAGGAGGCCTCACTGGCCTCACCCTGAGGGCCGTCCCTCTCCCTGCCAGAAGGACCCTCGTTCTGGCCTTGGGCCCCACCACCCACTCACTCTCTGGATTTTGTAAAGATTGTGTAAAACAGGCCTGTTAAACCCCCAGCGTTTCCGCACGGTTGCAGAGGGAGCCATGCTGCATGGCTGCTGTCCCCCCACCCTCTCTCCTCAGCCCTGGCACCCTCGGGGGCATGAGGATGCACTCTCCAGGGCAGCAGCTTCTCCGCTGGAGATGATAACGGTGAGGTGTCAGACTTTGAATGCTCAGAGAGAGCTCCTTCCTGGGTCTTCTGCCTAGTCAGCTTGTCACTCCAGGGCGTGACCTTACAGAGAAGGTGAGGAGAGGCAGCAGCAGCTGTCACACACAGCTGATGGTGCTTTATGGGGTCAGCAGTTCATCTCTCCTGCAAAGCCACCTGGAGTGACTGAATTTGGGCTGCCTCTCCAGCTTGTTGGCCTCAGCCAGGGCAAAGGCAGCAGCTCCGTTAGTGCTTTTGCCATGCCGGGCTCGCTGCTCTTCTCATGCCTCCCGGAGAGCACATCTCTCTCCAACTGCAAGTACTGACCAGCCCATAGCAGGGGAAGAACCGTGTTTTGCAGCATAAGGAGGCAAGCTAAGCTTAATTTTCCTTTCACAGATTACTTTTCTGTGGTGTTTCTTCTTTCCACGTTGGGCAGTATGAGCTACACAGTTGAATCTGAAGAAACTCCGGGGGAGGTTTGGCATTGACATTGCTCAGGCTGAGTCCAAGCTGACCCAGGAAGCGCCGGAGAGGGGCTGATTGGTGTTTCCAATCACTGCTCACAAAGCCCATCAAAAGGGACTGTTGTCGTTTTCAGTCAAGTGCTTGTGTTGCAGTGCGTCACAGGGTTGCATTTGGCTGCGCTGCTACTCCCAAAACACTGAGGGCTGGAAAGTAGGTGGGCATCTGGAAGTGCAGCCCAACCTGTGAGTTGCTTAATATCTGCAGCATTTTATAGAATAGCTTTCGCATGAAGAGTAACTGCATAAGCCATAAAAATACATGTTTAGTTGGGGAAAAGATGAATAGTGGAGGCTTTGGACTTTCTAGATCTGAAAGTTTGAAAGTTCGCTATGGGTATGGGTCTGGTTCTCATTGTGCCAGGAGATATGCCCCCAGCTTTGCATACCTCCAGCACTGGGATTTCTACAACAATTCTCCTGATTTAGGGAAAACAAAAAAAAAAGAAGAAGAAGAGTGAGCTCCAGATGAAGGAGAGTCTATTGACCACTTCCATTCGTTTCGTCTAACTTAACAGGAACATTTTCTTAACCTTCACTCATCCAACCATTTAGCTGTTTTTGTTTTCTACCTCTTGTTTCCATGGCGTGCTTTTCTCCATTTTCAGCTGTTTACTACCTTCCCTTCGAAAGCTTTCCCATCATCCTTTAAATTTGCTGTTGTGAAGTTTCATCTGGCAAATCCCACCCTCCATTTTGTTTCCCGAGAGGCACATTTTTATGCTAAATGGGTTCAGTTCTTCTACAGAAAATGAGAGTTCAGGCACAGAGGGATGTGAAAGGCTTCTAGCACATGGCTCAGCTCCACACTGTCTCCCACAGTGCAAACGCAGCGACTGAAGTAATTATAGCAGGAGCGTGCCATGGCGCGGGAGAGATACCGCTGTATGGCATGTCCTCACTTTCCTCCTGTTCAGGTCACAGCTGGAGGAAGACATCTCACTGAACTGATGTATGCGAGCCTCCTGCTTAGCATCCCAGCCAAGGACTGACACGGAGAAAACCAGGATTTTCTTTTACATACACCAGTTAGATGCCACCTAGATACAGTAGCATGGCAACAGACTGGTAGCTGTGCTAGAAAAAATGACTAACCATTTCCCTGTGTTGCTGTCTCCAAGGAGAAGTTCAAGATAAGTCAGTCCCTTAACATCAGTTTGACATCAGCCTATGTCTTTGCCACATTAATTCAATTTATTACCCATTTTGATCCACACTTTGCATTCTATTTAGGATGCCAGGGGACCTGTTCATCCCTAATGACTGAGGAAGCATTTCTGTTTTATAAGCTATTTGGGACACACCATAAGGAACTAAAAGTGTCTGGTTTATTTTCATTGTTAAATTTACCATGTACCCAATTCTGATGCCGTTGAAATTGATAGAAAACTTGCCAGGGATCACTGCAACTGGAATGCTTGCTGAAATTTAAGAAGCCACATCAAAAATGCATTTAACATGTTGTCCCCCCAAAAAGGCCTACTGGTCTCTTCATAAATAATGCATGGAGAATGTTATGGAGGGTGAGGAGAAAATTACAAAACGTTAATTTGTTGTTCTATCTTTTGTCTCTAGCTAAACTTTGATCTCTAGAAAGTGTTTCTACTGTCATCTGTAAGAGTTTCCTTAGTCTTTACTCAGTAGCATATTAAAATTCAGCTGACTAATTTCAGCGGTTTCATTTGATCTTTTTCCTTCAGTGTGAATTACTCTAGCTGAAGAGTTCGTATTTGCCTGAGCAAAATTCATCTTCCTTTCTCTGTACATTCAGAGACTTAGGAGTTTCCCTGCACTGCATTTTGGCCTACCTATCCTTGCTTATTTAGGTATATAGCACCTCCTATTTGCCTATGCTCTTCTTTCCAGGTGATCTTTTGCTGTCTCAAGTATTCAGATTGCTGCAAGCGATGGGTCTCCAGAGCACTTCCCAACTCCTCAACCCACCTGCCCCTATGGGTTACAAAGCCATTTAAGACAGTTTCCTCACTGAGGTAGCTATTAGTAGCCCATCAGTGCTGCTGAAGTCCATACTCTTTTTAAAAAGAATTTATTCATTTGGGAGTGAAAGAGCGTTGTGGATTCTTGAGTGTAGGGTAGAGGATCACTAGTGTCTGTTAGGGTGCAATGATAAGACAAGCTTAGTAACAAATCAAGAAAAAGTGTATCAGGCTGTGGGCTTCATGCATACTTCTGGTTTTGAGTCTGTGTCATTGCAACTGTTGTGATTATGTAGGTGCCTGGACCATGCACTTGGCCCAGCTCCAGCCTAGGAAAAATGGACAAGCCATGGCAGAAGATGCGCTAGGGGCACTTAGCCTCAGAAGTGCAGCACGACACATATATGCTGGGCCGTGGAAGGTGCAGCATACTCCCTCAGCAACCCAGCACATAGATGATTAGAGACAGATGCACTCCCTACATCTCCCACCCACACACTGCTCAATTGCTCCTGAAGGGAGCAAAGAAAACATATTTTCCTTGTCCCTGTACAAATAGACCCCATTGCTGCCAAACCCCCAACCTATGAACACCATGCACATATGCTTGTGTACACACACTCATACTCCACCTGCTTCTTTCCACACAAGAACCATGTTAAGTCTCTGCAGAACAAAAAGCATTTCACGAAATCCTTAGAGATGAAACCAGGATTGGCTAGAATGCTGTTTACTTGTTGTTCACAGTTTCACAGGTGTGAAATCAAGCTACATATTGTGGTCCATGCTTCTTATCATATAGCAGTGTACTGACTGTCCTCGGTACAGGCCAGTGCAGAACTTGCAGCATAGTGCTTTGTCTGGATGGATCCTCACCATATGGTAGTTTCACATGTCAGGTCTGCCAGATGATACTTGATGTTTAGCTAGAGTTGTCTATTGGAGTTGGAGATTATACTTTTCCAGTCAAACAGTTTTTAATATTAGGTTCTAGTAATGTGCTTACGATTTGACTTAGATCAGTGAAAATTTAGAGAGGAATGAATCTGCAGAGCTCTGGGCTGGTATGGCTGTGTGCTGGAGAAGAATTCACAGACTTTCCTTTCTGAACAAACCCCATTGTCTTAGGACAAACCCGTTGAGCGGTATTCTGCCACCCAAATTATTTTCATTCAGCTCCAATTTTTGTCCATCATCATCAAACTCTTTGTACCAGATGGAGGTTGAACTGCAGGAGGGCTACCCAGTTAACCAACTGATTTTTTGAGACACACATATTCATGGTGTCTAGGCAGCTGTGAAGAGGGTCTCTCCTCTAATTGTGCCCCACCTAGCCTCCTGCCATAGAAGAGCCATTCGGGATGCAAAGGGAATTGCCTATTATTCATTTAATGTGCCAGTTCACCACCTCTAGCTAGCTATGCCCTAGACAGCTGCCCATGATACATACTAGTGAGGGCTGCCTGATGCTGATCCTGAAAGGCGTAATGCTGTGCCCTGCGACACTGTGGGTTAGCTTCACATACCATGACAGTTTTTGTGTGCTGACCGTTTAGCTCTACAAATCATGTTATGATCTGCTTTGTTCCACTTCTTTCCCTTTTCCAGCCCAGGACATCTCTGACCATACTGGATTCCAGCTTGAGTGAGAGGGGTTTTCTCTCCCGAAATGGTGTCTGGGACAGACACTTCTCAGACAGGTGCTGTGTATGAGAGCACAACATCTCTCACCTACAGGGTCATTCCAAACTCAGCAAATCAATGCTGTCTCTGCTGAGAAGCAGGAAGAAAGTCTCCACCGGTAGAAGAGGAGTGAAGCACACACTGACTTGTCAGATCACATCATCTCATGAATGAATCATGCAAGGCAGCCCCTCTGAAAAAGCAGTATAACTCTCTACTTCGCCATCATGCTGATGATGAGATGATAATTTAGCATATCAGTACTTGCGTTCTTTCCCTATCCGAGCCATGGGTCCTTTCAGCCAGATGTAGTTAACTGTTAGCTGGTGTCATTTCATGATTTACCACATACCTGACAGCCATTTAACTTTGTTACTTTGTGCTGTGTCGTTTCTTTTGATATACTTTACAATGCAACTGCAGCTCTATTGTTTTTTTGACTAGTAGGCAGACATCACAATCTAGGACACAGACTGATGTAGGACAAATGTGGGGAGAAATAATTATTTTTGCCTGAAGTCTCTGCATGTGTGGTGGGAACCACAAGTAGAAAACATCAGCCCTCCCTGCTTCAGATTTGCCTTCTCATTTCCATGTGTCTCCTCTTGGTTCTGACATGCGTCTTCCTCTTCCAGCTTTGCTTCTGGAGATTGTGAGAGCTCTGAAGATTAGTACTTTTTCACAGCTCTATAGGTATCAACAGCTGTTTTCTCCCATTGAATGCAAAGGATGTGTGCACCCACAATCTTGTATTTACACCAAAGCTTCTCATTCATTTTCGTAACCCTGGCCAGGTAAATCCTCTGAGGACAACCACCAAAGTGGAAACTTGCTGTCCTGAAGATTCTGGAGTTGCTCCCAGGGCATGGAAAGAATGATCCCTGGTATTTATGAGATGTCATTAATATCTAGGAGTGAAATATAAAAATAACCCAAGGAGAAATAAGAGGGAAGAAATTACTTTATGCAAATGTAGTCAGAAGTCTTTAGAGCTAATGGCTTGAACTGGCTGGGAATGCTCCAACAGCTGTGGAGGCTTCCTGCCTGCTTCTCAGTGGGAACAACATTGATTCATTGGGCATAGTAAAGCCTTGTGCCTGACGAGCAGGTAAAAAATTGTTGCTAGCACTAGAAAATCACTTCTGGGTAGACACGCTGAGTGTGCAATAAACTACATGACGTGGCGCAGTTTAACATACTTTGAAAAAGGAGTGTGGGCTCAAGCGCTCTGCAGCGTATCATTCTAGATGCAGCCGTGACACGTTATAAGAAGGATGTGATTTAATATCGTTTTCCCCTGTCTGGCAGTGCACGTTTGGCTCCATGATTCACATGCACCTGAGACAGAAGGAGGGAAACATAATCTGCTGTGCTGCAGGAGTGGGGAAAAAAGCAAACCTGCAAGAGTGTGAGCTGGGCCATGGGGTATCCCTGAGGGGCTACTCAGGCTTGCAGGGGCTGGGTGGCATGTGCTGATCCAAGGACCGGGGAGCTGGTTGTTTAACAGGAAGGCTCACAGCTCCAGTCCTGGATTTACCTGCGACTGTTAATGCTGAAAGGCACAAGATGTAAATCCTGCTCTGCAGCAGCAGACAGACTCCCTCTACCAGTCAGGCCATCTGGAATAATTCACTGGCTGATGCTCCTCGCATGTAGCCTTCAAAGGCGTCATAAATCAGAGGCAGGAGAATTGGCGAGGGCCTTCCTGCTGCCTCCCTCCCCTCCAAACCTCACCTGACTGATGCCTCGTTAGGACGCTGATAGCCCGTGCACTGTGTCTTTTGCTTTAATGTATCTCAAGGGCTTGCGAGGCAGGGCCAGGTTGACTCTCATGTTTTGAAACATCGTCATGCTGAGTTGACCATTTCTGGCTTGGCAGCGCAGAGTTGCTTTCAAACTCACAAAAATAGGAAAAGCCAGCCACAAATCAATTTGCAGTCAAAAACAGAGAGTCTTCATCCAGAGTGGCTATGTGGGTGGCTTACCCATGGGCCGAGGAGGTTTGCTGTCCCAGGGAGTCGATGGGTTCCACAGTGCCAGTAAAATGCCAGCCTTATACCTCTGCCAGAGCAGATTGCTGGAAGAGAAATAGGCACATTAAACCTGGGAATGGAGAATGTCTGCAGCCCCCTGTGTGCTTGGCAGCCCCAAGGGCCAGTGTCAATCAACTGAAATTAAAGCAGCCTCCAGATCTGCATTGAGCCAGACCAGCTCCGGGCTTAGGAATGGGCAAGGGAGAGTGGAAAGCTGGCGGGATATTCATCCCTTCCTCATTTCATGCTCTGTGCCAAGCACTGCTGTGCTGAAACCACAGCCGGGAAGCTATCTTGTTTCCTTAATTTCTGTCATGCTGCTAGTCAATTCAGAACCAACGTTACCTCAGAGAAGAGTAATGGGATGTAGCAGAAAAAGAAACCACACAAAACAAAGGTAAATGTTATTGTCAGTGCTTTAGGCTTTTAAAAAAGTATGTTCTAGGTTACAGACAACCCTCTCAAAGTACTTAAAATGTTCCATTATCAAAATACCTACACATTGCTTTTAAAATAACATAACAAAAGAGGTTCAGTGCAGGGCAGAAAGACAAAAAACACAGCGAGCTTCTGGTATGTCGCGCATAAAGCAAAAAGGTTTACTTTTACTTGTCAGCAGTGCCAATGTGAAGGGAAACAGCAACTTCATCACATCAATTCGTTGCTTTTGTATATGTGAAGAGCATAATCCATACAAGGGAATAGGCACATGTGCATCATTCGCAAGACGGCAAGATTTGCATTTGTTGCATCATTCGTACAAAGCATTTTAAAATTCTGCTGACCTTAACATGTCAGCATTATTAATCCACTCTTTAAGAGAAGTGAGATTCCAAGGAGGAAACATCAACTAGCAGCTTCCCTCAGCCAGCTTCAACAAATGGCAAGAATTAGGGAATCCTGCCTCTGCCTCCTACTTCAAGACAAATTCCTCCTGTTACTGTAGCCAAGGCAGCCAGCCTTTCCATGCTGCTCCATCTGTGCCACAAGTACATTACTTATCCTCTTAATAATATAACTGGAAACCTCTGTATGAAGCAGCAAAGACAATAATACAACATAAGACCATCTCAGAGGCAGAAATTGTACCTCAAGTAGCACTCACGGTAATTTGCCCTCTGTTGATATTTGGTTTGGCATAATGCTTCCCCAAGACTGTGCTGTCCCTGCATTAACTACTTACATAAGCGTTGTTATAATATAGGGAAGAATATAAAGAACCCCAGTGTCACCAACACTCACAGATAAAGGAAAGCGAGAAAGAGTTTTTCCTGTAGAATCTTGGAGGTGAATTTCTTCCCAGTGAAAGCGAGGGTAGGACAGTATTTGGGTTGCAGCCATGAAAAATCATTAATCAATCAGCAGATAGCAGCATTTCTAGGGAGTAATTTACTTCATCTATAACCTGAATAAACTTCAGGGCATATTTTTTCTTTCCACTGGTTTTAAAGGAATTTAAAGCCTTATGTACGTGCCTGAAGTTAGGTGGGGTAAATCCAGATTCTGGGTTCTGGTCCATAGGGAGCTCCATGTCATCAGATTCTGCTTCAGAACAGGTCTTCAGAGCAGGTCTTCACTTCAGAACAGGTCAACACAAATGTGAATCTCCACTTCAGTGGTTTAAAGCCTCACTGGGGCAAGCTTATCCTCAAAATTCTTTCAATGTACTTCATTGTCTCTTGTTAGAAGCAGCACCAGTTTTGGTCAGTCCTTGCCCTGCTTTACTGGAAGCCAGCAGCTGTGGCATCACATGATGTTGTGTGAAGGGTAGGATGGAACTGATCAGGTGACTCCATTAATGATTTTTAAACTAACTCTGTTGGGACTTCTGATATCTTCACCAACAGCAACCAAGTCTTATATGGCTTTTAATACTGAAAGTAGCATTGGTCTTGTAAGAAAGCACATGACACATAAAGTCTTCTGGTGGGAGAAAAGCCCCATCTTTGCTGCCCTGTGGCTCACACTGTCGTTCATGTGAAGCAGCACTGACTATTTGCAGGCCAGATAGTTTCTACACTCTGCTTCAGAAGAGGGAACTAAACTTACAGTCAAGTTCTGCCTCTCTATCTCACTGTTTTCCAGCCAATTCTCGATGCTGTGCAGCACTAGAAAAGATTCCACAGAATCACTTGCCTCCTTTATGACGAAAACCACTGAAATTTTATTGGAGTTTTAGGCATCGTAGGCTATGTATTATCAACCTATAAGGCATGAGGAAGAGAAGCAGGCAACAGAAGGATCTCTGAAAATTCATTGAAGCACAAATGCTGAGCTACTCTCTGTGACTGTATTTTGTTTCTTGCCGATACATACAGAGGCTGAATATGGAAGGTATAGTGCTTTTAAACTATCCCAAGCTTACAGATGTATAACAATTTGATAGAAGGTTAAAAAAATTACAGAACACAGAAACAAGGGCATCCACGTGCAAGACAAAGGCAACATCCTGAGCAATTCCTCCTTGTAAAAGAAGCCATTCCATAAGCAGCAAACACAATTGAGCCTGCTTTCAGGTGCATCATCCTGTTACATTGACCCCAGTTCTCCTCATAATTTTTATGCTGTTTCTTATTGTGGTACCCTTACAGCAGAGTATGTCATATTTTTCACCTAGCTTTGCCAAGGGCCAGAGGCAGCCAACCTTGGCACACACAGCCATAGTGCTGGATCCATCATCAAATGCTGCCTGGCTGATGGGCTGCCACTCTCACTGCTGGGCAGACCCTACTGCCAGATAATCACTACAATCTCCCCATCTCTTCCCCAGGCAGTGTTTTTACAGGAAAACAGACCTGCTTCCAAAACAGGTATCACAAAGCTAAGGGTGGAGGATGGATGACAGTAAGTTTGTGCATGTTGCCTAGTGTTTGTCATTTTTAATTTCATCCAGATGAAGGAATTCACTTTTCATGGTTCTATTTTGCCTTTTCCTCCTTTTCTGAGAAGCATAAGATAGCTTTGTGGAAGGTAGTATCACTTTCTGCTCCCTTGGAAGGGCTTTTGTAATTTTGCTCTATTATAAAAATATGTAGGAACTCTTCCTCCATGGAGCTCATGAAGTGTTATGAATTTTAACAGGATGGAAATACAAGTTACTTTTCAAAAGTTCTAGCTTACAAATAAAGGAACAGGTTCTCAGCTGTTACAGACTGTGCCCCATTGACTTCAAGAGGCAACACCAAACCAGACTTGTGGAGAATCTGACTCAAAAATTGCAATGCAAATTACCACGGTCACAAGTTAATGCCTACCTTAGTAGTGTGTCTTGGGCACTAATCCCATGTTAGAGAGGCAGCCAAGTGCTGTGCTCATAATACTGTGTAGGCAGTCTGGAGTTTAACTTCATTGTTTCACACATAAATAAGGCTTTACACAACTTAATTCTTCACCAATCTGTTTGAATTCATTGTGCAGAATGGCCTACAGCCAGACCAGCTTGACTGTGATCCCAGCAGCACTCAGAGGTCAAGCAGGTGCGGTGCAAGGGGAGCAGAGGGATGCAGGAGTGAAGGAAGAGGCCCAGACGTAGCAGAAAGGGAGTTACCAGTTTACTATGTGGCCTGACTGCTTTGGACTCCATAACTCAGTAACCCAACTCTGTTATTGAGGAATGGGTATTTTCATGAAAAATACAACACATCTTGAAGGACAGTCCTCAGTCCCTGAAGATGCCCAGACTCCCTTTTAAAAAGTGTGCTTCCTGGAGCTGACTTGCCACTAAGCTTTTAATACTGGTGGAAGTTTTGGAACTGTGCAGAAAGCAAGACTTCCCATAGACTGCCGTGCTACGAATCATGCCTTCCTAGAACACACGTGTCATCTTTTCCCACAAAAGCATCTGCAATTGATTTGCAAGTGATCACTTAGCAGGATGGAACCCTCATCTTGAAAATGCAGTACAACACAAATAAAGGATAATAAATGGCAGGCTTCCTAACTCTTCCTGAAGCATACAGATATAATCTAGTCTTCTAAAAATTTGGACCAGATTGTCAGCCGGAACACTCTACGTGGTCTCTATCTAGTCCTTTAAATGCTTATTTAAGAAGGAAAGGAAAATAATCCTGTGATTAATCCCAAGAAATGAGTTCAAGGGGAATCTCAGGCCAGTGACAGAGCTGGAGGTTGGCTTAGTAACTGTCAGTTAATATGGCTTAACTTGTCAGTGCCTCCATTCTCCATCAATGAAGGGCAAACAAGAATTTGCATCTCTTTGGTACTGTTTTAAAGCTTTCACATTTCTGAAGGGCTTTGGGACTGCTAGATGGAGACTGAATATTGCACAGTCTGTACAACCTTTATTGTGGTTTACTCAAAGTTTAAATAGTCCCTTTGGTGAGCTCATCTACACCGGTGCCACTTGTCAAAGATATAGAAAACAGTGGTTATTCCAGGGACATTAAGAGGGAACCTAACAAATGCTCCTTGAAGTAAAATACTAGAGCTATACAGAATTGAAATAATGACTTTCTGTGGATAGATCCTCAGTAGCTGTATGCTCATCTGAAAATGGCAAACACCCTATTTTTCCACTGATCTAACTCATTTTTTCTTCTCCGTTCCTAGACAAAGACAGTGAGTTTTAAATTTTCAAAAGTCTTCAAGGAAAATTACTCTTGGCAACTCCCAGTAACATCAAGGAGAACTGCAAAGCTAAAACCCAGACACTGGAAAGTCCTGAAAACCTAGCTTAGCTATATGCCATAAAAATAAGGGCTTTAATGAAAACCTTGCTAAATGAAGTAGCATGAATATAGAACTAAAAAATATAAGCTACAGAGAAACTAAAGGGAGAGAGTGTCGGGCATTTTGTAGGCAGACTCTTTTCATAGCTAAACCTGCTTGTGCATGCTGGATGATAAATACTTCATGCTTTCAAGGAGGGCTCAAAAAAAAAAAAGGCTCCTTGAGAGATGCCTACCAACTCTGTTGCCATGGCAGCTGCAAGCATCAGTGATAATGCAGAGTTTCTAGGTTATAGTGTGCATGCAACCCTATTAACAAGTCCCACAAAGTAGTCCACATTAGTGATAGATGAGATCATCTAGTGGCCCAGTCTCAGAACTTGGAACTCAATCAGAGAAGATCTAGGTCCAAGCAAGGCCTGTTTCTGATACACCATATTCCCTCAACTTAATCATACTCAGTTCTTGAAGTTGCATAATACCTTTCAGACAAAAATTTTACCTGAACTTTGCAAGCTGTCTGTGCATTCAGCTGCTGCAGTCTGCACTTGCAAGTTACGAAACTGAAACATGGAGAAATCAGAAAGTTGGGCACAGAAAACTGAAGATCACACACAAGGAATGAAGAATAAATACAGTTCCTTTTCTGTCCCTCAGCTGAGTGAATGTTCGTTTCATTACTTGAGCATCAGCTCTTCTAAAAAAAAGTCACTGACGATTCTTGTTTCCTTTCACTTCAAATCTGGGACATGCCCATCCTTTTTAATGACTGTCTGGAAGCAGAGGAGACAAGGACAAAGCACAGAGGGGCAAAAGTTATAATTTTTCCTACTGCTTAGCCTCATATTCACCTCTGTGAGGGAATTTCTTACCAGTTATTGATGTCTAGTGCTCTCTTGCCCTGTGTCACTGAAGGAAAAGGTAGATGTGGCTATCTGCTTGCTACTGCCTACCTTGCCAAAACTCTGCCAAGTGCCTGTTAGCATCTCCAGGAGTAATGGTGGTTCTGGAGAAAAGGCACTGCCATCCTGTCCCAGGACACTTCAGGACCAAAGCACACAAATTCCCTGCTACGTTGTCTCTGCATCATCCTTGCATATTGAGAAAATAGAGATGATATTTCCTTTTCCTCCCTTACTGTGTGTTCCCTGTCTTTGGCTTGTCGGCCTCTTCGAGCAGGAGGTGCCTGCAATGACGTGTGTGCACAGTGTTTACCACAATCAGGCCATATTTCATTTGAGGCATCTCCTAGATATGATAGTATTATAATACTGGTAATAAATAATTGCATGAAGCTAGTATGTCCCAGGTCCATGGGACTGATTCTTTGTTTCTCTTGTATACCTGAATAAAGGAGAGAATTTCTGCCAGAGGGAAAATGAGCTCTGGTGCTGGCTGTAAGGTTGTTAGTACACCACATGCACAACTTTCCTTTCTGCTTAAGTGACTTTGCTTTTCTGTTGTTTCCCAGGTCCATTACTTTTGTACATGTCTTCGGACCCAAGAAATATATTTATTTTTCTCTCAGACACTTCTTTAAAGTAAATGAAAGCATTAATATGGCACTGTATATTAGCTCTTCTTTTGTTTAAGGCATCTGGAAATAAATGTTCAGATTGCTTGAGTGAGGGAGAATTCCTACTCACAGGCAACTTTCCATAAATCTCTAACATCTTGCAATATATACCACTGAAATGTATTGAAACATTCAATATATCTAAACACAATTTTCACCTCTTATAAAGAAGATTTCTGTGAATGGACTGATCATCTTAACTACTAGACTAGAGAAAGAAACATGTTTATTTTGCATATTTTATTATTCCATTACTTTCATTTCAGAGTTTTGTGGTGAAATGTGGTGGCGATATCTGTTTGTACTGCAAGCAATGGAATCTAATTCATCATTTATCCAACCTAAACCAGTCAGTTCTGCTTCTCCTGAGTCTGTCTTTAAGGGACCCTAAACAATTACTGCTCATTTTTATTCTAGAATACTTTAATTGAAATTAAGACCTGTCACAGATATATTACACTAAATATAAACCAACATTCACATATTTTCTGAAGCTACAGTGATATAGGCCCACTATCACTAATACTGGATCTATGCACTTCTGGATTTTCCAGGACTACAAATTGGATCCAGATCAGACTTGGGTATACAGTTAAATCTTTGCAACATTAACTATAGTGTAAAGAGCTGATGCATACATGCTTCTTTTACGTTAGCTGTGAGAACAGTGATCATATCTGGGTTCTTATAAAGCCTGCCACTGCACTATTAGCCCATAAAACTAACCTTCTGCGAAAATCTGAACCAGGAGAGATACTTTTATCTGGATCAGTGCTTTCTACTATATGGCTGCATCATTTTTGATTTTGTATCAGAAGCCCTAGAGCTGGAGTTATTGAATCGTCCAACCTCAGGCCAAACTGCTTCATAAATTCACTTGCAAGTTTGATGGTATATATCTTACCCTGTATGGTCTTACTGAGGATAGGAAACAGACCTATAATACAAGTACATAATATATGCAGAAATGTGAAGACGTGCCAACACTTTTTGGAAATGGATCCAAGATTCCATTTTGGTTAAGATGAGAGGCAGAAATTTCAGTCATTCAGCATTGCCTTAAGGCAGAGTTTAAGGAGAAAAAAGAAAAAAACAAAGAAAAGATGCTGTGTGATCGCTAAAATGCACAGGCGGACAATGATGATTTCAGTTCCTCAAATAGCTACACTGTAGAATAGGGCAGGATAAAGATAGATTGCTCTGAGATCCCCCAGTGAACGGTATTATCAGTGGGTTGAGCATTTTAATTGCTTTTGTACTGTTGATTTCAAACTTGAAATTGCTGAAGCCACATCACTCTTGATATGGCAGAAAGTTCCTGTAAAAGAAAGGGAAATAGAAGGAAGAATACATTTGCTGTCATTTTCATTCCCTTCTCTTTAATACCCTTACTTCCTGCTGTTATTCTCCTCCTTGCCCCTCTTTCCATTAAGTAAACTTCAAAAAAATAAAAATTTAAAACTTTTCAGAGAATGTGAGTGGAACAGGTTCAAGGCAAAACAAATACCCAGCCAGGCCCATTTATTTTCTACCACTCAGTTATACTGCACTCAAATCACTCAAAAAATTAAAAAAACTTTTTTTTTTTGTGATGATTATTTCCATGTTAAATTCACTGAGATGAAGAGCATAATATTTCAACAGGCTACAGTGCTCTTCTGGAGAAGATCAGCTGCTATGTTTTATGCAGGTAGCAGACTTAAAGAGGTCTTTCCCAGGAAAACGATAGTTATTTTGGGAAGTTTTTGTGAATGTTTTCATTGGGCAGCTTTTCTGTTTTACCAGTGAAAGCAGGGGAGATCTGGATCTGCAGAATCCAGAGCCGATTTGCAAATTGGACACCTTCTCCTTACCCAGATTAGGTAAACCAAGCGAATTTTAAATCCGTGCCAAAGAATGCATTCAACACTAACCAACTCCACCTCCCCAGTAGCTCCTTGCTAAAAATCACATATATTAGTGGGACAAAACTTTAAATATCTCCCATGAAGACCCTGTTTAATCATCCAGCAGTGCTGTGTTTAGCTGCCTGAATCTCCTTGCCTTTACAGCTCTCTTTTTGTTACTCAACCTGCATTTTCCAGGAACAGTTTAAACCTATAATGTCGCACTTTGCTTTTGATATCTAATGAGATTAATAGGTTTCCAGTAGGCAAGGAAGACAAGCCTGGTGCTGAGCTGGCCTGAGGGCTGCCCCTGAGAGTACAGACACAGCTATTAACTTTCCTGTGAAGACATTACTGTTCCATAGCTCCAAGAAACACGCAATAAAATGTTCAATTAAAGTGGATTACATGTTCTTAGCTGGTCAGCTGTAATACCTAGGCTTGAAAATGTATTAGGGGATCCAAGAAAGAATCTTATTTCTTCACTAACCTCAGCGTGCTGCCCTTTATGCTTGTGGGTGCATTCCGTTTTCATATTCCTTTGCAAATTTTCCTGGGAGCAATCTAGTTTTACAGAATGGTTGCTTTTGCTGCAAACATTTTGCATAAAATCTGGTCTGAATACCTTTGCATCGCAACAACTAACTCACTTCCACATTCCTTCATTGCATTTAATTTTTTATTATGTACTCCCAGTTCTTTCATTGCTTGCCAGCACTGCCCCTGCGAATATGAAGGCCTCAAAACCTTTCAGGAGTGAGTTATCCAGGTAACTCCTTTGTTCTCATCCAAGATTGGTTCAGTTTTGAAATAAGAAAGATGTAAGACAACTAAACACTGATGTGGTGCATGCCTTTATTTCCCACTGTAGCCACAAGACATGGTTAGCGTTGCGAATGTTGCGCCTTGTTATATGGTAGGGATTGCTCTCCACTGGTTGCTGTAGCAATTATTACTGGATGGAAAGAACATGGTGAGTGTTAAAGCAGAAGAAATAAAGCTCTGTTGGAGCAAGTCCCTAAGAGCTTTTCTATTTATTCAAGTTCAGTGTTTTAGGAAGTCATTACAATGAGCTATCCCAAAGCCAGCTCAGCAGAAAAATGTATTTAACTGAAAGCCATTGTATTCAGATCTCGGGGCAGACACAGTACACTGTGTTAATTCATGAATTACAGCTAATTGTTTAATCCACTTATTTCCTCCTTTCAGCCTGGCACTGTTTCTTCTGTTGCTCCCAGGCACACAGGGTTAGGCAGGTCCATTACATTCATCCCAAAGCCCAGCAGAAACCTGCCAGCACATCCCAGGCTTATCTTTCCACTGCTTCAAGCTTTCTAAATGCAACAAGTGACTGCAGCTCTTGCCTCTAGAGGAACTGCTTAGAAAAACAGCTCCTAGCTTTGCTTTTTCACCATCTGGAAAGCCCTCCCTGATTCACAAGCTGACACGGAAGTTCGACTGAAATCTTATCCAGTCTCTCTCTTCATCATCTTTAGCCCAAATACCCTCAGGAATAAGTGTCCTCACACTAAAGTAAATCTATCAGCCAGTGTTGCTTTTCCTCAGTGTGGAGTGATATACACACCTGGCCCCATTTCCTCCTCCTCCAGACTGGAATCTCAGCTGGATTCAGAAAGACATAAGGTTTTTTGAAATCCCCTCAGTGTCAGAGGTGCATCATTTGTATGGAACTGGCAGCTGCTCCTGCATGAATACTTACACATTTTAAGGCATATTTTGAATGGTACAAAAGGTGGAAAAAAGCCCCACAGACGATAACTAATCCAAGCATTTTCAACATACCCAGTACAAGTTGCAGCCACCATCTTTTCAATTGGAAAACACCTTCAGTTATAAACCTGCAGCTTAAGGCCAGAGGACGTAGCTGAAAAGACCAGGAAATGCTACATAATTGATTATGGCTTCATGTAATGGAATGGTGGTTACACGTAGCTCTTTGCTTTTTAAGTTAGTGTTGGAGACACAAGTTTACTAAATAAAATTGTGTGTTTGCATGTGTGTGTGTGTAGGAAAGCAGAGGAGTACTCTTACAGGAGGCAAATGGTAGGTGTCATACTTATTTTTAAGTATTTTGTTTCTACGGGTAACAGTTCTCAAGTTGTTCAGAATTATTTTACCCAAACCCAAAGGAAAGTAATTAAAGAAAATCTTTTCCTTTTAAAATATTCCTTATACTCCGAGAAATTTAACTCCTAGTCTGCCAGACTACTGTTTCTGCATATGCAAAAGTAACAAATAACTGAATTACGTACTCTGTAGCAGTGAATAGTTGACACAGCTATTTTCTATTCTAAACAGAAGAAGAATGTATATTGGCTCTCAATAATTACTGACTAGCTTCTTCAGAAGTGTGAATTGTAAAGATGAGTAGTGTGATCCACAAAATCAGAAAATCACACTTAGGAAAAGAAACGATAGCTGCTGCAGAGGATTTCTGTTTCTTCCTTTAGCCAAAGGGAGCTTGTCAGAGCTATAAGTGTTTCCACAGATGTAACTACAGTGATGGTGTTACACAGCCAACAAAACTCTCTGATAAAGATATGGCTGAGCACAATTTTCAGTGCTGTGACTGAGACTGAGTTTATGAAAGCCCCTTTTAGTATGGATGCCATATATCTCCCCTGGATTTGTGGAAGTGGCAGGGAAATTTTTATACTACCTTCATCACATTGGTTCAAGCTAATAAAATACCTCTGAGAGATCCTACAGTGTTCCAGGAAGCTATATCAGCTCATGATTTCCAAAGTCACTATTTTGCTAGAGAATGATGTGGTGCTGTCATTACTGACCTTCATACAACAAGAGAATTACGTGACCAAGTAGACACAGCGCTGCCAGGGTCAGTTCCCACAGGAGATGAACCAGATTTCCTGAGGGAAGAGGTAGCTGAGACAGGGTGCACTTATCCAGAACCGACTACATGTGCATAAACTGTGCTGGCATCTAGTTCAGTAAGGAGTTCTTTATAACACTACAGTGAGATGTTATTGTAGCATTAGTTAAATACTGCATTTTCTCTTAGCATGAGTTATCACAGCATCAAGCCATTAGCATTAGTTAACGGAAACCAAGCACTATGGCACCACAAGCTATCGTAACACTTCCTGGAAAACATATATGATATTTCCAGAAGGCATCCTAAACTACTTTTTTAACTGCTTTGCATTCCAGGAAAGAAACACCACAAGCAATAAACCCTTGTAAACATTTTTTTAATAGCTATCATTTTGGAATTAGGAGGAGAAAAGGAATAATAAAGGAAAAAATAGTCTCAGTAGATGAGCTTTGCTCTTGAGCTGAGATCTGCTGGAGAGCATGATGTCTCAGAGCTGTGTGCAAATACTGAGGACTTCTGTCTTTGCAAGTCGTGTAGCTGAAAGGTGGAAGACAGGAGAGGTGTAGAAGAGGCTTTCACTGGGCAGTCTGCAGTTGCAGCATCTTTGTAAATAGCTTACTTACAAAATAGCCATTTTAGTTCTATAAACCGAGAGTGATTTCAAACTGTTACCCAGCATGTGGTGTTTGCAACGTGCTGTCTTAAGACCCACAGCCAGGAGAGCAGGTGAGTAATAGATGAACAAAGCGGTACCTCAGAACAGAGTGAACAGGTGACACAGCAGGTCTTGGACTGCCGCAGATGTTGGATTTCCTGGTAAACAAAAATATTCCCACAAACCCAGAAGACTGAGAAAGGAGAACAAAATCTGCATGCAGAGGAAAGCTAGACACATTATGTTGAGGGCAGAGAGCCCTTACTGTCTCATGGGGGGTGGACACAAGGCATTGAGGAACTGGAAATGAATGGGATATAGGTGTCAGGGTAACTGGAATACCATATCATCTTTTAAAGGTGTTTGATGATGCCTGACACACTCGTATAATGAATGCCTTCAAAGACCCAGGAAGAGCATCTGGCTTCTCTGAAAAAAACTATGCATGAATTGTATGAAGCCTCCTAAGACAGAGGCATTCTGCCTGAAAAATGTAAATGCTTTTTGGCAAAAGAGTCAGGGAGGGAGAGAAAATCTGCCACCTCACTTAGAGGTAGGATGCTTTGGAGGGTATTTGGGAAGACCGGTTTAGAGACCTCGCCTGGCATGCCCTGGAAGGGAGAAATGGGCAGAGAGATGGAGGAATGGATGTTGGTCCTCTTTTGGTTCAGCAGTCTTGCTTCTTTTGTATGTATTAGCAGTCAAGTCAGGCTAGGGGACTTCGTCAGTTCATACCCACAGAGACTGAAACTGAATAGAGCCTGTTTAGATTTTGTAACTGCCCCCTAACAGAAGGCCATGAGGGACTACGATATAAGATGATGCCTAAGGCAGCCTCAGGTTATGTGAGATATTAAAGTCTTGCTTAGTGAAAGCATCAACATTATTATTGTGAAACATCTGGTTCAGGCTTTCTGGATAGATTGCTGAGAAAAGAAGACTTATCCCTGAGAAATGCTTCTGCATGCCAGGGACTCCTGGGGAAAGGATCAAGAGAAGTCAGCAGTGGTTGATTCCTGCTGTAGTTACTGCCTTTTGAAGTTGTGGGGGAATAGATGTGTCTAGTGACTCTGACAACATTAAATCCTAGCAAAGTCATGAATACTGAGGTAAAAAAAGAGAGTAAGGGAGAAAATAGTTCAGGAGGTTGGAAGTTCAGTGACGAACCAGCAACCTGCACTCATAAAAAGTTAGCTTTTAAAAAGGATGGTTGCTCCACAGTCACTATGACACATTAGGGTAATAAAGCCTTATCTGGAGTGGCAGGAAGAATTCAAATTCCTCTTAATGCCCAGCAAGTGCATACTGGCACTGAAATAACCAAAGGTATTTGGGGAATGTTGGCAGGCTGACCTGAAGCAGCTGGGACTTCCGGGTTCAAAAATACTCTTGGCTGTTGTCAGCACTGAGTTGGAAAGAAATGTTGTACATGAGCTACACAGAGGGCCAACACAACACCATCTTGAAGATGAAATACAATGCAATGGCAATCTTTGGTCCTGCCAGGAAATAACTGCAAAAAGATGCAACACCAATAGAAAAGATTAGATACAAGACTGAGCAACCTGTGGCAAACTTGGCAGGAGATGGTTTGCAAAAAAAAAAGCATTCAGAGAAGACACTGGGAAAGGAGTCTACATGGTCACAGCATTTCAAAAAAGACTGAGCTTACTTTCAAAATGGAATGATCTCATAATCTCAGCTTCTTGTGAGCTGGTTTTATGGAGCATAGTACCTTAATTCCAAACCTCTGATACAGCACTGAGCAAGGTCCTTTCCTTCTCCAGGGGTCTCCTCCCCCCACCACATTTTTTCCATCTTCCCTGCATAGTTTGCAAGCTCTTTGGGCCAGGATTGTCCGTTGCTACATGACCAGTGATGCCCTTGTCAAAACTGTTTTCCAGACACCAGCCTCCTACAAATAATGGTGCACAGTACAGCACAATGCAGTGACAAAGCTGCATTCTGTGCAAAGAGCTTATGCTAAGCTCTATAATTAAGACATATGGGGCCTTATCCACAGCTTAGAGAAGTCAGTGAAAACACTGTCCCGTAGGCTGGATGACAAGATGGTGATAAAGCAGATTTTATTTTAGGGAATCATTTTTTTCTATTTTGGGATATTGTGAGTCTTTAGGGAAGAACTGTGCTACTAAAAGGCATGAAATGAAGAAGGGGGAAAATTAATAAAGTAAAAAAATTTCTATCTGTTATAAATGGGCTGAAATTGAGATTTGAAAGAAAGACACAAACAGTACAAATGAGATTTATGTTAGTCAGCCACTATTTTTTTGTGGTTTGTTTTTTAAAAGGATCTACACAAAATATAGGTAAAGATTCTTCTCTTCTTTGCACTGTGACATAAATTACTTTGTGGAATAGAGAGTACCGGTGGACATAAGGAAAAGACAATATGACTCCAGATAATTTAAGAAGTATTTGTAATAATAGAATAGAACAGAAGGTACCTTTTTATCAACGGTAAAGAAAAATGCCAGTATGTCTGTGGAGTGAGTAGCCAGCTGGACCACTACATGCAGATACTTAGTAGGGTGGTCTAGGTGACAATTTGGCCTCTTAACAGGAAAATATTGATTCCTCTGGCTTTGCAAGTCAGTGCCCTTAAGTGCTCTGGCCAGAAATTCATAACACAGCAATACAAAAACGAAGTTCTCAAGGAACAAGTGGCCCTAAATGTTTGCTGGGCAGAGGGGAAGCATTTTTCTTGCTCACAAAATGACATTCAGGCTCCTAGTTTCCTGTCTTGCAAGGCATACAGTACAGGCTTTGAAAATAAAACATACAGTAAGCGTGGTCTGTTGTAACCCAGGCAATTATAGGCATCACAACAATAAATTTTTAAACAGTTAGGTAATATATAATAAATAAAAGATGAACAGGAAAGCACTCATAGCTACTCCCCTAATGCATCTGGAAAGTAATTAACTTTTTTTTTCCTCTGTTAAGAATGTAATGTATTACACCCTGGCAAAGGAGGAGCCTGGCTGTTCATCGCCGATGAAGATTTATCTGAGGTCGGGCTTGGAGGGAGTGGACCCGCCATCCATCCCGCTGGACCACAGCATCTCTCAGTGTCACCGAGCCCCTTCCCCGCTCAGCAGCAAGGCACCATGGTGGGGCGGTAGGGCTTGGCAGGCACCAGGACAGGCGGCCCTGCCCGGCTGAGGGACAGGCCAGGCCCCCGCCATGATCGCCTGCCAAGGACTAATGGGAAAAATAATGATGGCAGGAAGGGAATTACAGACACATGTGGAGGTCGGAGTGCCTCTCCTGGGGTTCTTGGCATGTGGTAAAGCCTAAATCTTCTTATTGCAGGGGCTGGCACAGCTGCTGAGTCATTAGAGCTCAGTAGGCTGGGTTCCCCCTTGCCTCTGCCACTTCCTTACAGTTCTGCCATTTCCAGACATCACCAAGGTGCAGCCAGGCTGGCAGCTCCTCGGGGTCTGTCCTACCCCTAGCCAGGAGCAGGGCAGATGGGGGGCACGGGGGCAGACCCAGACCTGGCCATCAGGCACCTCCCTGGGGTTGGGGACACACAGAGGCTGGGCCGTGGGCCCGCAGGTGGACATGGCTTAGTGGGCCCACGGCCAGGCAGGGCAGGGCTGTGGGGAGCTGGGGTCTGGCCCTGCTGCACCATCGCTGCAGCAGGGGTTGAGAGCCCCAGGGGGCTGACATGGGGTCCTAAGCCGTGGGCGAGCGGGGGAGCACCGGGGGGGCTGAGGTAGGGCAGTCAGGGCTGCCATGAAGGTCACGCCACTTCTTCAAGGCTCTGGCTGCCTGTGCTGTTGGCCTCGCTGGGCAGCGGAGCGTGAGTCTGAGGGCTTCTGAGGCGAAACAGCTGCAGACCAGTGGGTCATGGCATGTTTTCCCCAGTGGGAGCAGAAATTGCTCCTCAAGTGCATGCTGCCGGAGACAAGCTCAGTGGAAACTCCTGAGGCTGGTCTAAAAGGAGGGAATTTGCTAAGGTGGGTGATGTATCGACTCTGGCGTTTACAATAAATAGCACAGAATTGCTGCGCTCAGAGGTGTACTGCAAAATCAGTTACTGCTGGGAAAATTTGGAGAATGGAAATGCTGCTGAGGGGCAACTTTTAGGACAGTAAGAAACCTAAATTAATTTATTTTTTTCTTAGATGATCTCATTCCCTGCCTTTTTTTTAGGATTAACAATGCTTGTAATCCATTGTCAAAGACACTGGTCGTCAAGGTGGGTCATGGGTATTAATGTAGATAAAAAAATATATCACAATAAATGCAAATTAAATCATAGACTGAGGAAAACTCTAGGTAATGTTTTTCAGCAGACAACCTTTCAAGGGTTGAGATTATTTGATGAATGTTTTTCCATGTCTGGTCTGTGTGGTGTAGATATAGGCCATTGCTGCATGGTTATCCACTAAACCAACTACCCTTGCATGTCATTTCATTTATACTTAAAGAAATCAAGTCACAACCAGACACTTTAGGGGCTGATTAATTCCTGGAAACAGCTGGTGAAACCAGGCTATTATTAGACACGAACTTTTGACACGATTTGCAGACGAAATCATACACAGAGATTAACCTCTCTTCAATAAGCACAGTCCTGTTCTGCATCCTGAGCAAGAGACCATGACCCAGATTCTGGGCTGTGGCTGAGCAGCAGCACAGAGTCAAGCCCCGAAAGGCAAAGGCCTGACCTCCGCTCTCCCTGCCCAGTCCAGTCCCGTAGCAGAAGTTAGAGTAACCTGTGCCAGCTGCTGACAGAGAGTGAGGTCTCCAGAGGACAGGAATGCCCCAGCCATGAACCCTTCATTCATTCCTGCTACAAAAGCAGTCAGCAGGAAATAAGGAGCTGGAGAAAGTGCTAAATCAGCTTTGAGCTCCTGGAATATGCCCCCTTTGCTGGCTACACTCACTCACCATGTTCGTGTTACATAGCTGAAGGTGCAGGCCTGTCTGTCTTTTAATAATGCAGATGGATGCAAGATGATGTCTTGCATAGACAGGACCCTTGCAGAACGCAATATCACAGCATTCGTGCCAGCTATGCATGAGATACTCCTGCTCTTCTGTCTCTGCTATCTTTTTTCCTGATGTTTGTTGTGACACTAAAGAAAACCCATACAAAATGACAGCCTGGTCTTAAAAAAGCTGTATTTGCGGGATTCATCCTGAACCCTCCATATGACTGGATCTATGTATAACTTAGAGGCAGCTGTCTAGATCTTGCTCTGCATATTCAACCTCCACAGAAACTTGTCCTTAAAAAGAACACTGGTGACATCACAAAATTCACCCTAAAAAGGTAAGAAATGCTTAGATTCCTCCCACTTATACATATAGATGCTTTAAAGTATGGTCTGTACTCCTGCAGCCACATACCATGGGGAATGGTCAAATTCAGTTCCACAAAGCCAGGGTGGTCCTGTGACTCCTTTGTCTCAGACTCTTTTGCCTGAGCATCTTGAACACATCACAGCCAACATTTCTGACAGTGAAAAGCATAAATGACACACTTCATGTAAGGGTTAAGGCACAAGGGTATTTCCACTGCCTGATTTCTCAAATTACTCAGTACCCATTTATGCTGCTTACTATTGCATTGAAAAATCAATCTCCAGTCATGCCTAAGTGACATAGAGGATATCTGTGGCCGTGGAGTCTCCAGTGTCTTTCCCACAAAGCCTGCCTGCCGCTTCCTTCCCCTCTGCCTTTCAGTTCCTCCATTGTGCTGAAACTGTTGTTTTGTCTCCAACCGTTTTCCTCCTTCGGAGGAGGGCAATTACAGCGCTCTAGAAAATGAAAAACAGATGAAGTTCAGTAGTGTGTTGCATTAAGCTGTTCTTTGGCCATTTCATGGAATAATCCCTCTCTGCATATCTTTTGTTTGACTATAATTTTTTATTTTTTTGCTTTAAAATTTTTTCCTGATTTACACTGTGTGCACCAATTTGGTTGTAATTTAATATAAAATAATTAACATACAGTAACTCTCTTCTCTATTGTCACAATATCCTCTGGCACTACTGAGAGCACCAGCAAGCAGGCTTGACATTCTAAAAACCTTTTTTATTTCCTGATGAAGAAAGTTATTTAGGCTATAATTAAATTTAAAAGTGCCCACAGTGGAGTCCAGAGGCCACATTCATTCTTCATCTACACAGGTCCACTCCCATTGACTAAAATCTGCACTTCAATCACAGATTCACTGATTTGCAGCTTTGGTCTGAACCTCCAGTGCCTTTTATTTTCTTTATTAGGAAGCAGCTTACTTTCAGTAAGTTTCTTTGCTACAGCTTTTGCAGATGCCTTCTCTTTTGAAGCCCCTCGCAGCACTAATGCTATGATCATTTTCTGGAAAAATGTCAGTTATCTCTGTCTTTGAAACTCCTGAAACATTCAACTTTATTGCAATTCTTAGGCAAGCTGGTATAGAGAAAATTGTTCCTAGAGTTCCAAAAATATTTCACAACTGCATATTTTTTAATTAATGCCCTAGGAGATTAGGAGGAATTTATATTTTCCAGTGGCCTGGGAGCACTACTAGCAGTTCCTTCTCTGTTGCACCAGATGATTGCCTGAGATTTCAACCAAAAGTCAGAAGTGATGCGCAAGGTTGTGGTAAATTGTTTGATCTGTTTAAATTCATATACATTTCCCAAAGGCCAGGCTCCCTTTCAAATACTCTCAGACTCTCCTGGAGGTACTTCACCACAATCTGCAATCTATAAAGAATGAAAGTGGGTCTTGCAGACAAGTAAAATATAGAGACAAGGAAGAGGTTTCCTCCAGTGGCATGTCAGTGGTTCAAGGAAAGAAAAAGGTTCTGTGTTCTAATTCCACTTCTGATGATCATCCCATGAGTAACCTTGATCATCTCACCTCCTGTCTTTCCGTGTCACGATTAAGACCGTAAGGAGGTTATAGTAGGCCAGACGAGAAGTTTGTGTATCCCTGTATCCTATGTCTGGTGTCAAACAGCAATAGTAGCTTGAGGACAAAATATCAGAACCGGGAAAATGTGAAACAGGGACTTTTTAGGCCTGAAGTGGACTGGCATCTTGATGTTTAGTAACCATGGATGGAGTTTTTATCTGTGAGCTTGTCTAATTTCTTTGTTAACGTATTTATACTCTTGGCTTCCACAACACCCTGTGGCAACAAGCTCTGATATTTAATTATGCACTGTGTGGAAAACTCTGCCTGTTGTTTCTTTTAAAACCTTAGCTTGACAGTTTCATTTGAAAGCCGCTCCTTTTGTGGTGTAAGAAAGAATTCAGCATCACCTATGATTCAATCATCTATGAATTTAATCACCTGTGAATTCCAGCAACACCTACGGAAATCACTCGTATCTCATCCTTTTTCTTCATAGCAGATAACTCTTCTATTTAGTTTCTCATTGTACAGAAACTATTCCATAACAACAGTCATCTGTGTTGCTCTTCTTAGTACTTTTGTGGGTTGTTTTCTGGTTCTAAAGAAGACGAGACCAGAACTGTAAAATTTTGGTGCATTACTGCCGTATTTGATGACTTAGAGACATGCGTTGCTTTCCTTTCATGGCTTTTTTCTGTTTGTTTTTCTTTCCTTCTTTTCTCTTTCTTTGCTAACAACTTTTAGCACTCTGTGTGACTGCCCCTGAACAGTGAACTACTTTCACAGAGCAACCTACACTGATCGGAACATCTAATCCTTTGAATGGTAGCATCTGATGTGGGCCTTGTCACTCTTTATGCATAGGTGGGATTATTTTTCTACGTGTGCATCAGGTTTTCAGCTGACTGAAAGATAGTTTCACCTGCTGTTTTATTGCCAGTCACTCAGGGTCAAACCATCCTCCTGCAAATATTCACAGTCAATTTTAGCTTTTTATTACTCCTCAGCAAAGGTTTCACTTTTCCTCTTTGCTCTGCTTTCCAGATGATTCACTAATACATTGGAGAGCACAAGTTTCAGCACAGATCTCAGTGGTAACCCCTTGCCGCATTTTCTACACTGTGATAACTAAGCATTTATACTCATATTTATTTCCTGTCTTTTAATTACATTTCAGTCCATGAGAAGAACTTGATCCTTCTACCTTGCTGCTTAATTTCTTCACGTATTTTTGGGGAAGGATCTTTCAGGTGTGCTTTATCGATGGGTTCGTCACACAGTCATTGACCTTCATTGATTTCAACGCTTGGCTGCATCACAATGAGGTTATGATAAAGAAGTTCCTTAGACACAAAAAACCTAAAATTTGTTGATGTTCACACAGATGTTCAGTAGTTGACTTCTATGGAATGTGGTGCCTCTGAGATGTGTTAGCCTGGCTTCTTGCTGCGTACGTTTGGATGTGAGCGTCTGTAGGAAAGTGGGTCTGGCACTCAGAATGTGTCCTATGCCAAACAATTTTTGAAAATCTTGGCTTGTTTCAACCAAATCTGACAGAGGTGTAAAAGTTTGGAAAAAAACATTCCTTCCAGAACTAGGAAGAAAGGAGAGCTGGTGAAGGGTCGAGATCTCATAGTGCTGCCATGGCAGTATAAGTTTAACATGAGCATATATTAGGGCACCTTGTTAGACATCAGAGACTGAGAGAAACAGAGGAAGCAGTATAGAAGGAGCAGATGGTATGAAAGCTTCAGCTGTAGAGAAAATCTTCAGTCAGATCTTATGACAAATTAGATGGCAGAGAATCCAACCATGAGTCACAAAAGTCTTTGAAACAAGCTTTGGTCACTCACAGACCATCTTGTCTGATGGTGATAACTGCTTAAAGGCCTTGGTGTAAACAGCTTAACTCCACATATCCTACCAGCAGAAACAGCTGGCAGTCTGTACTCCTGATTTAGCAATTTAGAAGAAGTCTATCAAATAAAAAAATAACAAAAAAAGAAAGAAAAGAAAAGGTGAAAGTGGGAGAAGTGCCAGGGAAAATGTATCAGCTTTTTTACATTTTGCTTTGTGAAAGAAACTGATTATGAAAAGAAAACTGCCTGTGAAGCCAAAGAAGTATTATAGGAATGTGGATAACGAGAATAAGAGAATCAAGAGAAACTGAACAGTTCAGTGTCTGGTCAGATGAACAGCTGGTTTATCTGAGGAGAGCTGAGCCATGTAGGCTGAACTAGTTCAATAACGTACTGATGTAATTGTGATGATAACAGTAAGCAAACTTACAATAACTAAAACTTTGTAGTGTCTTCACTCTGTATCTGGTGTACCTATTGACTTCGCTCTTGCTGATTATATGAGAAACTACAGTGCACCACTGGCCTTTTATCTTTCATTTTAAATAATCACTACAAAATCGTAAACTGATGTTATATTGCAAATTCCAGTTTTGTGTTCACAAATGATTAGCTCACTTTAATAAACATCTATCAGTCACGTCTGCTGAAAGCTGAAGGGAGCTTGGCAAACCTAATACTTCTTAATGAAATTTTATATCAATGAAAAAACGCAGATTCTGTGGCACGGAAATGTTTACTCATCCATCTCGGTTTCAATAAAATCTTTCATTTCATAACAAGGTCCAAATATTCTATTTTAATATTTTGAGATGAAACATTTTCATTTTCATATTATAAACAGCTTCCCATTTGGAAAGAAAGACACACTTGGAGCTTTTCTCAAGTTTTACCTTCAAAATTGCTGCTTTCATTTTCAACCTAGGAAAAAAAAAATTAAAAAATATATATTTACTAAAAATATCATCAGCTGGATATGGTAAGTACTACACTTGCCAGTGAATCGAAAAAAAGTCATTTGCATAACTCTAGAATTCAGAGCTCTTGAAAATCATGTCATTTTTGAAGTTCTTCATTTCAATTTAGAAATATTGATTCAGACCTCTCTAACTAAAATAAGAAGATGTAGAGTCATTAAAATGCTCAGATTCCCCCACACAACTGCGCAACACAGAGGGATCTTCCTAAGAGAAGATTTTTTAACTTATAACTAGGAATGGACACAGCGCACAGTAAGCACCTTTTCTTTATCAGCGAACAGCCCATTATCACGGTAGTGTGAAGAAATGAATGTGCTTCAAATACAACCACAGTGTTCTTGTATGTATTCTGTATTATGTCTTCATAACGTCCTAAAACATTTTCTGCAATGTGGCTCTGAGTAAGACTGCAACCCTGTCCATGAAGAGTAAAAGATCTCTTGTCCCACAAAAAAATATTCATTCAAGGGATTGATCTTTATTAGTCAGGCAGATTTTCCATCATGGCTGTCCAGCTTTGCTCACATGTGACATCTAATGCTGCAGGTAAGGCTGCCAAGCTACCTGTCATTCATGTTTTAAGATTTCTGCACTGGCACGCAGTGTCAACAGACTGTTTTGCTGTTGTCTCACATTTAGTGTGCCTCTTCCCCTTCTGCTTTCTGTGTGACAACGGGGGTTTTTGTCCTATCCATTTCTCATTCTTCTAATTCTTTTTCTGCTGAGTTTTTGGTTCTTCTGCCTTGATTTCTCTTGGGCTGTTGGTTTTGCTGCTGAGAATTGAGGGGTACATATTTTATTTTCATAGCCGGTTCTCAGCATCTCTAGACAAGGCTCAGGAAAGTTGCCATCTTCTCTTTCTGGCGTTTGTTGTCCCTGCAGCCCATGACTTAGATGTAGGCATTTGGGCTTTCACTTGCTGAGCGCAATCTTCTCCTCAGTATACCCTCAGTATACTCTACCCTTTTAAGGGTCTTTGGATGATCATAGATGGGATTTTGAAAAGGGATGGATGAATAATGCATTTTTGGTTTAGTTCCCAAACTAAGACACTGTGAGTGGGAAAAGAGAAAGAAAATTTTGGATGAATGTGAAAATGATTTATTTGATGCAAAAGAAAATGCTGTGTTGTGATTAGAGTTTAGAACCTCTAAATAATCAGGGCAATTTTTAAACAACTAAAAAAACCCATCTTGTGATAAAAGCATATCAAAATACTGTGTTTTAAAAAGGCAGATAAAGTATATTCATATTCTTAAGAGATTCTCCCTCTTTTTTTCTTACTGAAACCATTCATCGTATTTATCTAAGGGTTCACAGACAGCTTGTCCACCCAAAAAGGTCTTTCGCTTTTGATTAATTTACTTTTCACCTACTTAAAAGCAGATATCCTACAGTGAGTCCACACAGGCATGTTTAAATCACCAAGGCACCTAAAAAATCCCACTCTTCACCAGCAGAATTCACAAGGCTTCAACCAGATTACACAGGGAACTTGGCACGCTGCAGCAAACACACTGAGTATTCGCAATCAGCAAAGGAAGCTGTGCTGATAACATTGATTGTATCTGGGCAATTGCAACTGTGATTTTCAGTGTATCTGATAGATAAAACACAATTATGACTTCATGCCTTTTTCTGTTTCATTTTTCGCTCCCTAGGTCATGGGGTGCTTAAAATTTCCACGTATTATTTTATTTGGAATAAGTTGATAGAGAAAGCTGCTGGTAGAACATGACCCTCATGTTTTCTGTCCTCTGCTTGCTGCAGATACTGAATATATTCACACTTCTCCAGATGTCCTGTCCTCCTCCCTATATTTGTCTATGTTTTGAAAGTGAAATGAAAGAATTTTCAAGCATTCCTCTGCATCTAAAAATGGCAGACAGTAAAAGCTGGAAACAAGGAATTAAATCAATTACCATGTACCTAACCAAACTGGGAAAAGACAGGCTTTGGGTGGTGGTCGCTTACGGATTGTTTGCAACAAAGAGGTCTTAAGAGCCTTCCTGCCAATATGCTGAGTGCTAATAAAGCATCATCAGGCTTAATGCTGACTCTGAAAACACTAAACACTCTCCTGTAATATTCTAAATACATTTAGCAGCTGCATGCACAAACTCTTACTAAACTCTTCAGTTTCACAGCATACTTTTCTATCTCACACTCTTACAGACTGGTAAGATTCAGCCTTGACTCCCTGCCAGGCGCAATATGAAGAATTCTATAATTATCAATCTAGTGATGGCATTTAAAAGCAAATGCATTATCATGCACACAAATCATCTCAAGTCCCCTACTGCGAGTTCCACAACAAGGACTGTCACTTTGTTTGACTATAACTCTGGCTTTATTACATTTAAACCTCTTCCATCAAAAGACTGTCCCAGCCAAAAAAATATTCTTTTATTCATAAAATAGCATGTAGTCTGGAGTGGCTGTCAGCTTGCCTAAAGGTCATGTTATGTCAGAGTCACTATTTTCAAATCGTGTACACTCTTGAGCCCTATTTTGCAAGGCTAGCTATCAAAACAATAATAAACATAGAGGGTGTGTGGTGCTGCATTAGAATTTGTGCCATATCACTTAAGAAGTATGGCATAGAAGAAGAAACATTCCTCCCCACTCCTCCTCCTCTCACTAGTGTGCAACCACTCTATTTAGCAGACCATTCTCTTAATCAAATTAATAGCCTGGACCCCTCTTTACCAATACCTTATTCTCCTTGACCCACTTGGAAATCCAGAACAATGCATTTACAAGCCAGATTACCCACTGCAGAGTTGCCAGCTCTGTCAGATCCCAATGTTTTACCCTGTCATGGATCAAAAAGATTAAAAGCAACTTTAAAAAGCACATGTTATGATACTATGTCCAGTAACTCTAACCTGTCTTCTTCAGCTCAGATTTGGAAACTAAGCAAAGATTAATGTTTTGAATGGTATCTGAATTAATGTTCTGTCAACCAGCTTCAGAGACAGGGGTTACTGTTTTCCATTTGTTTGGTTGGATTTAGTATCCGTAACCCAGATAGTTTTCAATCACTGTTTGCAGCATCAGGAAGGCTGAGCTGCATCTGCAGCCCAGGGTGTAGTTAAAAGTGATATTTCCAGCCACACTCAAGGTGGAAGCCGCGGGTCATTGGTTCAACAGGTTAACGTGACTGACATAGATTGCACTAACTCTAAGAGTGATCACATTTATTTGCTGACCTAGGTCTTCTGTAGATTAAGACATACTCCTGCCTTCACCTTCTTTACCCTCTCATTTTCTCTGCCTTAAAAAAAACAAATTGTTTAACAGATGTAGGCAAAGGGAAAGCTTCACGTTTCACCTCTCTGTTTTCTTTTTCTCAGTGACAAAGGCGGTGAAGGAGGAAAGGGGCTAGATGAAAGGAATAACTGCCCTCTGCTTTCCTCAGCCAGCTGTACCATACATTACCCCACACTGTGTTGATACCTGGCACAAGTCTTAATATACTCTATGTAACATCAGCCCAAGGATGAAACAAGGAGACAGACAGACTTTAAATCTGTGTATCTCGGGCTGGCCGTGTTTATCAGGGCTGAGCTGCATACAATGCTCTGCATGAGCTCCAGTCAACAAAAAGAAATTTCTCCTTATATTACTGTGAATTATTTACTACAAGATTTTGAACTGTCATCCAGATTTTTTCCCCCTCTGTTCAGAGTTTTATTGCAATGAAAAGAATAGGAGTAAATGAATAGCAGGAGCGAGCAAGTAAATCCCATTGAAATGCACTGGCTGATAAAATAAGTGTCTTTGAAACAGTGCCTTGTGCAAGCATAATTGTACCATTTGTTACAGTGCTGTATTGATATACTAAGGCCTATCTCTGACTACAGCATAGATGTGGGAAGCAAAGTTCCATCTAGATCATCCATGGGGCAGTGGGGGTCTGTTTACAGGTTGTTAATGAAGACACACCCAAGTGGTGAGCCCTGAAGATAGGGGTTTTAAATCCTTCCTATAAACTCTGGAAGGTTTTAGAGCTAAGATATTGGCCACACACACACACATACATGCAAACACGCACAGACCAGAGAGGAAAGTCTTCCCCATTACGAAACGACTGAGGACATCATGTCTTTGGCACAGAGGACAGAGCAGACACTGTGCATCTTGTGTTCCATGCTGAACACAGGAATAGGCAGGGCTGAGAACAGGTCCCCGCCTGTCTCTCCCACACAAACATTAGGGGGGAGAGATAGCTAACTCCTGAAAAGAAATGTCGCCTGTTACTCACTGTCTCAGCCCCAGGGGTAGCTAAGAGAGAAGAGCATCTAAACCTTCCTGTAAAGGAAAAGGCTCTGCTCTGCAAGTTACATGTGAGTCCAGTTCTGGATTGTGGATGTGAGCCTCCCTCCTTGGGTCCATAGCTCAGGAGTTTCCAGATCTGTCTCTGGCTTATCTTTCATTTTAAGCAGTGCCAAATGAAGTTCAGAATCTGAGGACAGTTCTGTAGGTGTGATGTTTGTACCAGCTGATCTTTTCTCTTCCAAAACTTGCATTTTCTCCAAATACAAAATCCAGTTTTCTCCTCAGTGAACTCTGGAGTTGGTTGTAAGGACCTTTTCCATAGCCTCTGGCTTTTGTCATTAATGCCATTGCTGAATCTAACAACACAAGTATTGGTTGAGTTTCACCTTCATTTCTAAGGAAGACAGCATTTAGATCTACCGCTATCATTCTCAGGTCTCACAGTGCAGCAAAGGAAGTTAAGGAAAATGGCTGTTATGAATGCTATTGCAAAAGATTCTGCCTCAGTGAATTATTAAATGAACAGAGTATCCATACATTTATGACAGCATGAAAACTTATTTGGACAAGTCAGCACAAATCGTGGCTGAGTGACTACCACAGACAACCCTGTGAGAAAGGGGTACATCAGAGACACAAAGCTGAAGCAGCAGACAGTCAGTAATGAGTGGCAGGTGACAAGCTGAAATGCTGGGCTCTGTGCACACGCAGCCACAGACGGACACTGGACAAGCTGGCAGTGCCATGTTTGCCAAGAACAATTCTGATGGAAGTGGTAAGAAAGCTCTGGGGACACACTTTCTGCAGCTGTTTTTCTTGGCCACCCATGCTAAGGTCTAGGCACCCGCAAAGTAGACAGCGGCTGAAGGCATCAGTGATTCCACCACCAATATCCCCCACCAATGGCCAGACTGTTTCCAAAGAAGATATTAAACCCCAGGGTGGCAGCACAATGTGATGGGACAATCCCTCACATCAGCAGCATGCCATCTCCTTCCCCCAGCAAAAGAAGAAGCAAAAGTCTGGTCCTCTGTGGCTCTGCTCCTTTTCCACAGAGGGAGCAGTTCCACCTCTAAGTGGAAAAACTCTGCACTCACCCTGCACCAAGCACATTTTCCAGGATGGAATCCAGGGGTCCGAGTCTGAGTCCTTTTGTATCAGACTGGCCCTGACTAGCTGCAGTGATCCTGTTGCTGGAAAGCTATGCACACATGCTTGTCCCTTAGCCACACACCTCTTCTCTTCAGAAAATATCTTTAATGAAGTATTTGCCAAGTGGAAGGGTGCCAAGGCAGGAGAAACCCCTCAGAGAATGAAAGGCTAGTGTGAGAAATGGTTGTAGATGGTGCAACCAAGTGTTTCGGGGGGACAGGTGTTCACTGGGGAGAGAAGTAGGGATCTTTGTTTTTCTCTGTTCATAAAGGGACAAATCCAGCCTTCTGCCTGAATAGGCTTGTTCCTGCAGCATAACAAGAGGTGGAGGCTCTGCTGTGTTGCCCTCTGTGCTGCCGAGGTGCACCTCTGTAGAGCAGTCCCACAGCACCTGTGTGGTGGGGACAGCACAGTGGGACAAGCAGCAATTCCATACCCTGGCAGGATGGGATACAGGGCAGTTGTGCCCCATAGAGTGTGCTTCGGTGACTGGGTTGCCCCTGGACACCTGCCCCGGAACTTTTTGACCAGTATTATCCACATCAAAGGCTGGAACTGGGACCCTCTCCATTATCCTTGCTCTCCAGTGCCAGAGCCACTTATGGATGCTCATGTTCACTGGATTTATCCTTGAGTGTGGAGCAATAAACATAACTACTAGACAGTTCGGATGCTACAGATGCAGGCATGCCCGGTCTGCCTCCTTTGCTTTGACTGTCAAACAGCATAGGAAGGAGCGAGCCTCTGTGTCAACTCACAAAGGCAATTAAAACCTTCAACCACTCATTAGCAAAACTCTCTTGAACATGCATGTGAGCCTGCCTCTAGTAAGTTAGGTAAGCCAACTTGAAAATACAGTAAAAATGAAAGAGAGTTGTCAAGCTGATAATTAATGTGCTGTTCAAAAATTATGCCTTGTTGATGCTGTCCTGGTTAGAAGAACAGCCCCGGGGAAAGGCTATGAACTGCCTTGTACTCTCACTCTGTGAATTTCAGTGTTATGGTAGACACTATGCAAGCACTCTTTAGCCTGTGTGAACTGAGACAGAATAGTGCATATTTTTTATTAACTTGAGACTGCAGACCCAGTTACTTTGGTAGGTCTGTCCTACCTGAATGAGAGCAGCCTCTTCCGTTCCTTATAGAGGCAGACACAGGTGCAAAAGGCACTTGCAATCATCTGCCTGCTGGTTATAGCACCTCCACTGACATTCATTTTTTGTCCAAGATTTTAATTTATTTTCCTAAAAGGAAAAAAAAAAAAAGGATTTTCTGATACCATCACCCCATGCAATGTGAGGTGCAGGAGGTCCCAAGGAAGAAACACAATAATTCTAGGTCTTGGACAAGCCAGGCAAACACATAGATCTGGACTGGCATTAGAAGGCGATTGCTTTCCTTGCCCTCCCTTTCCTCTAAAATATTCCTGTTCACAAAAATCCAGAAGAAAAATTCATAGAACTGTCTTCACAGGCAATAAACCAAAGTTAATCATCTGGTGTAAAGCCACTGGAGTAAGAATATTTTCATATGGTCAGAAGATTGAGGCAGAGTAGGCAGAAATATGTCCTTGTGGGTGCCATAAGACTTTAAATGTTACACAGAATTTGAATCCTTCTTCCAGCTTTTAAACAGGATACAGCTCATATTTAAAGGTTGTAGAACAAAGAAGTTTAAGGAGTCAATGCAGAGGTGCTCTGAAGCAGAACTACCACAGAACAAACAGCCTTGCTATTCCATTGAAATTAAAAGTACACAACAAAATTGACTTGTGGTTAGTAGGTCTGCACAGAAAGAGGTATGTGGTTACCTCCTCAGCTGCTCCACATGTAGTGACAGGAGCACACACTCCTTTTTTGTTAGGGAACACTGAGAATCAGTTGCCTCCTGAAAGAAACGCTGATGTATGGCTCCAGATATGTTACTGGTACATCAAAAAGAATTAACATCCTGCCTCCACTTACACAAAGAGAGGGGTCTCGTTTGATGCCAAATGTCCATGTGCACTGACACAGAAATAATGTCTTGGCAGCCAGCAGGAGTGAAAAGGAGCCAAATTACATCATTCACTCTCCTTTCAGTGGGGATAGAAGACTCTATTTACTACTTTGGCAAAAGCCAGCACCACAGCTGCCGCTGGTCACATGTAAGGGGAGCAGAGGGCAGGCAACAAAAGAAATAATTGAATCCGGAGAACCTAGGGATCCTGTCTGTAAAACATCCTAAGCCTGGTGCAACAGGGTGCTGTCCTAGGACTCAGGAAACCTCCATTCTGATCCCACCACTGCCACAAAAGTCCACTGCACAGCCTTGGCCTGTTGCTTCACCTCTCCTCTTTCTTCCTGCTCTTAGTCCTGTTTATTTGGCTCACAAGCTTTTGAGAGCAGAGACTGACATATTGTGTAAACTCTGTGCTTAGCTCAGCACTCTGCTGGTCTCCTCTGGATCCTATAAGTACTCCTGCAGCAGAATAAAAACAATGGCAGCTATGCTTCTAATAAGAAAAAGCATACACTAAAAGGGAAAAAAGAGGGGTAGATTTTCAAACTGACAGGATAAATACATAATGTGAATGTTACAAGATGGGAAGTTTGCCACTTGAGAGCACCATCAGCTGTGCAAATGCCTGGTGGAGTACAAGTACAATGATAAGAAGTCACCAATGTGGCTAGAAAGAGCAGCAGGAGCAGTTAAGTAGTTTAAATATTCTTAAGCTGAAACTATCAGGGATAGAAACTGAATTAATGTGAGGAACTAAGCATAAATACCTCTGTGAAAGACTGCCAGATTCATCTTTATAGGAAAAGTCATACTGCATAAAGAATAGACTTACAGGGTATAAAAAAAAGAGAACAAGTGTTAAACTATGTGACCTAACAAGTTTTAAGATTTGCCCAGCTTCTATTACTAGAAAGCTCAAGCCTCCCCATCTGACAACATCTTCTTTCTTGTATGCTTCAAGCAACAGATAATTATCGAACACAGAAGAGAGTGTCCCCATCTTAGTTTAAAATGAATGCTCAAGTGAAATAGCTCAATTCTTGTTGCTCAAGCAAATTCCTGCAGAGTAGTAAGCTGATAAGTGAAGGTTAAAAAATATCCACAAAAAACTAAAGCCCTTCTCTCAGGACAGAATGCAGTGCCAATTTGTGAAACCTTTGTTACATATAATTCAACAAAACCTGCTAAAAAGCTGAAGGAGTTCATGCCTCAGAGAATTTTTGTACTTTTAAAATGAACCATAATCACCCTACAGAGAGAAGCTGAGGAGACCCTCATCTGTGCTTTCTTTGCAGAACAGATCCACAACTTCATTAAGAGAATCAGTGTATTTTGTAACTAAATGAGATTCTGTCTCGCTGGCAGGCATATTCTGCTCACCGAACAAAGAAACCACACAGAAAAACGTTCCAAAGGGAGATGTCCTTTGAAAAAAAGACATTGCAACACCATCAGACTGCGGAGTCTGCCAGAAAGTATCACTTTGTGGAAGAAAAAAAAGACTGACAGGAATTAGGAGGCAAGCTAGATGCATGTGACAAAAATCTATTCTTTTGACTTTTTTATTTCTCAGTTAATGCCTGTGAGTTTCTGCTTGTAAAGCAATTGCTGTGTTGTTTTCTTCCCTGTATTCGAAAGTCACGCTGCTGCCCTCCAACTTCTGCGCCGGGGAGGTGGGTTTAGGGACACGGCAGTACCCTCAGACTTGCTTGTAGTGGATTTTTAGAGTATCTCACCAACATCCAGAGCCTGGGAGTATAAAGCCTCAAAGGCTTTCTCTCAAAGGCGACAGGCTTACTGCTCATCTCCTGGTGTGCTTGTCCTTAGCTGCAAGTCTGACTGGGCCCATTAGGCTTGAGATACAGAACTGCCTGAAAGACAGATATGAAAAACCACTGGGAAACTCAAACTTCTCCATGCATGGGAGCTAACAAGGCTGCTGATATGTAAGGAAATATTCAGGCACTGATCCATGCACTGTGTTCTTGCTCAGAGTCTGACTGAGAGAGGAAAGGGATGATAAGATCTCAGATCTGGCAAGTAATAGTAACAGAAGGCAAGAAAGGGGAAAAGGAAAAGACAACCAGTGAGCTGAGGATGCAGATGATGGTCTGAGATCCAGAGTAGCTCTGTCTGTCATGTTTCACTTCTCCCCTTTAAGATACCCAAAAACAAGACGAAGAGCAAAGCCCCAAACAAGATTTTTATGAGGGACTTATTTTTCCCCTTATGCATGGCAGATTGGTAATTATTGTACCTCACTTACCAAACAGAGGAACAGGAACTCACTAGATGGTGAACATTTCCAATAATATATGAATTTTAAGATAGGCAAAATTTACCCAAGATGTCAAGCGTGAGCTAGATGTCAAGTGTGAGCCGGGTATTCTCATTCTTCACACTCAGTCGAAAGAGAGGCAGCTCCATGAGGAATTTCTTCCCAACTACCTTAGACACACATTCACTTGAAAGAAGCCAGTCTGGGTGAAATGTTATACTTCAATATATCTGTAGTTAAGGGAGGTGAAACTCTCATGAGGTCACTTCCAGCCTGTAAAGTCACAACTTGATCTGACCCCATGACTTCATTATAGCTTGTAAACAGTAACCAATCATCTCAAGACTCTCCTCAAACACCTGAATTCTGAAAAAAATGTTTGCAGCATTTATGGAGAGATTAGCTAACATGAGCTCTGACATTCATGGCAGAAGGAAAACCAGTCCAGAATAAGAAACATTTCTCAGAAAATCCCTCATTGATGTCTGTCTTTTACATCACAAAAAAGCTTTGTCACGCTGATAACCTCAATTGTGAATATTTGATAGGAAAATTTGATTGCCTTCAGGCAATGTAGACCCAAATCTGTTAGGGATTTAAATCCAGTTCTGAGATGAGAGGAGACGACAGGTGGCTTTCTGTTTATTTCAGCTGGCTCGAGAGTGGCTCCATGCACGTGAAATCAGTATTAAACTCTGCTCAGAAGTCAACCACTAGCTTGTGCAGTCTGTAGCACCCTGGTATTATGTCACACCAGTGTAAAACTCCACTAGTAAATGGGAAGAATCATCCTGAACAAATCTCCTGAGAGATAAACACACATGGAAAATATGAGTGGTCTAACGTGCAGGTGATGGATAAGCATACCATCCAAGCAAAAACCTTATCAAGCCCAAAATATTCTGGACAGCTCCAGGACTTCTATTTCATGAACCAAGTTATAAATTTTGTCTAGACTCTGGCTAGCATCAACCCCCACCAATACCACTTTCTTCAGTCTCCCAATATGATTTATCAAAGTATACACAAATTTTTTGTTAAGCCATGTAGTCCTCACGTAAAGTGAAAGCCTCTCTTGACTAGTGGAAGTTCACCATGATGTTATACCAGCAAGATATGTCATTCATTTCAGAAGATATTTGAATATTTTGTACATGCTGAAGATGCTGTGATACTGGAGGCAGCATCTGTTTACCAGCTCCTGTAATCATGTCAAGTGCTGAGCAAAATGAGTTAAAAAGAAGCTTTATTCTCTTAATTTCTGCAATCATTTCTTTCAGAGCTTTAACTACTTTTTTCCAAAGCCATAATGTTTTGCTGTATGGCACTCCGAGAAGGCCACAAAGACAGTTCAAACCTTGAAGCATCTTTAAACAACCCAGAGAACAGGCAATTAATTGTTTTGGCACTAAGAGATTGCTGGGATAAAGCAATGAAGTTTTTAAAGGAATCTGTAGGCTGAATATCAAAAAGAAATTAATTTACAGGCACTCCCTGGCTTTATTTTCCCTTGCACCGGACGAAACAAGAGCACCATGGTTACTCAGTCCCTTACCCTCCACCACCCCATTCCCTCATATGTGAAAGTTCACCAAGGAGTCAGAAGGGTCAACATTGTCAGCTTTTCCAGAGCTTTATCTCAGGCATCTCCACAGAGCAGGAAGGTCTGTCCCTATACATTGATGTTTTTCAAATAACAATCATCCCCTCCTCTGCAGATGCTCTACCCAAATTAAAACCATGCTGGAACCCATGGAGGCTAGAAAATTCATTAATGGATTTGAGTGAAATTGCCGTTTTATGGAATGTAATTTCACATATGGGTAGCTACACTATCTATGGAGTTCATGGTTGAAGCAATTTAAAGCACTTCTCACCCTAACACAAAATATAAGCTCGTTTTATGAGCTTTTTAGCTTCCTGTAGCCCATATTAAGCACAAATATAACAATGTGAACAACAGAGTATTGTGAGTTAGATCATCAAGAGAAGCCGAAGACAGATTTATTGTTGCAAAAACAAAGCCCTCTTCAGGGCAATACGCGGTGCCCCGCCATCTCAGAAACACAGTCTGATGCATCAGCAAGCTTGCAGTTGACTTGCCAGATATCTTCTGCTGTAGTGTGCTAATTTTTAAATATTTAAGAGATACACTTTTACGCTGGGGAGATGTTTCCCGTCTCTGATTGTTGTGGAGCATGACTGGCAAGTAAGAAGTTATCTGCTCTCCAGAGAAAATAACACAAGTGGGCTCCATTGCAAAACCCATACCGATTACATGAATAATTTGCAAACCTCAAATGCAGGGCAAATTTTAGTGTAGTGTGATATTAAAAAAAATGGAGTTTAGCTTGCTTTGGTTTATCAAAGGTCTTAAGTTCCTCATTTCAAATCCACGTCTGAAATCCAATACCTAGGTTTCAATCATTCATTCAAAACAAGCCTTCTGCAAAAAGTATTTCTTAACTGATTCACTTTATCACTAGTATGCTGCATTTAGAAGATTCTATCACAAGACATAGGCATGTTTAAGTTATTGAAATTACACTGCTAATATCTATATCAGTGATGTTTTGAGATTTATGTTCAATAGAGATATTAATGCAGTCTGACTTTTCCATTTTTACTTCTGCAAGTATAGTTTATTGAGATGTAAATAGTAATATTAAAGCTATCAAGTATAAACATCAATACTTGACAGCACCGTGTGATTTAAGAGTTACGTGCATTTAAATTCACTTACAGTCCTTTCTGAATGCTCACATCTTAACTGCAGACTGCAGCTCACCAGGAATTCTGAGTTTTGGAAGAAGCAGGCTGTCAAGTAATACAGTACTAACATCTTGAAATAAGCTTTTCAGAAGGACTGGGGAATCGGCAGTACATACTTAGGACACAAAAAAAGCATGATTTTCTTTTTTTTCACTAAACACTCACTGTTTACATGCAGTAACCCTTTTCCCCATCTCTCAGTGAGTTTGGTCTAATCATACTTTTGGTGTTTTAGTGATTCCAGAGACACATAAGAAAATGGACTGGAAGGATTCTCTGTAAGTCACCCATACTGCCAGTACTCCAAGGCAGGTTCAGCTACACTGAAACCTTCCTTAATTACCAGCTTGTGTCTAACATCCTCCAGTGACAGCGATGCTGCTCTCCATGGGTAATGTATTCCTTTGCTGTGCTGTTCAGTGGGTTAGAAAGCTCTGTCTCATTGCATGAAACCAGGAGTCACTGATAAGCAATGGTATGTGGTTTGGGAAAGAGACAGCATCATGTGACAAGGCCTGGCCAAACAAAAAATTGATTTCAAATAGACTTATTTTTGGTGAATCATTAAATAAATACCTTCCTCAAGGTGAAAGCTTACAAAGCAGGAGCAGCTATTGCTCATTTAAAACACAACTGGCAGTGAAGTTGCGATTGTCTAAAGGCTCGGTCACTAATACAAGCTTTTTATCTTCGCTCACTGTGGACACAGACAATGTAAACTGGAATGACTTGTCCTCTAAAAGTGTCTTTTTCCCTCTTTTGGCTGCAGAGGGGACATCAGTAACTTGGCCTAAGTGCCTGACTTCACATCAAGCTGCATAAGGTGCACTCCAGGCAGCATATGCAAAACAACAGAAGACGTCTAGCATATGTGATTGTTACAAACAGCCTACATTTAGCTTTTTAAATATCAATAGATGCACAGTGTTGACTTCAATTTTACGCTCAAAATACTAGTGTTTTATTATTTTCATAGCTATTCTGAGAAAACAAGCAGTAGCGAAGTACCACTGGTACATTTTGAGACTACTGTGTTATTTGTATTATGTATTAACGCATGTTGCTACATGGAACTCTCCTAAACTGATGCTACCCCAAAGCAAATCTTGCCTCCTTTCAGCTGAGGTGGTACCACTATCAGAGTCCATGGCACGCTTCACATGTTATTTGTCTGAAGACACCAGGGAGAAAGTACCTTAAGATGAAGCAAACTGAGAAGGAAACCATGAAAGTCATGTTGAAAGCAGAAGTTTTGTGTTGCTTTGGTTCAGTGAGCCTCCTGATAGAGACAGATGCTTGTACTTATGAAGAGGGGCTACTTCTAGCAAGAAGAGCTAAAGACCACTCTTAGCACTGTCCCTTACCAGCCTTTTAGCACATTACAGTGTAAACCTGACCGTGCTCTATAACTAGCTCAATGAGCTTTTGAGCTCATAGCCGTTTTATCTTGTATAACCTTTTTCCTGTTTCTTTTCAGCGTTCTGTTTTTATTATGATTTGTCGGTGTAGTCAAGTGTTCATCCGAATAACCTGAGAAATTTAATGGTGCAAGTAATGGAGAATCACATCCTGTTGCATCTGGAGGCCTCTGCCCCTAAATATAGAGTTTCTTCTGGCACATGCAAAAATTTCTGTCTGTCTATCAGAAAACTGACACAACCCACCTTTGCACTGAAAACACGTACTAACCACTATACTTGCTGTGTATTTCTCTGAGTCTATCCAGAAGAAACATGGATACATAATTACATTAGTATTATTTATCTATTGAAGAGAACTCTGACAGAGCGAGGATGAAACATTTTTTACCATAAAAAGAAGAGGTCTCCCAGCATTACCAGTGCTATAGAAGTACAAATACATAGTCAAGAATTTTCCACATCAGTCAAGCTGGAGCTGAAGATGCTTTGAACAAATCACACTGACCCCAGCTGGACAGCCTTGTGCCCCAGGGGAATTCCCAGCTAGCAATTTCAGTGATAGTCTGTTGGTGTTTCCCAGCTTTGGAAAGCCTGCGGGGCCAAAGAGGACAGAAACCTGAAGGTTCCCTATCAAAATAGGTACTGTTGACAATACAGATGAAGGAATGCATTTGTGGGTGTCCAACGGTTCCATAAATTCCATTTTGGAAATATATGTGGGATCAGTTGCATTTTTTCCCCTCTTATTTACAATTAACTTTCCCTAGTTGGCAGGGAATACACCAATATTTTAGGACTTTCTTTTCTCTTTTAATATTCTAAAACGCAGCTGGTAACACACTAATCTGGCTAACTTTGACCTCCTTTTAATGTGTTTTAGATTTCAGTAGTACCAATCTAATTTTAGCCAGTGTGACCAAGTTAAAATAAATGTGGCACAGACCATGAAGGGAGCTATTCATTTAGCAGCACGAGGCAGCTACTGTCAGGACAAATGTTTATTATGGAAAAGGCAATGGTCTAATTAAAATGTCTGCAAAAATGCAGAGAGTTACAGGCTTTGCTGTCGGTAAATTTATTAATTTTGAAGCATCATCAGTCATACATGGAAAGGTGAATTATTAAAAAGTAAAAATTTTCCTTAACTTAGATTCTTTCTGTAAAAAACTGGAAAATACTTGGGGTTCTGCCTGCAGCTGTGCAGGTGCCGCAGCCGTTATTCTCTCAGCCCTTGTTCTCATCCACTCACACACCTTCATTTCACCTGATGGCTTGAAAGGCAGATTCTGCTGTCGTTTGAAGTAGCTGGAAATGCGAATAACAACACCTTGCTGCTACTTAGTCCTGGTTTCCAGCAGGCTCAAGCCGCTTTACAGGAGCCATCAGCATCATTACCCTCCACTTTATCAATGTGGAGACCAGAGCCCAGTGAACAGCAAGTTGTGTCTAAGGACAGCCAGCGAGTCAGCAGGAGACGCAGGAGGAACCCAAAGTCTCCACATGTGGCTGGTGTTACCACAGTGTGATGGACGATACTGTGCATCCTCTCAGAAAGGGTTCATTTCTTTGCCAGGGTACTCCAAGTGGTACCCCCCAAAAGCTCACCTGCCCATCAGCTTAGGGACTTCCTTCAGAAGTTCAGGCTCCGTTTTCTCCCACGTGGCAGGTGCCCCATTTGCTCTGCTGCCAGCATTGGCCCCTACCTTTATCCCTGTTTAGCATCCACCCCACTGAGGTATCTATCAACAGAAACCATGCTTTCTGTCATCCTTGTGCTGGTATATTAATCAAATCACGCCCTCCTAGTATCACTTTATGTATTATTATTATTTAGGAGACATATATTTACAAATATCTCAAGGGTGGGTGTCAGGAGGATGGGGCCAAACTCTTTTCAGTAACGCCCAGCGACAGGACAAGGGGCAATGGGCACAAACTGAAGCACAGGAAGTTCCGTCTGAACATGAGGAAGAACTTCTTCACTCTAAGGGTGACGGAGCACTGGAACAGGCTGCCCAGGGAGGT
>Ga0065711_1026769_pt1 | contig 60238 bp, 38 predicted proteins | sample Hoacrofraction12_FD_59098 | JGI IMG/M metagenome (GOLD analysis project Ga0065711, IMG submission 59098) | Hoatzin crop microbial communities from Cojedes, Venezuela - Epithelial fraction 12 v2 (version 2) | ecosystem: Host-associated > Birds > Digestive system > Esophagus > Crop | place...
AAAAAAAAAAAAAAAAAAAGTGGCTTTCAAGCAGTGACCTTTCTTTTGTGGAGGCCAGCTTGTTATTCTGGGTTGGATTTCCCTGCCGATTGTTCTGTACTTCCTCCCGTGCTGCCCTGTGGCGAGGCCACTGCTGCTGTTCCCAACAGGGTGACCACCCTACACTCATAACCCAACTGAGCACAAAGCCCTGGTGCTCTTGGGTTGCTGCGTGTAACCATGGGAAGAGTCAGACCACTGGCAGTCTCTCCTATCATCACACAGATGGCCAAAAAAGTCAGTTATAACAGCCACAAATTATAAAAATCTGGCAAAAGCAGTCATTAGCTACCTTGCACACATAGTACATAACCATCATTCAGCTGCTAAAAAATGCAAGAGCAGCTTTCTAGAATTGCTCTCAGATCTTCATCCATGTCATTGTAAGGCCCACATAAAAGCCTGATCTTCACTTGTGTGCCTGAACAGCTGATACACTACTTTGCCCATTACCCAAGGGGAATAAATACTTGTCATCAGGTACATGCTCTCTTTCTCTTAATAAAGCTTTTTCTTAATATTAAAAACCTGTTGGAAGGACAGGCAGAAACCACCCATTTTTGCACAGTACCTCTACAGGACCTGAACTAGTTTGTGTCACTATAAACCAGTGAACTCACATGCAAAAAGCAAAAGCATAAGACACATGTAGGCTTCAGTGCAAGCCTTGAAATTAGTCAAAATTTCTAATAGAATCTTTAAACTAAGATCTTGGCTACTCTAAACAGACAGGAGCAATTCCAGTCACTCCAGTTTTTTGAGAAAGCAAAATTAAGTTGTACAATACAGATTTAGTGTGCTGAAGAAGCTCATCTGGAATTCTATATGCTGCCAGTGAGGCTGGCAATAAATTCTATCAAAAAAATAAACTGCTACATCTCAAATACACTTAGCAACAAAACATGTACATCTTGATTCCTTAAGGACGGCTACAGGCCTAGGAATCTGGAGCTCTGAGGAAATAGGCTTTATTTTAGAAGCAACATGTTCTGGTGTTCTCATAAGAAAATATTCTCAGAAATTCCAGTTCACCAGGAATTTGAAAGCTACTCATTTCAGTCTGACTCAGGATGTAGCCCAACTGTGAAGAGACAAGGTTTCTTGTGAACATGAAACCCTGCTTTCCAGCCTGTCAAGACCCTGCTCTCAACTTGTATGTACAAGGCACAGGGATAATTAGAGTCTTCTAAAGACTCAATTTGCAAGTCATATGTATTTGAGTTCAAATGGGGACAAGGTGCATTATTGGCCCAAAATATTTGTAAATTTTTTTCACTTCTGTTTTTCCCAATAATAATTTCCATCTGCCACTGACTGCAAGAAAAACTCAATGTCCAAATTTTGAGAAACGCGTACTTTTTTACATCCATTTTGTAATTTTGCAAGCTTCAGAAAACTGACAGAGTGGGTAAAGGAAAAACAAAGTTGATTCCAATCTAACTTTTTTATTGCCTTATACTTACTTCACAGGCAGGTGTGGTAGGATGTAGAGAACCTGTGCTAGTCAAACTCTGAATGCATTTCACCAGCAGTATCAGTAAAGCTTTAAATAATTACAAAGTGTGTAAAAAAGAAAATGATCTCCCCTTCCCCAAATCCTCTAACCTAGACAAACATCTACTGTGTTCAGCAACAGTGAGAGACAGAAGGAAAGTGACAAAAAGGAAAAAAGCAACATCTGACACTGAAAATTGATTCGATTAAAATTTAAATTTAAGGGAAATATTTTGCAGCACTAAATACTTTGTATAAAAAGCTACATTTTACAAGATAAATGTTTAAGACACAAATGTTTGCCATCTGTAACTACAGCAGTGAGCTAGGCAGCAAGATGGAAAAGGTGTCATGGCAAATTGCCTTTCCTCCATCTCTCAAGAGCCACATTTAAATAAGCTGGCCTGTGTCCCAGAAGTAGAAATGCCATATTATGCTGTGAAAAACACAAGGTGCTTGGCCTGAACCAAGTGGCTTCCCAGCAGCACAGCCACACCATTTCTTGTGTTCACACTAGCTGTTCCAGAGCTACTTCAATAATGTATTTGTCATTGCGTCTGGAGTGAAAAATTTCCTCATCTATTTCTGCTTATAGACAAATCACTTCCTGCTCTTCGCAAGTAATTTAGGCTACAAATACAGGAATATACTACCTAGAAGTAAAAAGGGAAAGAAATATTTAGAAGTGGCTCTCATGCAATTGTATGCATGCTATTTCTGTGTGCTCATGTGTCAGAGCAGGCAAGTATATACGCACACGTATATCTTGTATCTATAGAATATTTGTGCACTTCCAATGGCTCAGTTTCAGTATACCTCTATACTCCAATGCTCATTATATGAGAAATGTGTGGTTCTTATTTAAAAGCTCTATGAAATCTCTGAAAAGATAAAACCACTTGCCTTACTTCAGACTGACACATCTTCCCTGTACTTGTTTTATCTTGAAGTATGTATACTCAAAATGTACATAACACTGTTCATGTGAGACACTTATCCAGAAGTACTCCAAAATTTGTTCTGAACTATCTGAAAAGTATTAACTTCCTTCTTCAATCTCGCTTTCAAACAATTCTTAACACATCTTTTCACGCTTTCATCGATCCCTCTCCCTGACATACTTCTATTCATCTCACTAATGAGAGGCAGATTGATTTCTATCATTTCATATTCAGTTGCTTTACTGACACAGTCACTGTCTAGAGGGAGGACAATTATTATTCAGTGGCAGAGAAGCTCATTTAAAAGGACAAACACCTTGATTATGAGGATTTTTTCAGCACTAAAACTAACTATAAACTGGTTAGAGCTTCATGGCAACAGTAAGTTTGGTCTTTGTTTTAAAATGAATGACTGTCTTCAAAATTGGAGATTGTCTGCTAAATGATTACATACCTATACACATGACAAAAGATTAGCACCTTCCATACATACCTTCCCATAAGTGTTATTCTTACATGCCCAGTCACCTCTGCTGCTCCACTTTGAGATGTGAGCTGTGAGAAATACAGCTGCTGGATTACTGGAAAAGTTAAGAAAGTGATATGGAGGGCACATCTTTCCAGCAGTTCAAAGATAGTTCGAACAGTTTTAATACAGTTTCTTCTTTCACTTTTTTTATATTCAGTCTTTGGTGTCTTTCTCTTTTCCAAGGAGTACACATTAAAAGAAGTTCAACCAATCATCAGGCTGTCTCCTTTTTTCCATGTTAGTCCAGCCTTACTTGGAGATGACAGAATTTGATAGATTTTAGTTTGGCTCTATCACTCTGCATTTCCTTCTTTTCTTCCACTCCGCACTTAGGATTTGTGACAGGTAAAGCTCAAAAGATTAGAAGTTTGGCTTGAATAAGCAACTGTATGTTTGAAGTTTACATTTCACTTTTAAGAGATCAGGGTTACTGCAACAAGCGTAGGAATTATGCGCCTTGAATTCATGGGATTTGAATGACCAAAGACTTTAGCATACTTCAGAAAGAAACAGCTAGTAACTGTGTTTCCCAGGAACAACCACCATAGTTACAGTGCCCAAAAATTAAACAGGCCAAGGGGATTAATTGATTTTCAGTTGAATCAGGAGAAGCGAGAGATGAAGGCATCAATGGATTGTTAAAGTTTGAAGCAGGACTCAAATGCTTATCCCATGGTAAAGGCTTTACCCTTTGGATGTTCTGGCCAGACACGAGGTGGAGGATAGAGCTGAAGACTGTGAATGCTATACACATGGTGTCCTTACAGAAACGAAAGCACGTGTACTCCCTGAGTGGACCAGTAACTGGAAGGCATGTATATTGTCCTCTGGGCTGCAGAGTGCACTCTTAGCTCTTACCAAAGCAAAATACAATGCCTACCTGGGATGTAGCATCTCTTTTTATTTATCTATTGTATGCTTGCATATAACTGACAGGTATATTCTTGCTCTGTTTCCAAATATAATAACATCACAGAAAATTGTTCTGATGAACAAACCAAATATACCTACTTTTCTTGTAATGTTTTGCACTAGCTAAAAAAAGACAACAGAAAGGCCTGACTAAAACTAGGGTGGGTTTTGATGAAACTTTGCTTTGTCAGAAAAAAATCTCATCAGGAGGCTCATGAGGGTCCCTGTGGGTTATATGCAAAACACAAGCAGTTTACAGGTGTTTGAACTTTATATACACACATGTGCAGAAGTCCAGGAAGTAAACATCTGGGGCAGGAGCGTTGGGTACACATTATTGATATTGGCCACAGGTATCTAAAGTGGCAAGCCAGATACTGCAGTTCTTTCATGCAAAGAAAATAATTTCTCTAGTGTAGGTGAAAGGGGTCCTGAGGTCTTTGGAAGATCTGCCCTATAAAAGCAGTACAATAAAAAAAAATGTTTCTTCGAATGGGTGGTATGAGGCTTGGGGAATGAATGTTTGTGGAGCACTCAGACCCTGGTATGAAAAGGTGCTGCAAAAGTTCAAAGTATTATTGTTATGGCATACTTACTCAGCAAGGCAGGGAAATATCAAAGGCTTTCTTTTCCCAGCTGGCTCGGTCTTATCTTGAGGAACTGTTGGTGGGTGGTGATTGCTCTCAGGGACTGGTGATGACAGAGGAGTGAAGGCACTAACCTCACTTGCAGAGCTGCTCTGGGCACCCTCCCGGATCAGCCAAGGCCTCAGTTCCTCCTTGGTGCACACACACCCTGTTACCAGAGAAAACCTTGAAATGAAAACAGAGAGCTCTGACACCTGGCTAATGGAGGCACTCAGGCAAGGGCTTTCACTTGTGACTGGTACATTGGGAAATAATTGATACAAATTGCCTCAGACACTCAAGGCTGCTGGTCCTCCTTCCCACTGGCTATTTTTAGGCCCAATTAGGTGGATAAAATGACACCAGAATTAATTTTTGTACACACTAATGTTTCGGCTTGCCCTTTTTTTTAAAAATTCTTCTCTCTAGATGTATGGTAAATGTCTGAATTTCAAAAAACAGATAAAAGGATTTCCCCCTCCTGCTCCCCTCCCCCCCATCTTCAGTGCTTAGATGTTGAAGCACTGAAAGACTTGCTCACTGCAAGACCACTTAGAGCCGATTGCAGGGGAATTTGCTCTCACCACCTTAAACCCAAAGCAAATAACAGAATATGAAATAACACATATTCTTGGCATCAGGCTGCACCAGAGCTCCCCTGGGTCTGCTGCAATGCAAAGACTAGCAACCCACCCATCAGAAGGTAAAATACTAATAACTACTTCATTATATAAATATTTTGGGTGGGGAGATATAAATAGGCTTATCTCTATTATTGTTATCATTATTATTAGCTGCTGTTTGCCAAGACTGAGTTTTCCAATGCATTCTTTCACATTAAGAAGTTGAAATCCCCTTTCTAAATCCCACCCTAAATTTAATGTTGATTGCTTTTGCAAGCTACTGGGGAACAAAAGCAGGGAGAGCAGTACAACTGGCAAGACAGTATTATTCATGGCTGTTATTACTACAATTTATAGTCAAGCCATTCCCATGCTATTTGAGCATAATTCATGTGTTTGGACTAAGGGGATAGCCGTCAACGCTCTCCAGTAAAGCCCCTACCTGTGTAAGGCTTTCCAAGACAAGTAGCTATTGCAACTGCCTTGGAAAATACAAAGTCTGACTGCTGGCCTCTGTGGTTATTGCGCTGCTGTAAACTCCTCCAAAATCTTAAAGCTCCCTGTTCCTCTGGAATAGGCGAGTCATGAACTGCATCTTCTGCAGCCAGGCTTGCACACTCAGAGGCCGGCGATCAAAAGGGTGAAATGTTGGTTGTGTCAAAGCCAACAGGGGTTTTGCCACTAACTTCCATAGGGGCAGCGATTTGCCTTTGTAGTATAAGCCAATGAAGAGCTCTGCCTCATAATCACATTCCTGTGGCTTAACATGTAAGTGCATGTTGGCTGTGTGGTGGTGACTGCTCATGCACGTATTTCTCAGCCTGCAGGACATGCCAGCAATGCCACTTGCTTTACCCCAAAAAGGAAGAGAGGTAAAGATGTTGGGTTTTTTGCATTTGCTGTGTGCAGAACTTGTAGGATCTGCTACCACAGCATGTCTGATGCACAACAGCTTGATTATGACTGAGTCCTCAGTAACCTGAACCTGATACTTGATGGCAGACAGTAATAAAACAGCACATGTTTATGAGACAGGAGACTGACAGTCCCAGGCTGGGCTGAAATGGGGGAAGGGTGGGGGAGCCCTGGGGAGGCCGAACAGGAACATTACAGCCTGTTAGTACTCTCAAGGCACTGACACAGGCATCCTAACCCCAAGGAAAAATGTGCTTCATTTTCTGATATAAAGACATCACTAGATTTCAAGTAGAAATGAGCCATGCGCTCTCCTTATTCTCTTTGTGTCACAGGCCCAACATTTCCCAGAGCAGCCTCATATTAAGTACAATAATTAAGTCAATGGACTACAAGAAGCAGACCAGGTGGGTATAGCCCCTCCTGCTGTAAGGAAAGATCAAGTTCATGACCACCTGAGGAAGCTGAACATACACAGATCTATTGGACCTGATGAGATGCATCCTATGGTCCTGAGGGAGTTGGCTGATGTAGTTGCCAAGCCACTCTCCATGATATTTGAAAGGTCATGTCAGTCAGGTGAAGTCCACAGTGACTGGAAAAAGGGAAACACTGTGCCCACTTTTAAAAAGGGTAGAAAGGAAGACCCTGGGAACTACCGACCTGTCAGCCTCACCTCTGTGCCTGGGAAGGTCATGGAACAGATCCTCCAAGAAGCTGTGCTAAGGCACATAGAGGACAGGGAGGTGAATCAAGACAGCCAGCATGGCTTCACCCAGGGAAAGGCCTGCCTGACCAACCTAGTGGCTTTCTGCAAAGAGTAGTGGAGTGACTAGATCAGCAGACAAGGGAAAAGCAACAGATGTCAACTATCTGGACCTCACATAAAGCCTTTGACACAGCCCCCCACAACATTCTTCTCTCTAAATTAGGGAGATATGGATTTGATGGGTGAACTGTTTGGTGGATAAGGAATTGGTTGGATGGTTGCATCCAGAGGGTAGTGGTCAACGGCTCAATGTCCAAACAGACAGGGGTGACAAGTGCTGTCCCTCAGGGGTCCGTATTGGGACCAGTGCTGTTTAATATTTTGATCAATGCCCTAGACAGTGAGATCGAGTGCACCCTCAGCAAGTTTGCAGATGACAGCAAGCTGAGGGGTGCAGTTGACACACCAGAAGGATGGGATGCCATCCAAAGAGACCTGGACAAGCTGGAGAGGTGGGCCTGTGTGAACCTCATGAGGTTCAACAAGGCCAAGTGCATGGGCCTGCACACGGGTCAGAGCAACCCCTACTATCAATACAGGCTGGGGGATGAAGGGATTGAGAGGAGCCCTGTTGAGAAGGACTTGGAGTTACTGCTGGATGAAAAGCTGGGCATGAGCCACCAATGTGCACTCATAGCTCAGAAGGCCAGCCATATCCTGGGCTGCATCAAAAGTAGCATGGCCAGGATGCCAAGGGAGGTGATTCTGCCCCTCTGCTGTGGTGAGACCCCAGCTGCAGTCCTGAGTCCAGCTCTGGAGCCCTCAGCACAAGAAGGACATGGACCTGTTTGAGTGGGTCCAGAGAAGGGCCACATAGATGATCTAAGGGCTGGAGCACCTCTCCTGTGAGGACAGGCTGAGAGAGTTGTGGTTATTCAGCCTGGAGAAGAGAAGGCTCCGGGGAGACCTTATTGGAACCTTTCAGTACTTAAAGGAGCCTATAGGAAAGATGCGGAAAATCTTTTTAGCAAGGGCTGTTGTGACAGGACAAGGAGTAACGGCTTTAAACTAAGGGAGGGTAGATTTAGAATGGTTGTAAGGAAGAAATTTTTTTACCATGAGGGTGGTGAAACACTGGAACGGGTTACCCAGAGACATAGTGGAGGCCCCATCCCCGGAAACATTCAACGCCAAGTCGGACTGGGCCCTGAGCAACCTGGTCTAGTTAAAGACATCCCTGCTCACTGCAGAGGGATTGGACTAAATGACCTTTAAAGGTCCCTTCCAACCCAAAGCATTCTATGGTTCTACGAATTTGAGTGATTATAGCATACCTTCGCATAAACGAACTTTTAAAAAGTATCAGATACTTAGAAAAAATGTCAGATAAATCAGGAGGAACGATTTTTTTTACTGCATTAGTACCACCTTTTGTGGTACCATACTTCTTCCATAGCTTCTTTCTGAAGACAGCACATAGATAACCTTTGTGTTTGAGTTTCCTCTCCCCTGCATCTCCTAAACATCTCAGCCCTAGCATGGCTGGTGTCAGGGTAGTAATTAGGGCTTCCCAATAATGAACTACAAATCTGGGGCATAAAAACCTTAAAAATTCACCAGATGCTCAACATTAACTGCACCAAGGTACGTTTACTTTAGACAATCCATGCTGTAACCTTACATCAAAATATTGATTAGCTACTTAGAACACAAGTGGGTAGAATCTAAACCATTGATAAGTCCTTTCAAGTTGGATTTTACATCTAAAGACTTCATAAGATACTTGCCCTATGTACTCTTCTAAAAAGGTTTGTAGTTATTGTGAATGCCTGTCTCATCACCTAGGTCCTTGGCCAACATCTAAGACCATATTGGCCTTTATATCTCTGCCTGTACTGAACTCTGTATTGCAGTAAAGCTTACCATGCCATCTCTTTGCTCAATCCCAGTTGATGGTGAAGAGACACAGTAACACAAATGTCTTCTGTCTGGAGAAAAAAAAAAAAAGAACAAAATACAGTATTTGTTAATTATATGTTTTCAAAAACTTGCAGGAAACACTGGCAGCTGCTCTTCAGCAAGGACGCTACCAATATGATGAACCATCAGGGAAATGCTGAATTTCCAAGGCAGCAAAAAGGGTATGCAACAGGCACAACACTGAGGCATGTTTGTCTTCTGTCTTTCTCCTTCTGTGATAGAGAGAATAGATTCTTCAAAAACCCCAGCTCTTAGGAACTCCATAGCAGGACATCACTCCAAGGTTATTGCTTGAACACAGTGCCAAACCAACATGTCCTGACTCTGAGAAGGCAGCTGAGACTGAGCATAGAGTGCTTAGCTGCACTTAGCCTTGGGTTTTGGTGTAAGTCCAGATGGACTTTTGGTGTAAGCACTAAAAGCTGAATCTCAGAGAAAAGTCACTTCTCCATTGTCCCTTCTTACAAGAGTTTCTTGAAAGACTGTGGAGGGGAGAGGAAAAAGGAAAAATTGCTGTAAATATTTAAAATGTTCAAAACAAAAAAAAGTAGAAATTTTTCTGTAATAGCGCTGTGTTGACACTATGTATTTATGCATGCAAGCTTTCTTGATTTTTCAAGTAGAAATTACTCCAAAGGAGCAAACACTTTGCTTCAGTCTCATTTTGTAATGCCCATAAACATACCAGAGATGAAAGGTACCTGGTTGAATTTTGGTAAAAATAGATGGGATTTTGAAAAGCAGTAAGAAATGCCTGGGAAAAGTGACTTACATATGGTCTTAATCATGCCAGTGGATAACCCCCACATTACCCTTTAAAAGGTCATCTGATAAACACCAACACTGGGCTTTTCTCACAAACCCAACACCTAAAATTGCTTCAGGCTACTGTAATAAGGCATGAGAAGTTAAATTAGAAGCATATATTTGGTAATAACACCTCAGAGGGAGTCTTCAAAAGCCTGTGCCCCCATTAAAGGATTAGAAGACCAGCATACATATCAGCAACTTTACTCCATCCATAAAGAAACAGAACAGGAGACAAATCAGCATTTTGTTTCAATCAGCTGCTTTAAGTGATGTAAATTTCTTAATTACTTTTTTTGTACATTGCTGCAAGCCTGCTATTGGGGAATACTCTAAAGACGACCACTATGAAGTAGCACTTTCAAACTTTATCTCTTGTGGGTCTGGTGGTGATCTTCCCAAAATATATGTTGATTAGACACACAAAATAAAGCAGTCTCCAAGGAGCTGATAGTCTAGGGTTCAATTGTTTTCAGGAGTACCCAGAATGCTAGTTACAGACCTGGAGATCAAACCATTCAAGAATGGGGTCATTAAATATTTCTAGAAATGCAATAATTTTGCATGAAACAATGGAAGAGACTAAAAAAGAAGCAGGGGTAAAGTCAGTACATTGAAAAGCACTTTTTTTTTTTGAGCAGCTTCCCTTCTGGAAGCAAATCCATCTAATTTTCCCGAGTGCTAATATTTTGAGGTTATCTGCCCAAAATGTAGGCAAGAAATAGGTCTGATCATCCAAGAAATAAGGATGAAGGCAAATGGCACATACTAAGGATTGAAGACTGGCTGAGAAATTGGAGGGCTTAAGGCGAAAGAAATTCTCTTTATCAAGGTCACTGATGAAGTTAAGATATTTTTAAACTGGGGAGGAAACACCTAACCTAGTGTTTTTGTATTTTGTGATTTTTTTTGTCCTTGAGCCTGATTCAAAGTAGGACAAGTGCAGTGAGCCTCTCCTTAAAATAGAGATCTGAGTTACACTAGCACTTGTAGGCTTTAAGAAATGCTAGATGGAAATTTTCTTCCATTTTAATAGCCTTTTGCATCTAGTCAGAAAATTCTCTGCATACGTGTTTTCATGGAATTTCTTATTTATTTCACACACACACACCCCCCCCCATCTTTTCAGCTCATGCATCAGGAAACACAATTTCCTCCATGATGGCTCTATAACCCCTGCCCAAGAACTTGCTCCATCTCCTTCAGATTACATTCCCACTGTGGAGGATTTTGGGAGGTCTGGGCTTAATTTCTGCGTCTGTTCAAGGTGAGCAGGGCATGACAAAAGTGGCCTTGCTCTTTCACAGACACAGTGGTTCTGAACTCCTAAATTATCTGTCTCTAAAGATCTAAGTAATCCTCATGGGTTCTCTCCTAGACTCATGACAGGGGTAGAGTAGTTCATTATATTTTCTTTTCCAGCTCCCACTGAAGAGGAAACATTTCTGAACTCCTTTCTCCCTGTGTCTCTGTATTTAACAGGTCCTGCCCCCACAGACTCGTATCTTAAGAGCATAAAAGCAGAATCAGGCTGCTGCAGCAGGAATCCAGAAGCTGGAGCAATCAAAGAGAGTCTTATTAGATACCAAAGGGGCTAATAAAAGAATGGGTGTTTGTTGTATTTCTGGCAGGGGTGGTTGCTGAAAAGCCTACTGAGAAGGATCCTGAAACACCTCAGCTCCTAAGTTCCAATGGGTGTATTTCTAGTTGATCAATCTCTATGTCTTTGCGGCTGAACTAACTTCCCACTTCAGGATTTTGACAGCTGGACAAAGCAGGGTTTGAGCCATGCCTTGCTTTAAGTAAGTGTGGAGAGACGTTTTCAGTCTGACCTTGCCAAATCAGTCCCTGGCCTGGGGCATTTGCCGAGATCCAAGAAAGATTTTCCCACTGAATTGCAAGTGGGAAAAACTAATTCTGTCCACAGCGATTTGATGAAGTATTGAAGTGACAAGCATTTTGGAAGATATGAATCTACCTCATGATCTGCAGAGCCTCTAGCTTCATAAAGTAGAATAATATACATATATATGTTGATTTGGTGGTCATGGAGGTAGTTAAAAGCCGATTATAAAGTATAATTTTCAGAGACAGAAGGAATATTTTTAACCACACTGTGGCTGTGTTCACAATTCAACTGTGTTAAAGAGATAAGATTCGGCACAAGGAAATGTGTTCTTTGATCTTTTTATTCTCAAGTTCAATATTTCTGTTAACATGTATCAGATAAGAGGTAAAAGCATACATAGGGATATAACAGGAAGCAGCAAAATAGCACAGAAGTAACGAACAGAATATAAATGCATAATCACAGATAGCAAAAGCATATCTTCTGCATTTAAACACTTTAATGCATTTTTCCCCTCTACTTGTTTACTCTTGTTCTTTAAAACAATTAAAAGACAAACCAAATCAATAGTGAAACTGGCATTTGGGATTTTACCTGGATCTCCACACCGTATAGCAATAGTTCCCCTCCCACACATGCTGCCCTACTGTTTCTTCAGAGTCGTTGCTGTGCTAAATGATTGTAATGTCTCTGGGCTATATAAGATCACTTTTGAGACCCAGGGCTGTTTTAGAATCGTAGAATCATTAAGGTTGGAAAAAATCTCCAATACCATCAAGTCCAACACCATCATGCCTCCTAAACCTTGTCCCAAAGTGATTTATTTCATATATTACATTGAATATTTTTACTGTCATTATTAGTGCTGTCCTGATAAAATATTTTGCATTAATATATCACATGTTAATGGTAAACATACTAGCTGGTACTTCTTAGAGACAATACTGAGTTTTTTAATACATTGCAGAGAATTTCTCTTCTGTTTTTAAATATCAGCTTCTCCATGATTTCTCTCTTAATACTAATGAGGTGCTCAGGGCTCTACCAAGTGTACCAACTTCTGCCAGAGCTTGAGAGATGCCATGCAGAGAACTGACTTCATGATACTCATTGTCATTCTCTTCCTCTCTGTTTTGGATGGCACTGCCCTGGGAGAGGCGCCCAGGTAAACCTGTTTTGGTCAATGCATTAAGGACCAAGAAATGGACTTAATGAGCTGAAAAGCACAAGCTGGGAAAACAAGCACAAGGTATCCTGTCAGCATCTCACAGGGCTGAACCTGTGGCCTTTCTCCATAGGAGAAGAAAAGTTGTAGATGACAGCAAAACATGCTTAAATGCTTGCTCTTGCTTCCTGTTTTGCCCTGGCAATAGCTAACATTTGGGACTAGAACGGGGCAAGTATTGGCTAGGACCATGCAGTGGGCAAGCAGCCATGCACCTTACCTCATCTTTGTACTGCCCTGCACCAGTCTGGCTCCACACTTCTGTATGTATTGGTAATGTTCAATCAGGCACAATTGGAAAGACAAGCCTGGAATGAGTAAGAGAAAAATGAGCTGTCAAATACTGCATTTAGAGAACTTAGCAGCTAAGTGTGTAAATAAATTGCAGTATTGGTATCCTGACATAATGCTCAGCCAGGGGACTGGAAATGCAAAAATAAAAGCCTATTGATCAAAGAAATTAATTTTTAAATCTAAAAGTGGTTTTAATAGATTAATAGCCCCTTACACTGAATCCAAGTTTGCTCCCCTAGGCACATCCTCAACATACACTGAAATTTCTCCACCTAAGCCAGTCAAGCTTTTCTGCTTTACATTGGGGGAAGCTGTGACCCTTCAATTTCAACAACCATACTGTGTGTCAAAGGCCGAGAATCTTGGATTATCTCACAAAAGTCAATTCCCAAACTCCCTACTAGCATATTAAACAACAACGTGTTCAAACAAAATAGTGCAAGAGGAAAGGAAAACTAGCTCTTGTTGGTTAAGCACACCCTTAAATGTGTTTCTACCAGCTTCTGTGAGCAGCCTTTTCCTACACAAGCCTTCTTTGGCTCCCAGATAATTGGATATTTCATATTGATACAGGAAACCTGCTGCCACAAACAGCATTTATTTGCCAGATTTCTGTTGAGCTAGCACAAAACAGCAGCCATTATGGGGACCTTCCCACTACAGCAGATAAGCAAGAATAATATTCAGTAGATAGAAATATGGGCTCAAAAGATGCAGGTTTCATGCCAAGGTCTGCCGTTGACCTCCCGCACAATGTCAGGCAAGTCATTTCATGCCTCACTGTTATATTTTCTACAGCTATTTAATGCAGATAATGATACTGAATTCCTTTGTAAAGTGCTTTGAGACCCACTGTGAGAAAAAGTCTGTAAAAATTAAAGTATTTCATAAACAACTAACTGCAATGATGATAATACATTAAATGTGTCACAAAAAGCTCAGTGCATTTCAAGTTAACAAAACGTAGGTGAACTAAAAGCTCAAATCTTCTAGTTTTCCCTCTCATCTAATGAAATTAAGATAACTTTTTGAAGTCAGGGTGACCAAAAATGGGATTACTAATTGCATCTCACTCATTTCTATCTGGAAAAATTAATCACAATTTTTTTTTCTGGCCCTTGACTGACTTACTCTTTTTCTGTGGTCAGAGAGGATGTATTTGTGAGAATAACTCAGCAATGTCAGATCTGTCTGAACAGCACAAGAAAAAAAATTAGCCCTTTTCTCTTTTTGAGCTTTATTCTTTTGCTCATTTATTACTTTCAAATACAGAGCAGGTTGATCCCAAATCCACTGTGCTATAGTTAATTCGTACTGGAGCCACTTTTCCTATGTGATGACCTGAGACTTGGGAGTGGGTCTGTTTGGTGCAACATTGGATGGAGTTGCTCAGACATTAGGTGGGAGAGAAGGTGACTTGTGTAAGGCAATTCTCCACAGACTTGAGTTGTTCCAATCAACATGCAAACCTCAACTATTCTCCATCACAGATTTATACATAATCTGGCTATGCGGAGGGTGGTTTTCAGCATGCTTTTACATGTGGTTTGGCGATGTTGAATGTTTCACAGCTTGCTTTTACATGTGGTTTGGCTGCAGTGAGGCTTATTTACTGAGTTTTCACTTGGAGCTTGGCTACGCCAATACTAGGGTCTGCATGTTTGGGACTTTACTATCCCTGTACTAAGACAACGCAGGTCATAATACTGAAGAACAATTTAGATAAAGTGAGAAGTCAAAACCAACCTGGCGCCGTTCCCTGTAAAAGCATAATAAAATATTCAAGCACTATTATGCACCAGCTTCCTCCATCATGACCAGAGAGCTGCTGTCCTGATTCCCGATTTGAAGTGATATGTTTTCTGCTTCAGATGCAGGGGATTAGATATAAATCCTTACCTCAGTTTCAGAGGTGGGATTCAAATGACTTCCAGCCATGTCAGCTGTTCTACCTTTGTGCAAGTTTATTGTATAGCCCATAATACTTTACAAAAAGAATGTGAATTATTAAACCTTTTCTTAACCAGCCCAAATTACCAAATATAACTATCTACAACTAATAATTTCTCTAGGCAGTTCATTTGCATAAATTTTAGAGTGACAAAACTCACACAAGAAACACTACTTTTCCCAGCTAGACCATAAGTCTCACAGAAATCATTATTCTGAACCCACACAATACACTCTGGCAAACTTTAATAACTAGCTCTGAAGTATAAACATGGAAGTGTTATTCTGATGCAAAGATTCATGCAAGTCTTTTGTATAATATTAGCTCCTTTTGAAGCTTTTCTCTACAGATTAACCCATGCTAGCTATAATAACCTTTGTCTGTATAACGTTAATCAAGTTAATTCCTTTCAGAGAAACAAAATTATTCACCAATTTTCCTGTCTGGCTCTTCTCACCCCTAGAACAGAGCTGTACATCCCTGGTTTTCATTGCCTGTATCAAGATTCCCATCACATGCAAATTTCTTGGTCTACGCTGCAAATCCAAGACGGAACAAAAGCCTTCCAGATTTCCAATCACATAACTCCCAGTACTGTTCTGATTTTGGTTTTCCTTCCTTTATGTAGTAACTTAGATTTACATGTACACAGATTTTATATCAGTTGTCTCATGACTTGTCTTTATTTTTCCCTATTAGCTCTTGAAGGAGGGAAGATGAGGCTGGGAAGGAAGGTAAAGGCAGAATTACAGTTAAAGTGAATTCTCTTCCAAGAATCCACCTAAAGAGACAGATATAATTTCCAGATGTTATTGCAGGGCTTAGCAACTTCACAGGGCATTATGTGTCACTTTAAACTTTTAATCACATAGCAGGAGCTGAGCTGCAAAAAGAGACCAACAAGCAGATTATAGTAACAAAGTACAGTAAATGCTGCTCAATGTGCAAGTTGTCTAGAAACAAACATGCTCAGCAGATTAATTAGAAAAGGCAGAACAAATCCTTTCACCTTTGCTCAGTTTTTGAAGCAGTAATCCGAGTGAGTCACCATAAGAAACAAATATTTTATCTGTGAAAATGCAAAGGAAACACTCCACCCATTGATGCTTGATAGAAAGAAACCATTTCATACTTGCAATTTTTAAATGCTCATCTGTGTTAGCTCTTAGTAATTTCTGCTCTTTGGTAAAAGTGTTCTGCATCCAGTTACACTGCTGGGACCTGAATGAGAGCTGCAACTCTCAAAGAAGTTGCATTACTGAGCATGTAGTCTGCTGGATGGCACTGTATTTTACCTTTTATGTTTTCCTTCAGCTCAGCAAGTTTGCTAGTACATCCCTTTATCAAGTTCAGAGTTGATTTGCAGAATTTCCTCTTCCAGAAGTGGAAGACAGTTGGTAAAAAAATTAGTTTAGAGGAGGGTCTTGCTTTGCTGTTGCTTTTTTTTTTATTAACTTTAATTCTGAATTCCCTGAAAGAAAATTTTAGATGATTTGAAACTAAGATAGATATTTAGAACTGAACCATTTTGTTTCAGTTAGCATTTATAGAATGATTCACAATTTCAGTTCAGCAACAAATGCAATACCATAAGAACTCATGATGGTAAGTATTTATTGAAATTATGATATGCTCTTATTAGAAAAGACGCACTTTTCTTTACAAGATCACTTTTCTTTACAAATATGTTTTGTTCGTTAGAGTTCATGACTTATTTGCAGTGAACAGACACTAGAATTCAACAGCTTTAACTATGTTTCATTTATCTGTGTAATCATGTTGTAAACAGCCCATATGAAGACACACAGGTCATCACACGCACTCATAAAACAGAGCAAGTAACACTGGCAAGGGAGCCTGCACAGCCTTCTCAAACCAAATTCCTGTTTAAGCCTCTGAAGATAAGAGTCAAACTACACTGTGCCATTTTTTAACATAAGAAACATGGCACCACTGCAACTAGAAAGGCGAAATATTACTTGGGGGCTCAAACTACAAGCTAATGTTTTCAACCCCTTCCACATGTTGGCTGAAATGAACTCAAGGTTTCTTTACCAGTGTTACCCTATCAGTTCATATCTGAGTCCAGCATCTGAAGTGCAAGTAATTGTTTTCAAATTAACCACATTTTGCATGTATTTGATCTGAAATTTTTACTGCCACTCACCACTCCATTTATCAGATCTCTCACAAGACACATCTGGAATCTGTAATATTTCAAAATCAATAGTTTTGGAGTTCTCTCCCAAAATGTAGAACTTATCATTTTCAGGTTTCTCACCCAAATAAGAAAAGCTAGAAGGCTTTTTAATTTTGGGGTGACAAGATTTGCCCCTCAAAAGCATGACTCCAATCTATGCTTGCAGGAAAAGTGCTGGTTGTCACAAGTTTGTGATACAGTTGGAAGATCTGCCAAAAAGTTTCTTCAGCTTTGCACATTTTATGGGTTTTGGTGTTTTCACTGTAGGTTTTCAGAGATAATGAATAAAAACAGGTGCCCTTGTCCTCAAAGGTAATAAGATCTCAGATTACTTATCAACACCCCATATCTGTAGGCTCCAACAGAGCAGAAGACTTTTTACCCTCAAAACAGTAGGGTATGATCTTACCTATGGTATGCCTATGTCAATATTTCTGTTACAAGTAGCACCAGACAGCAGGAGAAAGTACTGTATAATACTGTATAGATGTCTTGCAGGTACACAGCACGAGCTACGTTTCCCTCAGGAAGTTAGTGCTGAGCTTCACTCTTTAAAGGCTCATTCCCTCCATCCAGATGACCTGTGCTGGAGTGGCAGACTTCATGACACAGCCAGCTGAGGCTGCCTGAATTCTCTCCATTGTAATATCACCTGCATAGTCCCACTGGAAACTGCTGATAAAATGCTAGCACACGTTGACCGCCAGCATTTCTGCTGAGGACAAATATAGGCAGCCACATAAAGAAGGCATTAGCAGGTTATGCTGTTTCCTATATCTACTGTGAGCAGACACCTTTGTGTTTTAGTACTGCCTAAGCATTTCTGCGGAGATGTTTCCAGACATCTCAGTGGAATGCATGATGAAGAAAGGTGGAAAGTTTTGAGAGCATTGTAATGAAGAATGATGTTGTTGTTCTACTAGAAATTCTCATTTTCTTTCCTTTTTTTAAAAAAGAAAAAAACCAAAGACAAAATGGTAGTTGAATCACTATTGAAAAACTACCTCCTCCACTTTATTGCATCATGAAAGTCCTCAGGCTGGTATCAGGGTTCTGCCATTCTATATCTTTGCCAGAAAAGGATGCAGGGAGTGGGGGTACCACAGGCAATGCTGAATGTCTCAAGACAAGGAAAGGAAAAACAAGAGGAGAATGAAGAGCAAATTCCATGTAGATGTGGTTTTTGAAGCATGTAGCAACCCTGGGAGAACAGATACCATTAACTCCCCCAACAGTTACATATGAGGCTAATGCATTTTCCACCCACTGCTGCAATTAATAAAGGTTGCTGCTAGACACACAGGCTAAGCTCACTGCTACATCATTTCTCCAGGCAGCCACTGCTCTACAAATAACAAGCCTTATCCATTCAGGGTAAGCTGAATGGAAGTTTGTGAGTTATGGAAGTTTGCTAGAGGCATAAAAAGAGTATGCTTTCCTCTTTCCACCCAGACAACTGTTCTGCTGAACACAATGTCTCTACACATTCACATACAAATATATACTGCTGCTAATTATCATTGAATTTCAGTAATCTAACATCCACAACATCAGAAAAGCAGTTAAACATTAACTAGTGTTTTGCATCTACCACTCAGTATGCCATGAAGATACCAAGTTCCAAACGAGCTCTACAAAAAAAAGCCACATCAATAGGTGAACTCAAACTTTTTAAGTTTTTCCTATCATTTTTCTACTCATAGACTGAGTCAGAAGTCACCTACATGGAAATTACTTCTTTCCTAAGGGCTAAACTTTGCATTGGACCCTGCTGATCAATGACTTTGAAGATGTATGTCTTCCCCCACTGTTCCTTTTCCTACAGACTTTGAATTTGGTCCCAAGACTACTTCCCATGTTAAAATTAAATTCTTCACATTTCTCAATTATTTCAGAGTGAAGAAGGCACTGAAAGGGCATGCCTCTGTCTATAGGGGTGATTAGTCCAGATAGGTTCCTAAATTGTAACTAGGAGAAGAAAGAATTTGACACCAAATAATATAAACGTAAGTATTTGAACAGAGGAAGGAATCAAGGTAGAAGACCAAATTTCTGGAGATTCCAGAATAAATCGTTCATTGGTAGGGATAAGCCATGCTGAAGGTGCCCATAACTAAATTTTAACTAATGTTTCTGAACTCTCCAGCAAGGTTCTAGACATCAACCTCATTTAATTTGTATTGAAGAAACAGGGACCCAGGAACTGCAGAGTTATAAGGACTGAGTAGGATCCAAGTTGTTATATACATAAATGCCAAAAAAAAAAAATAAAGACTACTGAGCTAGAGACAGAGTCTGCCCTTTCCCCTACTACCTCCAGACTCATGAGCACTATAAATTAGCAGTTGTTAATGGATTTGCTGCTCAAGACTGCAACACCTGAAGAATATGAAATGTGTCACTGGTCAGAATTTCCAAATTATCTGCCCTGGCTTTATAACCAAAGAAATTTCACAGGCTCTTTCGCAATGCACAAGAAAATCCCACTTATCTAATTTGCTTGCAAACCACCCTGTTTCTGGAACAGGAATGTTATATACCTGAACAATTAGAGTGACTTTAGTGTTCCCAAGATACAAATCAGCTAGAACCAAATTCTTTGTTTCCTCCGTTTTCCTCCTCTAGGTTTTCTTTTTTCCTTTGATATTTAACAGCAGCCTTTACTCTATTATGAAGTTTTTCATCAACACTTAAGCCTCAGCACTGCACTGAATAAGCAACAGTCTACAGAGAGAAAAACACATACATACAGAAACACTGGGACCTGCCTAACCTAAATGGAAAACTCCTGAGGCAAATGAAAGAGGGAAACTAGCTGAAAATACTGTCTACAGCAGCACATCCCATTGGAAAGTCCAGGTCTTACATCTGCCTGGGTTCCCCTTTGAAAGGGCTTACAATAACAACAATTCAAGAGTTTGCCATCCTCCTGTCTTCTCTAGTCTCTCGTGTTAGAAATTTAGCAGCATTACTAGAGAGCTTATTTCATTGCTGAAGAAAACTTCTTTCCCAGGACTTGCGCTGGTGTACATTCAAATGAGAATGCTGAATGTAGCCCATGTTTGAGGAGAAGAGAAAAATGTAAGTGCTTTAAATCAAAGCACAAAAAGGTTGTGCTTTGATTTAAAAATTCATATATAAATAGATTTTTAATTTGTGAAAGCCCTATACAAGATGCAACATGACCCTCCACAAAATTGTTTCTAGGCTTTAGTGGTGAAGTCCTGATTATCATGGTTCCCATGCTGCATCCAATTTCAGTGCAATTTTGAGCGTGGTCTTCCAAGAAAATCATCATCTCAGCATATTATCCTAGAAACATAGCTTAATAAATCACAGTCAGTACTGAGATTAAAGAGGTGGGGGAAAGGGAAAACTTCTCACCAAGTTGTAAGCAGCAACCCTTGAAAATGAAATATTTTTGCTAAAATCGGACCAACTTTTCTCCTGTGAGCATATTCTATTGAGTCTTGTAAATAATTGAGTCAATGTTTCAAATAGACAAAACAGTTACATGAAATTTGATTTAAATTCTGAAGAGCTAAAGAAAATGTCTGGTTTTTTGATTAGTCATACAATAAAAGAGTACATTTGTCAGATGGGTTACCTACCTTCCTCAGCCTCAACAATATAGTCCTAATATATCATCCCCACACACTGCTTAGATTTAATTTCAATCATTAACCAATTTAATCATTAATTGGCTGTTAGTCATGCACATAATCTCTATATGGAGAAAGACAACCATCTTCTGAAACAGTTTAGGCTTTACTGTAGCCTGAGAAAAGTGTACAGTTTTTCCCACCCTCACAAGAAGCAGGATAGTCTAAGTAATTTTCTTGTCACTGCAGAAGTCAAGTTGAATAAATGCACAAAGGTTTAAAAGCGTGCTCTTTCAGCTATGTTTAAGTCAAAAAGAGCATGGAGCTTTCTGCACACTGCGGTCATCCAACCATTCCTCATTGCTGATCCATAGCTGGCTACAACGATCAAGGTTTGAGCATGACATACATTCATCTATATTAGTTTTTTTTTCCTGAAGTCACTGCTAAAAGCTGGTAGCCAGTCCTCTTCAAAGCTCAAAACGCTCTTTCTCTTATGTCATGCCATGCTGGAAGAAGGTTGGGTCTAAAGCTTTCAGTGATGGGAGGCTTGGTGTGTCTGACCAAAAATAGTGATGGTCTGGGTGAAAATGATCTGAATGAGGGACAAAAGCAAAAATATCCAAGCACAGCACAAACTGTTAGCCTTCACCTCAAAAAATAAAAAATCACTTGAAGGAACACAGGGGCTGGGAAGAGAGGACATAGAGAAGAAAAAGCCCTTGTAATTAGCTGCTGAAGACAGACAAGAATACAATCACTCATAATGCACATAAAGTCAGCCCAGATAAAGCTTATGATAATGATATTTGAGAACCTGAACATGTAAGAACCAACAAGGCCTTTACTCTGCAAGCTGCTGAGCTACCTCAGATCTTGCTAAACTCCTGGAAGATACTGAAAGAAGAGATCTTTTTAGGACTCGTCCTTAAGTGAGCATTTTATATTTTAAAGAAGTGACCTACATAGAAATAATTGCCTTCACACAGCAAGTACACGTGTATATGTATTTTCAGAATGCACATGTATTGCTTGCAGTGGTTTTTGATTTGCACTCTGGTGGAAATCCCCAAATTCGGTCTTTAAAGCTGGCCTTTTTTTATGAAGTAACTCGTGGACCTCGATGGATTCTAGCTATCCCAGACATAGCCTTTCCAACATCAGAAGCGAAAAAGGAGAAAATGTGTGAAGAAAAGTCTTTACTGAGCTTTTCTGAGGTTTGCTTATACAGAGATCGTTTGAAGATTAGTAGTCCGTAGAGAAGCCAAACAACTAGTCTGTTATTTAATAGCTATGAGTTTGTATCTCTATATGCATTCTACAGACTTGTGCAGGAGCCTGCTAGCTAGGGCACCTTGTTCTCGTGCCCATATTAACTGCACAGTCACACGTTAAACACTGCCAGCAACACTATTTACAGCTATAGGCTTGATCACATAGTACATGACAAAGGTTACAAATGTTTCTCATCCTAAATACCTTCTGGATATTCCTTATACTGTGATAGTGTTCACCATTTAAAAGGAGGAAACAGGTCTTCGAAAATCTCAAACTGCCTTTCAGCTTAACCACCCCTCCAACCTTTCTCCCACTCAAATGGCAGGTTGGTGAGTATATTAGCATGTAGCAGATCCTCAGCATGACCCTCCTGTTTGTTTGGTAGCTCTTTTGTTTCACGTAAGAGTACTGCATGCATCAAGTCCATCACTGCTGTAAGCCCTATGAGTATCCCAGCAAAACAGATCATCACTGTTATTTACACCAATGAAATATCATCACTATTTACCTATAATTTTAGAACATGCATTGACTGTAAGGTTCTGCATACTTCCCACCCAACAGCTTTAGCAGAGCATTGATCCAGTCTAAAAATTTCTGCGCTTACAGTGAAACTTATAGTGAGAGAATATAGACCCATACGTGTTGACAACTTCAAGACAAAGCAGAGCATAGTCAGCAGGTTCAAACACCTAGCATAAAATGCCAGAAAACTTGCTCTACATCCTGAGAAAATTTTTCATAAGCTTTGGGCTGCAGTAACTGGGAAGCCATGGTTATGGGGACCATCTTCTACCTGATCCAGAGACACGTTCAAGGCTCCTATCATGTTCAGAAAACCAGTTTGCTTTATGGTTCCTGTAACTCCTTGCCACCAAGATCCTTGTTATGATACAAGTCACTTCGCTTTCCAAGTTAACAGTCTTTGTTCTAACAGTCTTTCCTATTTTGGTAACCTGTGAGACAAGGGCATAGAGTTATCAGTACCACAAGCCTTTGGACACCATCCCCCTTGCCTGCTGCTTCGCTGTACCTGATAATAGGCACAGACTTACAGCTCTGCAACACCCCCAATGCTCTTAGTGTTCCCCTAGCTATGGTGTCCAAGAGCATGGGTCACCAGGCTGCATCCCAAAGCCTGGGTCTTGCTGCTTTCACAGTCATCTCGGTCTAACAGACCACCCTTGACAGCATGCTCATGCTTCTGTCTCTTCTTCAAAGCACTGAATTAATAAGAAAACAAAGCAGAGCAAAGATGGAATTTTGTGATGACCTTAAGTATAGTTGTAATGTCTCCTACCCAGTAGGCAAACCAAGCTTGTCCCACAAGCCCACCTCCTTCCGTGATGTATGCCTTGAAATAATAGTTTCCCATTCTAGGGCCCCATCAGATGGTTCCTCTGGTTTACATACTCATTTTTTTTGAGACCTTTTAGGGTTACACAAAGTAGCAAGTGACTTACCTCTTCAAAGTAGGTTTGGGGGTCTCTCAAGGACATAGGACCAGCTTTATCATTAAAGGGACATCCATTTTCAGCACAGCTTCTTCAAGGACTGGTAACCCAAGCCTGAGATTAAATGCATCCCCAGACCAATGAGGAGGTGTGTAAGTAGGGGCCCTCAGGTGTGGCTAGTGGCCCCAGATGGGGCTGGGTCAGGGCAATCAAGGCCTATTAATGCACTCAGGGCCCTGACAGATTGTCCCTATTTCTACAGATTTCTTTGGGGAGGAGGATGTGTTTGTTGTTTATCGGGTTAAGCCATCAGTTTGCCTCTTAGCAGCTGATCTACAGTCCATAAGACTTCCATAAACAGAGTTTGGGATTGGGATGAGGAAATTAATTCTTAAGTAAATAGGAGTTTACTTCATGTCTGCCTGACAATACATTATATTCCATATGCTGATAGGGGAAAAGAACTGTACAGGACTTTTTCTTAGAAAAAGCCAAAGCCTGTGTTCACAGGAAGGTGAAAGTAATGCCTCTCTTCTCACTCTCACTGTATAACCCCTCTCGATTTCTACACATAAATAAATGTGTAAGACATATATTCTTTTGTGTTGCCAAAATCTGTAAACAAAGGTCCATTGTGTGAGTAAATATCATACCTTTGAAGATCTTTCATTCATAATTTCCAGGAGGAAATAAGCAACAACTAGAAGACACAAAATTAATTGCCAATGCTAAGTAGAGAGGTGAGCCGACATAACTCTGATGTCAGAAGGCTCGACATTAGGAGAAAGTCTCAATTCTTACATTATAGAGTTAAAAAGTTGCATCAATAAACATAGGTAGTTAGGACATAAATGCCAAAAATAATCCCTAGAGATTCCAGCCCCTGAACCACTATAGAGTCCAGGCTGTCAAAAGATTCATGATACATCCCAGATTGTGTATAACAGGCATAAACAGGGTCTATTAACTTGGACCCAGAACCAACAGTAGAGGCCAGAATATGTAGGTGGCCTGTTTTGATGAAAACATTTTCCCCACTGCTGCCTCATGAACAATCTGTTGTTGAGTCAGATAGAAAGAAACCTCCCTCCCTCCCTGCCCCATCCAGTCTCCTGGGCTGAATTGTCCTTGCTGGCATGGTCCTTGCTGCCCACCTACCCTGACTTCTGAAATGACCGGCCGCTTTGTCCAAGCTGTAGTGTTGAATTCTCAAGAACCATTTGAAATTAAGTCAAACGCTCAAGGGGAGACAATTTTGCTGACTATAGCGAGCTTTTATAAGATCAGCAAAAACTCATGTTAATGGGTTTTTTCTTTCTCCCTCCCTGGACACCTAAGCCATTCCAGAACTTGTACCTGAATATTTGGTTCTCACGTATATTTATGTAGTTAGCAGTGCCATTCCTATTTTTACAGCTTTGAGTTTTTAACTTTCTTGTTAGCAACATTAACAAGGTTTATGGCATATAAAGTGAGCTGTGGCATTTAAAAAATGTTGGCCTAATGTAACACCAGCTTTTTTTTATATACATTTTCAATGGGAAACTCCTACTGACAGGCAGAATGCATTTCTATGTCTGGGCAAGTTTATAGATGGTGTTGCCACCTCTGGGCCACAAGGTCACAAATTTGTTTCTGATTCTATTAAAGAAACATTCAACAATGGTAAGTTTGTGTGCTTTTTTGTTTTTTTTATGAGAGGGGACTGTTTTATGTGATCCAAGATCTTAAAGATACTCCAAGGAATCTCTGTTGAATGCTGGGCTTTTCACCCCTGTGCCCTGACCAAATAACGCTGGCTGCAGATTTGAGAAGCTTTGTCTGGCACGTAAATAAAACAGATTTCAGGGAAATCTGACGACTGAAAAAAGAACAGGCAATGTCTCTCTCATCTGCCCATGCATAGTTACTCTGCCTTCAGAGGGGTTTCATAGGAGTAGGATTTGACTCTGCATCAAAAGGATGTACAGGAGTTAAAGATTCATGATACCTGTTCTCAGTTCGTATTTTCTCAGCAGATTCTCTGCATGACTCTGAGGACCCCACCCAAAAGATTCGCTGCCTGGCCCTCCATGTCTGTGGGATGGAAGGAATGATATTCCTCACTTGCCTGCCTTCATCAGTTTTGCAAGATTTTAGAGACAAGGCACTGATAAATCAAGGTACCTACCTCAGTGAAGAACTTTGCACTCCTTACATTAATAAGAATGTTTACTGAACTCATGGCAAGAACAAATAAAAAGACAAATATATTGCCCTATGAAACACCAACCTTATTATTTCTTGGAATTAATTCGGCTAGGTATTTTCTCCTTTTATGCCATGTGATATCTCCAGCTGCAGCTTCCTCACTGTAACCGTTTACTGCATGATGCCTAGCTGCATTCAACAAGAGGGGAGGCAGCATCCAGGCTGGCCTCAGCCATGGCCAAGCTGAAATCCCTTCATGCTGGAACAGGTTGTGCTCTGGGACTTCATGGGTACAAACTTAGAGACTTTTGGCTTGAGAGCTGAATGGGAGCCAGCAGAAAGACTGAGCTGATGAGGTAAAAATAAGAGCACAAGAGAGAGAGAACCAGCATTTGAAAGAGGGAGGATAAGTTTGTATCTTTGTTGAAAGAATTTCAGCATCATCTGTTACAGTCCAGAAGGCAAACATGAAAACGCAGAAGGGCGAGGAGCACAGCCCTTTTTGTGGGTTGCTTGGGTTACTGTGGTTAGGAGGATCAAAGCTAGGTATCACGTGCCTCTACTGAAGGCAGATCGGCTGGAATAAAGCAAGGAGACAGAATTTCTAGGCTAGGAAAAAGGCTGATCATGTTGCAACAGAACACAGGAAAGAGAAGTTGGCTGCAGTGTCTGACTGGAGGCCTTTTAGCTACATGAGAGGACTCCAGGTCTACTCTTTCTCTAATTTCCTTTTGCCCCCAAGGAAGCTTTTGGTGGAAATTTGCTTGCATTTATGGGAGGACTGGAAGAATGAGGGCCAGACTGTGACTGAGCATCTGGCAATAAGAAAGGGGGTTCAAAGGAGAGAAAACTGCTCAAGCGGGATTTGAAAGTGCTATTCTGCACTGGAAATTGACCTGTGCAAGTGACAGACCGCCACTGCCAGTCATTACAAGTAGGTATTTTTGAAAAGTGCCAGTTCAAGAAACTATCTGAGGCTTGGATCCAGTATGATGTCTTTGCTCTCTGAATATCATCATCATCACACATGTTCTTGTGGCCCAATGAAGTACAAGTGATCTTTAGTGCAAAATCACCTGCTTCATATTTTTTCCTCCATGGTAACTGTGGGTTTGGCTATTTAAAGGCAGTATGGCAACAACACATAAAACTATTACTAAACAACTTTACTCAGAGGAGGCATTTCTTCCTAACAGGTATTTTCCTTTTTCTATGCTGTATTTGTTTACCTCATAGACAATGGTTTATGATCACCATGTAGACCTTTTCTAAAACAGGTTGCAGCTTGTCTTGCTCCTCCTAAGAATAGCAAGTTTTCTTTTGGCTTTGGAGAATTTTGTGATTTTCTCAGGTTTTTAAAAATTCCCTAGAGAAATTCCCTTAAAATAAAAATCTACAGCTAGGCATCAGGTATGTATCTCCCTACAATGCACAGGAAGTTCTCCTCTAAAGGAAACAATCTACTTCACTTACTGTTGTCTCTATTCATTTGGTTACTGCTACAAACCACTTGGGTAGTTTATGGCATCAATTCTGTGAGAAAAAAATGTGGTTTTAATATGTTTGTATATTTATCAGAAAAGAATCCAAAACAGCTGGGGTGGCTTGTCCATGAGAGACATAATTAATAAACAAGGAACAATCAATCGCTTTGCACCACATTCAGTCTTACTGCTTTGTTAAATAATACGGATATTTTGATTGTTCCGGGAATGTTAGTAAAATGCACTCAAGGCAATTGGGAGCCTTTGACTTTTTTGCTATTTGTTCACATCATGATGCCACGAAAGAAGATGATCATCATTTTCTGTACAGAAAAATAGCAGATATTTACCTTTCATGTTTGTCCCCACCTACAAGACCTTCTTGTAAGAGAGTTTTCCATAGCTCCTCTGTCCCACTAGGCACATAGAAAAAAATACTTCAAAGTGCTTTAGCTCATGTTTCCACTGAGGAGTTTCCCCTCCTGCAATGTTATACATATGTGAAATCAGTGCTAAAACAAGAAAGTACAATGACAAATACTGAAACTCATTTTGCGCAGCAGCATTCCCTACAAAGCAGTATTTATGTGACAGTGCTAGAAGACTAAAAGCTTGCTCCTGGGAGAGAAGGATGAGTACCCAGCACTGCTGTGCATGTCTGGTTTGGTTTGGATCCATTAGCCTCCACAACACACAAGGCAAACACCACAGAAGTGACTCTTTTCTTCTGAAGTACAGTAGCAGATCTTGAGCACGTATTGAACTAGATCCTCAATGAATATAAATCAAAGTAACACCACCAAAATCAATCCAGCTGCTTCTCTTTATATGTTACATCTGATGTAAGACTCCCAAGTATCACAATCCCCACTCCAATGTCTTCTTACAGCCAGCCACCATCATGCCGCAACACACCCAGCTCTTCCAGTAGCTACCCCCTGCCCTGTGCTTTCAGTGACTCACTCCCTTCCCTCTGCCCGCCCTTCCCTCCCTTCTTCCCCCAGAACTGGCATCACTCAGCATTATGGCTGGGAGACCAATTCTCCAAACTGAAAACATCAAAGCATATCTCTGGTTAGATCTCATCCCAGCCCTCAGAGTTTGTTGACTTGGAAAGTGAATAACTAATAAGGCAGCATGCCATTGTTTTCTGTTTATTATAATGGAAATAAATTGTTGGCTCTAAATCAGGCACTGATTGTTCTTTTGATATCACTGCCAGGAAGCAAAATAAAATGGCTTTTTAAAAATCACCTTTCATGGGGATTGCCACAGGCATTTGAAAGATGATCCTTTTTCCACGTCAAAGGCTCTACCAGAAGTGCCAAACACACTAGAAGAAAAATTCAAATCCTTCCCTGTTAAAACAAAAAAAAAAAAGCACAAGAGAGAACGTGAGAGCAGAATTGCCTGGGCAGGAGGATTGCCTGGGTGGGCTGGGATGCCATAGATATCCTGCAAGTGCTCATGAGGCTGCAGCAAAGCTGGCTCCACGGTGAGGAGCACTTCCTGAAGAATATGGAACACATCCTTTGCAATTTTTTTCCCCTCAAAAAAGCACGTGTGGGCTGAATGTATTACTCTGTCTGCCTGGCAGCTCTTAAACTAATAATAAGAGACATCAGGAGCAAAAAAGACAGAGGGGGTGTTTCACCTCAGAATTTCAACTACTCATAAATCTTCTTTGTGTGTTTCTTTTGTGTTTTTTTTTAAGCTACATGGAGCGGCAATCTCATTGCACCTCCAATACCTTCTTAGTATTTTAGCTTCTTCTCTGCAGACTTTTACATGCGGACTTTCAGGTGTTTGAAATTCTCTCACAGTGTTACCACCCCTAGGTAATGAGGGAATATGCTGCGCATCAGCACCACTGTAACGTGCATAGAGAAGAGCTTCCTCATTGGAGTTTATAGGTGGATCCAGATCTTAAACGATCCAGAGCACAGTGGTGTTTGGTTTTCATGACATGCTGCAGTTTGGTTTGGCTTGGAGCAGAGGATACAGCAGCGTGCCAGATTCAGATCTCAGGCCAAACTTGGATTTTGTATTTTAGCTACCAAACTTCATTATGGTTTGGCAAAGTCGTGATCTCACCTGCTCACACCATGTGGAGAACACCTGTGATTTGCTGGAAAGGTAGTTGATCATGCTGTGAGAAACTCCCTGTTCGAAAGCCAACCTATGAGAGACTGTTTTGGCTGACTCTGGCTGCTGCAGATGACATGCACTGGGAGCGCAGAACCACTGAAACATGTTAGGACTCTTCAACTGTAAAGAAAAAAAAAATGGTGAAAGAAAAGCTGTCAGGAGCAGACTGAAGCTTTATGCCTTTCTTTGTTGTCACAACTCTTGGAATCAGTACAACCTTTTTATTTGTAAGATTAGGACTCAGATGCAGAGCAGCAGCATTACCTGAGAGTACACTAGGAGAACGACATAACTATATCACTTTCTACAAAAGCCTGCTTTTGAAAAAGTCTGTCATACTACGTCTAGCTAGTGTTCTTAGATACCATTTTTTGAAGAACGTGCTGGAAGACTCTTTTTCCAAAAATCAAACTAATGCCCATAGCTTAAATGGCAAAAGATCTGTGCGTGGCAAACAGCATAGTCTGCTAAATATTAAGGCCCTGTTTGGCACAGATCTTATGCCTGTACTTGGCTCTAAGCACATCCTTATTCTGCAAAGTATTTAAGCATATTATTAACTTCAAGGGTGAAGCTATGTCCCACAAAATGGGACAATATAACTGGGACCTTATAAAGTGCTTATGACATAGGTGCTTTTCTGAATTGAAAGGTTTGAAGGGCTCCCACCAAAGTGCCCAGGGATTCAGTAAAGACTTTCCATTGGCTTCAGCAAATATTCATCCAGATCCTAATGTGTATACTTATTACTAGCTTATAACGGGATATTTGGAAAGGAAAAGGAAGGACCTTTTTCTCCAGATAATACCATCTCCTCTAAATTGTTTCTGAAATTTAAGGGTGTGATTTCTGACCTGCAAGTCCTTGGTGATGAAAACTTGGTTTGAACTTTCATGAGTGTGTGTAGGTTTACTAAATTTAGCACTGCCCAGTAATTTATCATAGAATCTTAGAATTATAGAATTATTAAGGTTGGAAAATACCTCTAAGATCATAAAGTCCAACCTCAACCCATCACCACCATGCCTTCTAAACCATATCCTGAAGTGCCACATCTACACATTTTTTTGAACACCTCCAGGGATGGTGACTCCACCACTTCCCTGGGCAGCCTGTTCCAATGCATAAGAACTCTTTCAGTAAAGAAATCTTTCCTGATATCCGATCTAAACCTCCTCTGATACAACTTGAGCCAATTTCCTCTTGTCCTATCACTAGTTACTTGGGAGCAGAGACCAACACCTGCCTCACTACAACTTCCGTTCAGGTAGTTTTAGACAGCAACAAGGTCTCCCCTCAGCCTCCTCTTCTCCAGACTAAACAACACCAGTTTCCTCAGCAGCTCCTCCTCATTTCCCAGGTGGCCTATGAAAGTTATCTGGAAGAAGGGCAACAGTGTCTAAAGGCTTGCTGTGCAAACGGATGATTGTGTTAGCCAGATTTGTGCGTGTCTGTTTCTGGAAACACTTGTCAGAGGAGAGATAGAGTTTACTTTTGTAACAAAATCAGATCTTTTTCTGTAACCCAGAAGCAGTGCTTCAAATACTTCTTGCTTATTTTAAAGGATTGGTGATCACTACCTCCTGCTCTTAGCTGTGGACAGAAATTGGGTTCAAAGATAGCAACAATCTATTCATACCCCAAAAGCTGCTGTCACAAAGGTGTGAAGAAGCTCTGAATGACCCAGCAGGGCCCTTACAACCATGTTGCCCCTTTGCAAGTCATCCTTCTTTCCCTGGAAGACAACAAACCATAGAGTCTTTACACAAAATTTCATGCACTGAATAGCATGATCCAGAGTCATGGTACCCCCAAGGGCAGTACCAAAGTCTCAGGTGCCAAGGGCAGCTTCTTTGTACTCAGTACGTGCCTGTTTGCTGGTAAGCAAGGCTGTGTTGTATGGCTCACCTGAGCAAGATGGCGAATGCTGTGAGACTTGGCAAGTTGACTGTTTTGTGCTGTTTGAATCCTAAAGCACTGTGGTTTGGCTGGCAGTTACTGGTACATCTGTAAATTGCTTGATGTACATTGATCTGTCCTATCTGAAGAGACAAAAGTAAACATCAGACCTGAAAATCTAGTCAGATTTGATATTCTGGCACATGAACCTTTACGTGATATTTATAGGTGCTCCTTGGAGATCATGGAAATACTATACTGTAACATGCCAGACTGATATTAAACAAAATTTCTGCTTCTACAGCTGATGTGGCCTTTACTCATTCCACTCAGCAAGTTACTGGGAATACTTCAATGCAAATAAAGGTCTTTATTGCTAAGTCTACTTTTTTGTTCTGTTTTAAAAAACTCTCTCTGGCAATATCTATGAAACTTTAGGAAACTGGTTCCCAAGGAATCACATCCTGGACACAGCACAGTTAAGATTAGTGCGACACTCATGTTAAAGTTATCTTGGTTTGACTTTAGAGCCGCACCTCCCTGACAACCTCTCAATTCTGGAACAAGCGACGTGTTTCTGCATTCTGTGAGAGCCTGGATTATTTTTAATCTTCTGGCCATGTAACAAAGATCAATTTATAGTCTCACAGAGATAGTAAGAACAAGGGTTTGGGAGCCGGCAAAAAGGGAATTAGCTGTTGCTGGTTAGTAGATATTATTATTTCTGAAAAGAAGAAACTTTTCAGGGCAACTTCTACTTTCTTGCACTGCTTGCTTCATTTTGGAGAAAATGTAGTGTGAACTGACATAGATGTATGAACTGCAGTGGACCCATGTTTACCTAGGCCAGCAGAGATATTTGATCACTACGTTACAAGTTGTGCAATCCCTTACAGCTCTGTACAAGGGCTGTGTACTAAAAAACTACAGAAAATTATGAGAAGAAAGCTTTCTTTTATTTTCCTTGTTATAGTTTTATATATACTACCATGAATTATGCCAATGTCTTTGTTCCCAAATTATCTTAACCTGGAACACCATTTTGCTTGTAATTTTGAGATACATAGTTCGTTAATACTTCCAATATTATGCAAGGCTTCCAGTGAAAATAGCAGGAAGGTTAGAGTTTGAGCAAACTTATGATCTGTGCTTCCCATAATATTCAGCAATATACGTTTTAAAATTCTCTATTCATTCAGGTTGCAGACCCATCAGTTCAAATGTTTACCAGAAGCCACCACAAGAATATAGCAGAGACATGCATACTGAATCTGTATACATTTCAAAAGTCATAAAAAACAGTGAGCAGAATTTTTTCTAGTTCTACTTATATCTTACTTGAGCCTTACTTCATAAAGCGCAATTCCTAACACTTACAAGGAATACAGTACAATTGTTTCCTCAATTTTGGCAGATAAGAAGTAAGAACCACAGAGTTTTGTATTATTTCCAACCAAAAGAGTCAAATGGCCTAAGCTTACCCAAAGTTTCACAAACAGTTTTGCAAGAAACTACGTCAGGGAATTTTTACAAAATGCTGGTAACATCCAGAATTTCATATGCCTGAACTTAAAGATTTTCTAAGTTTTTTGTTTGTTTTACACAACCTCCATCATGTTTGTTTTCTTACCCCTGTAAGCACCACCAGGATTTTTTAGACTGGATCGCTTTCCAGGAACTACAATGAAGAATTTTAACTCAGAGCAGAGAATGGACTTTTTCTTTGGAAAATGTCATTCCTGGAGAGTGCTCCTTCCTGGTGAGTCCCACAGGACCAGTCAGAGGAAGGACTGAGATGAGGTGGTGCTCAGCAGGCAGCTCCCAGGGCAGGTCCCCTGGCTGCTGTTTCAGACCACATAGGTCCTTTTCAGTTCTTGAAGAGACACAAAAGACATTTAAAAGTGTGGCATGTCACCAGGCTATACTTGACTTTCTGTGGGCATTTACTCAAGTTCTCCAGGTCCATCTTGGCTTATCTCTGTCCCCATAGAGGAGCCCAGTTGCCTGGAGTGGTGGGACAAGGCTCTGCCCTGCTCTGACTGAGAACCCACACACTGTAAGCAGGGGTGATGGGAGGTTCACTTCCAAAGTGCACTCCTGATCTGAACTAATCCTGTCCGTGATCCTATGAAAATGCTCATGGAGATGCACCCTTAGTGGGACGATCTGCTACAAATGCAAAACAGATGCTAAGGCTTGAGAAACATATATATATATATATAAAGAAGAAAAGTGATATTTTCAAAACCACAGGCAGTAGCATGAAGGAACTGGACCAGGATTTGCTGATTTCCTCTCCATTGTTTTATCTATACTGCTCCTTCTTGAATTTAATCTTAAATCTTGACAATTCGTAGTCTTTCCTGGACATCTTTTATCCCATGGTTAGCACTCTGTAATGCTAAAGGTTTGACTATCAAACATCCCAGTTACAGGCAGTTATCTCACATCAGTGAAATGGTGAAGTTCCTATTCCCTGAACACATGTAAACTTTCATTTTCCCTCTCCAACAAAACCAGGATTACCTTCTCTTCCCCTTCCCCTGGTACTTTGCTTCCTGGGGCCCATGTGGCTTTCTTGGCCTGCCTTACCTACTGCACTCAAATCTGAAGACAGATGGATGTTCAATATGAGCTTTATGGTAAGTAGTACCCCCTTCCCACTAAAATACTGCAGATTTCTGTGGTAATTCTACTTCTAGAGTTGTCAGAAGTATGCAAAAGCCAGGCTTGTTACATGTGGACACAATTTAAATGGATAACAATCCAGTAGGGAGTTAATTTTTATAAAGGCAGAATTTTATTGAGAAATGGTATGGTCCAGGATCAGAACCTCCTATAAACATGTGAGTTTTCTCATGTGGAGGTCAGTATAATCTTAGGACACTGAAAGCAATAGCCCTTAATCTCTCACCTTGTCTCTAACAGTTCAGTTATCACTAGTCACATTTTAAGACCCTCTTCGACAGCTCTGACAAGAGCTCTTGGTGGCTTTGACTTCAGTCTGGTCCAGAAAACTTTCGTTGAATGATCCTTTACACATTTCGTGGAATGAACATTTCAAAGATCTGTGGCTGCAGCAAAAGGTGCAGGCTTGATGTTCTCTAACTGGAGTGAAAAACCCGTCTCCACAAGCGACACATCACCTCAGAAGCTGCTTGTTCCCTGTCAGATGAATCACTTTTCCCCCAGATCATCAGAAAAAATGATCACCCCCTACCAGCGCAGATCCGTGTAGACCAAGTTTCTCTACCTGCCCTCCAAGTTATCCAACCTGTCAACTGCACATGTGTATTAGTTCAGTCCTGCACCTGATGCCAAGGCATATGTATTTTGGCACTGTAGGGTACACCACCCATCTATGTGGCTCCCACTATAAAACCAGCATGCCACTGTGGGAGCTGACTGGGAGGAATCTGTGCAAGCAGCATCTCCTACTTTTGTATTAAAGGAGCATGTCCAGGAATTCAGAGATGGCTGGAGCCTAGCAGAACTGAGATCCATGCTTGTCCCCAGCCCCATCTCCTCCTGCTCTCTGGCAGCAAGGCTCAAGCAAATCTCTGAGAAAGGATGTTTCAGAATCTGATTAAAACAACAATCCATTTGCCTTCAGTCCTGGCAATGGCGTTGCTCTTCATTGCTCTATGCATATGAGCTGCAAGGATGACAGCTCTGGAATTTTCTTATAAAGCAAACATCCTTCATTTTGCCTCTGACAGCAGGCAATCCAGGGCCAGTAAATGACTGGCAAATGCCTGCTATATTCATCTCTTCAAGTATTTTGGCTTTTCTTTACTTTTAATTTGCCTGGAGGCAGACATTTGAGATAACAAATGTTATGGTGATATTATCAGTCATCTGCATGTCAGAGAAAGCCAGGAAAATGCCTGTTGAGCAGACCTCTTGGGTTTTTGGTTTTAACTGCTCTAAGGCAAATCCATTCCTTTGTCAAAGCTCTGCTCCAAAAATGAGAAGATATAATGGAACTTGTTTCTACCCTCTGATTGAGAAGAACTGTATTTTCCTGCTGATAGAGCACAAGTTCCCTACTTGCTCTTTGAAATCCCTCAAGGATAAGTGTACTAGAGCAGTCCTTTGCCAGACCCTGTCACATTTTTTCTTGCTGGTAAGCAATGTCAGAGCACGTCTACCACCAGGAAACATCCCTGTGATTCTCTGGAGAGAGATGTGATTTTCTTGCTCTTGAGTAACTGGGGAGGCCCTAATAAACCCTGTTAAAAGTGATCTTTACCCTCCCATGAAAGACACTGCTTAGCTTTCTTGGGTTCAGTTATAAAGTTTGCTTACTGAGGTGGAGGGATCCCAATGTCAAGGATCATGAATGAGTAGGCTCAGAGCTCTATCTCACAGAGCTGAACTATCTGCAAGAGGGCCAAGTAGATTTATTGGCTCTTTAGAAAAGATGCTACCAGGAAGATGTTGGCTTGGGAATTATTACTCTGCATTCATTTGTTTTTCCAGAGAAATCCGAGATGGAAAAACCAAATGTAGCTTTGGAAACAAACTGGGATCTGCCCTTATTCAGTATACTGGTGATGATAGACCAGTTTGTCCAGTTAGTTTAATGAAACCTAACATCCCTTGTACTAGAGAAGCTTATTCATCATACTTTGAAAATAATTTGTATCTGAGGATCTTTAACTACTTTACTGACATCAGGCCTGTGGGAAGATAAATAGTTACATCCATGAAATAACCATTATTCCAAAGAAGCAATGCAGATACAGGCATTTGTTGAGTCTGCAGTCCTGATGGATCTGAGCACAGGAAAAAAAAAGGCTTCTGCATGTGTATTTACAGTTTTCCCATAATTTCCTAACATCTCTGAATCACGTGGTAGCAAAGATTTCTCTCTTCCATCACCTTGACATTACAGAAGGCTATTTTGCTAGAAATTAAGAACTTGGTGCTTTGCACCACATATCTCCTGACCAGCCATGGGCAAGGTATCTAGACTACTGTGGTCTCTTTCCCCATGTGGAAAATGAGCATACTTCCTAAAGTATAGTTAAGCATTCAGATACTACAGAGACTGAGCTCATGCAGATACCTGTGCAGTAGAAGAAACACATGTGAAAGAGAAAGCTGACCTTGAAGACAATCCTTGAACAGAGATCACAAATGGTAACCTTCCATGTAAACTGTTACTGGGTGAATCTTGTGGTTTGTTTCCCAAAGGCAGCTTTTTCAGCTTTGACACACCTGTTTCTAAGTATAGTCAATTTATGAAAACAAGCAAGCATTTCTGCAAGCTTTGAAGATGCACAAATTACTTCTACCAGCACAAACAGCATTTCCTTATCCCTGTTGCCAGTAGGTGTGTGAAACTTCTTTCCACCCATCGTGTTCAGATGCAACTGTTGAGAATATCAGATGACTACGTAGGACAACATCTTTCACATTCCAAAAATTTTCACTGAGCTCAAAGAAAGTGTTAGTATTGGAATAAAGAGCCTTTCTTTTTGGATCTTCCAAAGGCAAGAAGAATAGGCTGCCTCCTTAAACACGGTAGAGCCAAAAAAGGTAAGCTGTATGACACACAAGCACAGTTTTGCCTACGTGCTTTCATCACTGCTGATGTGGTAACATTAAGGATTTGTTCCGTGTAGGTGAACTCCCCCTTCCAAATGTCTCCAGGCTTTTGAGCAATTTTGTTTTCTGGAGTTGAAGTGTACCTGTCTCACAGTGAGTAAGCTTCAAGGGCTGGGAATATAATTGTGTATTTTCTACATCATTGTGGCAGCATTGCTGGGGCAAAACAAAGTGGCTGAAAAATGCTTTTCTTTGTTTGATTTTAAAGGAGTTTGAACTAACAAGAAAATCTGAATTAAGTACCTTATTTAAACTGTGAAAGTTTGTATTTCTTGTGAAAATCTGGGTAGAGGTTTGGTCCATTTGATAGTGTTACATTTCAGGTACCAAGATACAGTTTCTAACTAAAATGAATTCTAATTTAAGATTTTATTTCCATTTTTTATATAAAATCAGAAAAAATGTTAAAATCAGTTTTAATAAACAAATTTTCATGTTGAAATTTTGTCTCAAAGTATCATCTAACTCCAGGGCTAGGCAAAAAAAGAAATAGAAAGCTTAAAGTTGCAAACCACTGCTGTGACAAGAAAGTAGTCTTTTGCCACTGCTGAGATTTGCAATATCACCTAGATGCATACTGCCAACAGGGCAGAGATATACTTTCCCGCTACACATCAGATACTGACCATTGCTGAAAACAGAGTTTGGTGTTAAAGAGCTAACATCTGACAATGAAAACACATTCTTGGGGCTGAATTGCTAGAAATACAGGTAAAAAGAAATTCAGGTTTTCGTTACTCTAAAGCTAGTTGTTATTACTTATCATTTCTCTTGGACTGGACACTTTTTCTCTGATATTGTAGTATCAAATACCCACAAAGCAATCTTCCACTAAGATGTGTTTTATTAGATAATAAACAGTGCATTTCCCTGGACTTGTCACCTGGAATTCAGAAAAAGGGCTATGCAAACATGCAGCAGGAAAAATAAGAGAGGCAAGCAAGGAAACATCAATTAAGATTAAGAAGATAATAGCTGGAGTGGCTGCCTTGGCAGCCATGCATTTCCTTTAACATTTTCTGTGTAGTTCATTTCTGTGAGATGAATACAGTGATGGAAGTTAAGAGGGGATGAATGATGAAACAGAGAGATTTTCATAAAAACAGTCTCGTTCATGCTTTTGGGGATTTTTTTTAATTAACATTATCTTATTCTTTGTTAGTTATGATAACAGACAAGTATCCCACACCCAGTAAAAGAGGTTGGGGTGAAAATTCACACACCTGAGAGGGTCCTTGTTGTCTACATACAGGTAGTCTCTGTTGGTGGCACCTGGGATTTTCTTCCTGAGGTTTCTGGGCTGTACAGGAAGGAAGGGAGGTCTCATGGAGAGGGGAAGGGAATCTGCAAATAACTCTAGCTGCCTGGAGAAGAAAGGTCCCTTCCCCACAAAATGGTTATGAATTTCAAACACAATCGTCTTCAGACAAAATATGGAAACAGGCTGAGAGGAGAAACAAAAACAAGGTGTCGCCTGCACCTCATTTCCCAGACAGCATCCCTCATCACCCATGATTGCTTTCCCCTTTTGGCTCTATTCATCTCTTTCAGCACAATGGCACAGCTCGTGATGGAGCTGGGAAAAACACCCATCCTAGCCTAGCCCACAGCCTGGTATGAGATGTGAGTTTGAACCCCTGAGGCAAGGAAGCCATGGATCCGGGGGCTCGCAGGTCTCGGAGTTGGCTCACCAGGTGATTATTACATGCAAAAGGCAGCACTTAGTTTCACCATTTTTTCCATTGAAAAAGCTGCCTGCCAGAAGTGCTAGGTGGGAGCCTTGTAAGATGCACGCAGGCAAATGGAGGCTGAGCCCTAATGTCATAAGACAAATGTGATGGGAATTCAGGCGTCTAAATTCCCCGTATGAAAAGAGGCACTTCCCTTTTCTCTCCTACCTGACCTATGATGCGTGCACATGGTTTTCAGGGAGAGAGTAGGAAAAATACATTTTAAAGGCTAAGCAGCTAGATTCCACTCTTCTGCACGCTTAGAATTAAACGAGGGGCCTTATGTGCTCCCAACTGTATTCAAGAATGTGGAAGATAAGATGAAAACAAGCTATTTCAGCTCCTTTTTCCCCTTTCATTAATTTATATTTAAATGGTGGCATTTTTACCTGATGTGTGTAGCTGTATTCATGTATGCAGACACAAATGTGTACATGAGTACAGTTACAAATGTTAAAGAAATAAACCAGTGAGGGTCTAGGAGACTGGAAGGGAGATACGTAGAAGGTCGAAAGCGTTAACTAAGAAATCTCACGATTAGGATGGTAGCCAGAGGAGATGTTGGCCAAGTGAAATAAAGGGTGGATTACCCTTCAATGAAGTCATGGAGCTAGACATACTATAGCCTTGTTCTGGACTGGGAGACAAACGAAGACTATTGCTACCCTAGAGAGACCGCCAACCGTCCTCAAGGAACACTAGGAGAACTATGAACTCTAACATGGGCCTATATGCCAAAATTTGAGAGCCTTTCTGTAAGGCAGGCTGACACCTCAGATCTTTTATCTCATACACTGCTTCAAAATTTTCCCTTGCAGAGGTGCTGGGTCTTATTCAGGTCCCTTTTCAAGCATGACTGCTTTGCATAGCACTGGTGTGGTGGACCTACACCTTGCTACTCAGAAAGAGCTTCAAGAGCTTGAAGGGTTATCTGTGCTTACATAGGGGTCGTGTCAGTCTTGGGAACAGGGTCTGTGAGGGGAAGGGACAAATTGCCTCTGAGTACTTCCTTTCCTTTTGAATTCAGTGTGATTTTCTTTTTTTTCTTGCCCAGAGAAACAGTAAGGCTGAAGGGCCAGCTCACAGGAAAAAGGAGGTGCATGTTGGTGCAGCTATCAGCATGGGATGGGGCCCTGCTACTTGCACCGTGCTACAAGGAGTTTGTCCGGTTGGCACACTAGATTGGGATATTTCTCTGCCATTCCTTTTGATGCAAGAAATTCATGTAACCTGTGACCACTTGTCTTTATTGCCAGAGACCATGTCTTTCTGTCTTGTTTCATCTAAAACAGCCCATTATTTTTCAGTTCCTCTCTTTCTGAAGGCATGGTCTACAGTAAGTGACCCACTGCTTGTTTTTGCAGAACTCTGCAGGGAAGAGGGCCAAGGATACCTCAATGTTTACATACTGGGATGTAATGGCCTCATGTTGCCTGCAGACATATTCATATCAGTGCAAGTGCAAGGGCAGATCTTGTTCATGAGTGGTATTTGCGAGCTCTTGTTATACATACACACATTTCCAAGCTGTGCTAGATTTGCCACAAGCTGTTTACAAGAGATTAAGACCATGGTGAATCAGCCCTACTATGCAAGTCTTGCTCTGCTTCCCCTCTTCTGGCTGATGCTTCTTGGTTGCCTATTCTGTGTGAGGCAGGAACATCACAGGACACGGGCAGTGCTTAGCGGCAAAACGCATTATCTAGCAAAACACTGGATGCACAGGACTTCTGGACGGTGGACTGCAGAGATCAACCCACAACTGTGGGCTGACCCTAGTATTTGAAGACAAACACATGCCGAAGTGATGTGTTGGAATATGATCTGAAAGGTTAATCCTCGAAGTTGCTACCAGTGACTTCATGTTGACCTTAATAGTAGGAACACTCAAACACTTGAACACCTAGGCGTAAAATGTGGCATTTTAAACACCCTTTTTTTTTTTAAGGTATTTGATCTGTGAGTGGTAAAATCAGAGCCTCAGCACTCGACTTGGAACACAGGCCCGAGGCATTCACTGAGAGGCATGATAAAAAAACTACTCAATGTATGTATTTTAACTTTAAATAAATCAGTGTGATAATCTGGGATCAGGTGGGATTCTGCAGCTGGAAGAAAAGGACAAAGGCAGGTCATTAGTTATACTTTTAATAAACCAATTTGTTAATTAGGGATCAGGTGGGATTTTCCAGCATGAATCAGAGGACAAAGAAAGCTCATTAGCTGTATTTTAAATTGATCAATGTTTTAGTTGGTATGGGATTCTCCTGGAAATATAGCACAGGGCAAAATGGAACAGATACTAAAAACTGACACTTGAAAATATGCTTGATGTAAGAAATAAATGTTTCATACTTACTTAGTGCATCTATATTTCCTAGGCACCCCTTAGCACAAAACCAGTGTGGTCAGTCTGCAACTCTTGGAAGATTCGATGAAACAAAGAGAGAAGACCTGTAATACATTCAAGGAAATAAAGAGGAAAGGTTATTTCAGCTTTGTGTGGCTCACCATGCCTAGAAAATTGTTTTCAAAACATTACAGCATTCAAAATCAATGGACATGTCTGAAGACTTGGGTGCTAGTCTTCTACCTGAATGCCACAAGAGACATCTCCAAGGTATGATAATGTCTGCCAGGTGTCCACTGCAATAATATTCACTAGGCACTGAACGTTTCTTCCCTGTGGCATATCAGGACAGCATTTATTTGTTCTGCAGATCTCCCTGTCCACCTCTCACTTGTACAAGATTGTGCAACCCTGGTGATCACCACTGGCACACAGCTGACTCCATACAGGTCCTGTTGAGGCTGACATGACTCTATAGCAAGCATCATTTGTTTGTGGACTTGTGTTGATGCAGCATCTGAAAGAAAAACATTATCTGAGTAAGAAAGTGAGACAAACAGGTTAAAAAGGATGATGTTCAAGTGACCAAATCTGGCAACATTCAGCCTATTTACTCTTTGATGCTACAGTGGAGGACAGAAATTCAAAGTCATCAACACATATGAAGGAAATCCAAGCACTACAGGAAGCAAAATTACTTCATCATAAGGAGTACCCATTTGTTCTCTGGTGTGCCACACATTAAAAGGAGCTCTTTGAGACGGCTTTTCTTCTGCTGCTTTTCTCCTTGCCTTGTTTCAGTTTTGTCCTACATGCACTTCACAGAGGGAGGCTTGCTTACTGCTGATGGACAATAATCCATCTTGCAAGACTAATATTTCCTGAGGGCGCATCTTCTCGTGCCGCCTGCACAACAAGATGCACATGATAATTACCTCCTAGGAAGGCAACAGCTTGTCAGTGTCCCTGTCACATCTGCCCATGGCTAATAGGTGTGCAGTATTTGGAGTGAATTTAAAAACCTTCCCCTTTCAAAGGCCAGAAGATCAAAAGTTCAAATCTCATTGGGAATTGTCAAAAACGCCTACACCACCTCTCACTGCCCCAGCAGGCTCCTCGTGTGTGATAGCAAGGAATTGGCAGCAGCTAACTTGCTGGTGCTGATGTTTCAACACACATATAAAACTGGAGACCTAGTCAGCTGTAGCAAGAAATAATAAAGATACTGAGTTTACATTCAGTCTTCAATAATTTCCTCAAAGGGTCTTCCGTTTATTTTCTCACCTCCACATGAGGCTCAGTTTTAAGAACCTTGCTGCCAAAAGGGTGATTTACCCTATGGCTTAGACAGACTGCTGTGATGGATAGTGGATACTGTTTCAACAAAGAAACAGTGCCTTGAGTTTTAATCAGCTATGTAAACTAATAGATCCTTCTTCAAAATATTTTTGACCCTTCCTTTGCAAGCAGATTCTCAACAACTAATAAAAAAACACATCATATATATGACTTACAATGCTACTCTTCTCATAAGAGGAGAGTCATGCAGAGTCCAAGCACAGCAGTGTCTTCAGCAGTTCAAAAGTCAGCAGTAAGATTCAGTCTGTGCTGAAACCTGACCCATAAGGTCAAAGACAAAGAGCAGTTTCATTTTCCAGATTTTTCAATAGAAACATGAAAGTCATTTTAAGTTTCAAGAATGCAAATAAAGAGCATAAGATTAGTATTTCAAGGCAGGGGGGTTTTTTCTTGCAGCAGTAACTTAAACAACAGTTCATTTTTTCAGCTGAAGATCCACAATCCATTGCCCAATCATAAAAGGTTGTTTCGAGAAAAAATTCAGTAGCTTATTTAAAAATAATTTTATGTAAGTAACCTTCAAAAAAAAAGACAAGAACAGGAGAAGAGGTGCCCTTGGACCTCAAGAGAAGGCCAGTTTCTTGAAAGTACCGAACAGGTTTTAACAAATGCAGACAATCCTTTAGTTCTTACCCAGCCACGTTAGCTTGCTCTCCTCCTCTGGGGGAAGTACAACAGCCCTGGAAATGGGAGACACTGAATTGCAGTCACAGTTCAGAAAAACATCCGTCAGTGAAACACTGAAGTATGTATTTGAGTGCTATTAGCATAATTGGGACAGAAGTGTATGATTGAAGTTAAGATTCTTTAAGATAAATGGATTAATGCAGATGTTTATGTAATTTTAAGGATCAAAGACAGCAAGCTTAATCAATTGGTCTAAATTTACATGCAAGTTTTATAGTAAACAACCATTTCTGATCTCACAAGTCCCAATTTCATCCCCTCAAATGCCTAAAACCTCGTCATTCCCCTCGCTCCAGTATTCACTCTCTCCCTATTTTCTGCATATTCCTGTGATGCCTTTTGGAAACTCACACAGGGGAACAACAGGGCTGCCTAGGCTCGGCTTGAGCAGGGGGCTGGGCTGAGATGGCCAAAAACTTCTTTACTGAAAACAGTTGGTCAAGGTGATTTCTGGACACTGGCAAGCTTAGCCACTAAAGTTATGTGCCTGGCTGTACTACAAAGTCATAGAAGAATCAGTGACTGAATCTTTGTGCCTCTTGTTCTGCATACACTGTGCCTAATCCGATGCTGGCTGCAAACAGTAGGAAGCTCCCACAACAGCTAACCAAACCCCCACAGAAAAGCCCAACTCAACATGATCCTACTAGTTAATTCACAAAAATTTCCTCTTCTTCTTTGCAGTCTGTGATTCAGATATACAAATCAAAGCCATTGATCTTCAAAATGCTAAAATGCCAGACACCTTATGAGCAAGTATCCAGTTTCACTCCCTTCAGAATCCACCAGAGAAAGATGAACACACTCCAGCACACTCTGGGCCCCAGTCCAACTTTATCCCAGTCTTCAACTTGATATCAAATTCAGTGATGTGAAGCTCTGCTGGATGGCTTCAAATTTGCCTCCAGACTGTTGCTAATTGGGAGGATGGTCTTTCTTTGTTCTTTCTGCAGTGTCAGAGTCACACTGGCAGAATGCTGGCAGTGGAAGTTGCCACTTTGGGAAGAGTTTTGATTAAAATATGCATTGCTTTGATCAGTACCTTCCCTGTAGTATAAGATAAACACGATCAGCAGTTTTGGTTGGTGTTCATTCCTAAGGCACATGCTGTGAAGGTACTGCACTACACTAAGCAAAAGCTTAAAAGGAAATTGTTGTAGCCAACTGGGACTTGGAATTTTCCTGAAACCAGAAATCTTACAATCTAAAATGAAGGGAAAGCAGCACTGCCTTTCCCCCTCTGCCAGTAGGGTCTTTCACAACCACAAGCCCATGAGGTTAGGGTTGAGATCTTTTGCGACAAGGCATGTATGTCAGAGGAGGAAAGGTATGAGAGCATGTTCCATAACTAATGTAATGCTTTATGTCTTTTCATTCAACACCAGTAATACCACAGAAGTACACTTCCCTTCAGTTCGTGAATCTTGTTTGAATCTCACAGCTGGGGCCTGCAGTTGTCTGAAGTGTAGCCATGGTCTTTATGTGAAGACATTTTAACACTACTTTTTCCTCTTTTTTTTTGTTTTTTCTTGTGAAGCCAAAATGATGTCTACTACAGTAAACTAGTATAGCTGTTAGTATAAATAGCATTCATGAAAATTGCTTAGTTTCTGCACTACAGCTTTGTATGCAAAATTAAACTTTAGAAATTTGTTTTAAAATTTCTAATGCTTAAGACTTTACATTTCCAGGGAAGAGAATGAAAAAAATTTACATGATTAAATAAAGATTTGCTCAGAGAATGGCAAGCAGCTTAATGATGTTACTTATAAGCTCATAAAAGAAACATGAGCATAGCAAGAAAACTTAGTGTTATGCTTAGTTTTTTTAAGCTGGACTTTTCATTACATCTTCTTATTTCCTTGGAAAAGGCGAACTTCTCTTATTGGGTTAAGAACCAGCCTACCCTTCCATTTGCCATCCCCAAGACTGGGCCAGATCCTGAGTAAACATAAAAAAGTTGAGCATCACCAAAATCAATAAAGCTGCCCCAAGTGACATCTGGGGGATCAATTCTTCCACTACCTGCAAGGGCAGGGGGCTACGGGTGAGTGCTGGTGTCGAGTAGAAATGGTCCACTGGCACGGACGGCTCCCCTGCATTGTGTGGTACTCCTCTCTGCCTGTTCGAAAGCCTTTTCTGATAAAGTAATAAACATACCATAAAACTGTTTTACAAGCCAGGTCTCACTCTGCTCTCCAGCTTTTTCTCATTAAGGGCACTGCTGCTTCAAGGAAGTTCAAGCTGCAGCACATTTAACATCTGCATTCCTTTGACGTGTTTTGAAATTATTTAAAAACAATTGGGAGAGGAGGACAAGGTTTTGGGGGGGCTGAGTGCTTCAAAGAGAAAGCAGATCAACATGTAAGCCCCAAATTACATAACTAGCCCCACCAAGGAAATAAATTAATTTGTTTCCCAATGGCTTATTTGTATAACCCTTTAATTATAGCTAACCATATCACCAGTATTATACCATGGGAAAATGTAAAACTGTTAAGCAACCTACCACTCCGCCCTCTCCAGACCGACAACACAGTCATTAAGCAACAACTACATGTTAGGACATCGCCTGCTCTTTTGTCTTTCAAAGGTATAGTTCAATAATGTGGGTATGAAAATGTGACCTCAACTGTAACTCTTTTTCTAGGGCTTTTGTGTGTTCCTAAACACTATCTCCCTGTTGGATCATAAAAATGGGACAGCATTTGACCTGCTTACAATAAAAAAAGGGATATTGTGTAAAAATTCGCTATTTTCCCAGTCTGCACATGAGTCATAATCAGCAGTTGAGTCCTGTTAACTCAAGTGCTGCTCACTCTACGCTGGCTTTTCAAATATGGTAAGTTTAGGTAGCTCTGTTGACTCAATTAAAGCATTTCTAATTGTTTCTAATTCAGTAGACACCAGCTAAGACCCTAGCATTTGCCCCACAAAAGGCACAGTGTCTTAGAGCAGCTTGCTGCAGCTCCTTGAGGCCTAATGAATGCTACATATTACCAGTTATTAGACCAAATCGCTGTGATAAACAGGATGGCAACAGTAACAGGGAAGATCTTGCAGGTGAGAAATATCAGAATTTTCTGAAACTGAATCTGTCACAGCAGTTGTTTCAGTCCAGGTTCAGTCCACTTCAGAAGACAATATGTAAATATTTCCAAGAAAAATAATCTCCTGATGATATGTGATAAAGGTGAGTGTGGCATGTGGAGAATGCTATAACTTCAACTACGGGATTGTAAGAAGCGTTTCCTTATAAATCATGGAAATTGTTCCTAATGTTTTTACGTTTGGATTTGCTTTCAACACTCAGATTAGTGGAATCTTTCAGGTACAATGATTTTCCTCTCTGTGAAGGGGTAAGTCTTGGTAGCTTAGCAGCACAGTAATACGAACAGCTTTATTTAGGTGCAAAGATAATGCATCTTAATGCTAGAATAGCCAATATAGCTGGAGAACAACAGCCCCATATATGACCAAATTAGAACAGATTATCAGGGATGCTTTGGAATCTCCATCAGTCAGACTCTATCTATCAGCCTAAAAGATAGGCATCAGGTCAATCAGATGTTAATACATTCAGTGCAAGCACTGTGTTAGGTGTTTTGAGGAGGCCTTGAAACCGACCCTGCAGATTAGAAGAGAGTCATTCCAGGCTCTGTATTCAAGAATCTATAATACTCCATCTAATGTTCAATAAGAGCTAAAGAGAAAGCACGGTATACACAGGAATTGCCCACATGAAAATTCCTCAATTAGCTTGCTTTTCTATTTGTTTTTAATTTAAAGATGGCACAAAGTGAATTTTAGCAAACCATTCCTGCATAACTCAGTGCATAGAGAGATGAAGCAATGCTATAATTTTAACTTCTAAACCCTTTGAAGCAGTATTTCATTGGTCAGGTCTGCGATGCCTGAGGAGGGCTTTTAGACCAAGTTCTGCACCCTTAAAAACAGATCAAAAGAAATTTGGTCATCTTTTTCAAAAGGCAACCGTTCTCCTCCTCTTTTTCACAGAGCTGCAACATGAAACAAGGCTCAGTGCTGAGGAATGTCTTCTGTAATTCAGTATAAATGTTTTGGCTCCTGCTTTTTAGATGGGAATAGGAAGTTAGCTATCTTCAAGGGAGCTGAATTAATTTAATCTCAGTTCTGAATGAAGAGGGGAAAAATTGAAGTTTTCAAGAAAAACTAGTGGATTTGTATGAAGAAAAACTTTAAACATTGAGCCTCATGATAGCTGCTAATATACCAATGGCTTTTTATCTCAGGATTTTATTAGGACTAAACAGAGATACAAGATTATTTTAAAATCTTAGCTATGATTGCAATAAATAAATACATTTGCAGCCCTCACAATGGTAGAAGAATGCTGTCAAATGTGACCAGTGTCTATATACCTGAAAAGTTTGAAAGCAATAAAAAATTACAAGAAAGCAGTGTTCTTGAATATCAAGCTATAATTTTGTGATTTCTACTCCAGACTGGATTTTTAATAAAAAATTAAGACTTGCCGTGGTGAGATCTATATAGACCTATACACCACTTGCTTCCATTTGGCTGACATTTCAGATTATGTTCTGAATTACACAAAATAGAGAATAATTGTCCTGGGATGCAGAGGGTAAGACTGGTCTAGAGAACAACAAACTGGTCAAAATCCAAAATCCAAATTCCTGAATATTTTTTAAAAAATTTACTTACTGTATGTTTATATATTTTTCTGCAAAATATAATTTCCTGATTTTGGCTGGACATAGTAAAGTACCTTGAAAAAGACCATTTCCATGTTATGTTTAACTCAGCAGAAGCCAAACCCTACAAGAAATCTCTAGGGAAAACAGACTTCCCTGTCAATCTTCTCCAGGATTCCCTGATGATTCAGTATGGAGTTAGAAAGCAACATCAAATTGTTCATTATACTTCAGAGTCTTTTTTTTTTTTTAAATCTCATTCAGAAAGGCAAGAACTGAAAGCTGATCCTTTGTGAAGTCTGGAGAGTGATGTACACAGCATAAAAAAAAAAAATCATAAAGTGAGTTTCTGCTGCAGCATCTCGAAGCACTATGCACCACAGCAGAGGCTCTCCAACCCTCCCTAGTCAGACTGTCTAGATTTAGCTGACTTGAGCTCTGCAGCTCTGCGAGCTGGACTTTAGTCAGGACATCCTACTGGTGAGCCCTGGTCTGCATTATCATTTATTTCTGCCCTGCTTAATTGCATGCTGCAATAACTAATTAGAAGGCAGATATGGCTGCTAATAATCTGCTCTTCTTTTTGGAAAAGCAAGGAAAATATCAGGTAGCCAAGAAAAGTCTTCTGACTACCCAAAATCTATCAGAAGACCTGGAGAGGCACTATCACCTGGAAAACAGGAATATCATCTGGAATTGATTTCCATTCTTCCTAATATTCCTCGGTAGAGCAAAACATCTGTGAGCTGGATAGCTGTAGACAGCTGGCTCTGGAGAAAGGCTGGACTTTACCCCACCAAGACACAACTTTCTCTAATGGAAATAATACCACCACAAAAGCACATCAAACTTGAATGGTTCTTGCAACTGTCTGCAGTTCAGGAAATCAGTGTGCTGCATTGCTATTTGTAACCAATATAATTTTATCTTTGCTCTGCGCCTTCTTTTTGGTAATGCAACATAGTCACATGGCTGACAAAATGCAGGCAAGTGGGGATTTATGGTCCACTACGCTATGGCTAATGAAGTTAACAGGGAAAAACAAAGCCAAAACCAAGTTCTGTATTATAACTGGGTTATGTAGCTGCTCAAATGATATATGGAAAAAACCCTGAATGTTTTAGCTTTTGTTAACAAGACAAAAATGGAATAACATTTTCACTGACTGAAAAATATTCAGTTAAATTCTTCCAGAAGAACATTTTCAGTGGACAAAAGCCAAAATCAGATCCCCATGGACAAAATTTACCAATAAATGGAAGTTTTTCAGTTTTCAGAGAAAACATTTTGAGATTTTCAGTTATCTCATGAAAAGTTAAAAAAAAAAAGGTATTCAGGAAGCACAGGCTCTTTCCTATGAACAGCCTTCTTCAGTTGAAAACTCCATTTTCCACCAGTAGCAATTGCAAACAGAAATTTTGATCGGCATTGGAAACATTGGCACCACATGTATAAATGAGGCCCCACCAATAGGCCTTATCCCATGCGTAGCTTCCTTGTGTAGGCCAGTCTCCAGAGGAAGAGACACCAGCAGCCACCGGGAAGCCAGTGGGACGTGTCCTTGGTGGAGCATTTGCTAAAATGTTTAAGTTTGCTTTTTCTCCTGAACCTTCATTAATCCTGTAGTAGAAGTGTTTACACTGACAGCACATTTCTGCCAGCTGAGGATCTGGCCCAATATTAGCCTTCTCGATTTATTTTTCAGCGTGTTGCGGCAAGAGGGCTGGGATCCTGCCAGGGCGGGGGTGTACCGAACAGCATTCCTGGGCTCTTAGTAGTGTTGACCATTGTACTGATGTGAATACATAAAAGCCTTCAAAGGCAGAAAGGTGACTCCCTGTCATATGCAATGCTCCTTCTAGTCCTTTTAAGCCACAGATCATCAGCATAGTCTGTACTTGAACCTAGGACATGCTGCTTTCTCCAGTGAATGAGTGATGGAGTTTATTGTAGTGAATAGTAACAGTAGATGTGGTGCTATCTTCCCCTTTAAATTGAGCCATTCAATTTGTCATGAATGGCTGAGTATTTCTTGCTGGCATTTGGGACTTAGATTTCAGCGCTGGGAATAGAGTGAATAGGATCAATGATGAAGCTGAAGCACAAAAAGAAAGAGCAAAAAAGGGCAAAGGACTAAAACTGATAGAGACAAGCAATTAAAAGGTGTATTAATGTACACTTGGCTAGGCTGGAAAGAGGGAAGAACTTATTGTTATTCTGGGGAATTTTCTTCTGTGAAAGATAAAGGGGAGGGAAGTGAATGTTTGTTATTCAGGCAATTGCAAAGCTGTGGCTGCAAAGAATAAAGAGACCTCTTAGAACATGGCAGCTGCCTCTGAGCCTCAAGTGTGGTACTTGATACTACAGTCTACTCTCCTAGAGCTTTTTGGCCAGCTTTTGAGAACAGCAAGGAAGGCATTCAGAAGGAAGATAATGACTAATGTCAAGAAAGAGAGAGGAAATCTGGAATTTAAAAGACTATTGAGTGACAGGGGGTTACATCAAAGGCAGACATTTACCAGGTATTTATAATTGTAATTCTAATAGAGGTTAATCATAGAAAGCAGAGCCAAAGGGTGGATGTCTATTCAATTATAAAGCATACACATATGTATTTAATACACACATACACATAGACGCACATACACATATATACGTATATATTGTACTTCAAAAGCCAGCTGGTCATTCAGCCAGTCACTGTCACTTATTCTGGTTTTCTCTGGGTACTTAACGGAAAGGAAGCTTTTTGCAAGCAGAGCATTTGAACCCTTTTGCTGTCAGAGCTAGTGAGACATTTTGAAAGGAGCACACAAGATGGGGCTCATGTATAAATCGTTGGAAAAGCAGAGTCACAAGTTGTTTCATTATAAAAAGGGAACAATCTCCCCCAATCCGTGCCCAGCAATACTGCATTTGTTTTTGTAGCTTTTAACACAGAGGAAGGAGAATCCTTATGAAAGGATTTTTAAGACAGAGTTTCTTATCTTGCTAATTTTGAAGGCTGGATTTTCCAGGACCTCAGTGCCAGTTACACAACTAAATGAGCATCAGCTTTTCTAAAGGCTGCACAATCTTGCAAACATGGGCTCAACTTTAAGCACTTTGGCTTACCAGACCTTTTCAATCTTATCTCTCTCATAGACATGCTCTCTCTTGTTATCATTCTTCCACCCATTCCTTTCCTATGCCACACACAGATTTCAAAAAACAAAACAAAAACATTTCCTATGGGAGTCTCTCCATACTTATTTTAAGGAAAAGCTGTTCTTGTTTGCCCTCTGTGGCATACAACAGTCCCAGCTGTGTATTGCAGCAAGTACAGCTACGACAAGACTGTGTCTAGAATAATTCCTAATACCACAGCTATGTCTGATTTTACCAGCAAAACCATTCTAATGTCATGTACTCCCAAATCTAGAAAATGAAATGTTACATATAACAAAATACTGCACACCAACTATTAATGAGAGACCATAGCAATACTACGTGAATAACTTTGTGTATATATCCAAATCTCTTTACCCAAAGACTGCCAATGACACTGGGTTTTGCCCATAAATCAACCACAGAAGGACTAGGTCTTATTATGTGTCTGAACGAATTCCTGAAATTGTAGGATCTCAGGAGTTTTATGAGCATGCAATACAAATAAAAGCAACTTTAAGAAATGCATCATTTATCCAGATAGTATCTTGTCTATATGGAAAGGTACTTCTACTCATGGGCAATAAACTACCTAGTTCACTGCCATCAGAAAGCAGTTTTCTCCATGAATAATAATTACATTCATTCTTTAATAACATGAATTTTGCCTCCTTTGTGCTAGGTCCTATACGCAGAAAGGAAAAGGATGGTAGGCATGAGAAAGAAGTATTAATGTACAGCCAAGGTAGACAGGTATCCTTTGCGGGCAAAGGATGCTTACATCAACAGCGAATCAGTAATGTAGATGCTTATGCCGCAGTGGGCAGCTTCGTCCCTGGAGCCAAGAGCTGGGACAGGTTTCCGGGCTGGGGCTTGCTGTCCTCTTCGGCAGGGCTGGCAGAGCAGGCTGGCCAACTTCTCCACCCTGCCTGTCGGATTTGAGACCCAGAGAGCAGCATGGGCAACCTGGCAAAGAGCAAGAGAAGGACAGAGTTAGGGCACAGACATGGGCTCTGAGGCGTGGGGGGGACCAATGCCATAGTGGCTGTGTGGGTAGGAGTGCACTGTCACACACATTTTGGGCAAGTCTGAACAGCTGCTGCAGAAATGCTCATCTTGAGACTTCCTTTTGGGGAACTGGAATGAAGAGGAATAATGAGGGAAGGGCAGATAAAGATGCACACCCACACAAGCCAAAATTAATTTCTGGCGTTTACTGTGAAATCACAGCAAAGGTCCTGTGGACTCCCTTATTACCTCTAGTCAAGGACAAATGCAAAGTATCATTTTCTGTCTTGGTGTCATCACCATACACTATTTTTCACAGGTGCTTCATCAAGCACACAGATCAGAAAACCTGGACATAAGGGTCTGCTTGAAAGTCTTTCTGAATTAAAGCAGTTAAGACATGTTTCTACATGTCTTTGCTAAATGAAGGCCTGTGGCATCATTACACTGAAAATGAAGCAGGATCTTCAAACATAAAAAGTGGGCCAAAACCATAATATACCAGTTTCTGTCTGGAATAGGATTAGGTTAAAATTCAGAGGTTCGGGTCTGATGCTGGAGCCAGACTAAGGTTTGAGTCTGTCAGCACAAGCATCCCATGGACAACTGAGCCAGCGTTCTGCCCAACAGTGGACAGCCTGTAAATTCATTTGGAGGAAGTCTGGTCTTGCAGGATCTATGCCACTTTGGACAGCATCCAAAAAGCAAGCAAGAAGAAGCCCCTGGATGTTTTGTTGTTTTGTTTTGGGTTTTTTTTTTTAATTTTTAATATTTGAATAAACACATTGTGGGTTCTAAACAAGTTCAAATCTGGGCAGACATGCTAAAACAAAACCACCTTTCATTCTGGGAGTAGGGAAGATATCAAACTCCAGTTTGGTCCCATCTCTACTTTAGTGATATCTATCTTAAAGCAAGCTCTTTCTAAAAATGAATTAAGAATTACAGCAGCCTCTTACCAAGGCTTCTCCCAGTGATAAATAAAAATATCACTTAGATTATTTTTCAACAGCTGAAAAGTTAAAAGCCTTTGTTCACAATTAACAGTTTCCGTGACAATTAGTCATCACTATTTTGCCATCCCATCCCATCTAAGATTGGTGATCTGCTGGAGCACAGATCCTTGCATGTGCATCCTTACTGCTGGCTAGAAACCCTGCTTCCCCTCTGCACCATCCTTCATAAAGGAGCTACTTCTGGGATGAGGTTTCTGTTTCTGTCTGGTGACATCAGTGTCTCTCTAGAAAAGCAGTGTTCTCTGAGCATTTGAACATCATTGCAAATACTTGTCAGGTCTTATATGTCTTCAAGTTAATTTGACTTTTAGTTGCCCTACTAGTCACTTTCAAGCATTTGTATTAATAAAAAAGTAAGAATGTGGTTTATTATCTTCCCCTCTTTTATCTTACACCACCTTTGGAAGGGAAAAAATGGCTGTTCTGGCCTGAGGCTGCAGAGTATAGGAAAAAAATTCTGGAGCTAAGCAGATTCTGCAATTTTATTTCCCATCTCCACCACAAGGTAGGATACATATATACTCCTGAAGCATCTTCCTGAACATTGCATCACGTATTATTCTGGTAGAAGGTTGCCTAGCTTCCGAAAACTTCTGTATATTAGCCACTTCTCAGCTGTAGGGAGGTGAAGGGCCACTGAAACCTCAAGTAACAGTTGATAGCAGCTCCCTTTTGTTTCTGTAATAGGTTTTTATATGCAACAGTTACTTCCACTGGGCAGAGAACCAAAGCTTCCTAATAAAAAGCAGAGCAGTGAAAACTTACAGCAATCCTTTCAAATCCTTAAAATCTGCATGCATGGTAAAGGACCAGAGGGAAAATTTTCTCTGTGCTTGAATGCGCTGTCACATGTCAGTCCTCCGAAGACGTGATACCACACAGGACTTGTGTAACAGGAACCCAGAGAGGGAAGGCAAGTCTGGGTGCTCTTCTTCTCCCCCCCCAGTTCCCGCTGCCTTAGGAATTAATGTTGCCACTGGCCTAGCAGCATGTCCTGAAATCATGGCAAAGCCAGTCATGATTACGTCCATCCCCTGTTCGTGACCTCTCACACCTGCCCATCCAGACAATCAAAACTGTGTGACTTCAAGAACTTCAAATAAAAGAACTGAGTTCCTAATTCTGACAAGCTTGCAGTGTATTAACTGCCTCCTCCTGGCTGAAAATTTAATCTCTGGAGAAATGCAGATCTCTTGTTCTTCCCCTGTTGCTGTTATTCCCATTTCTACATATTTGTTACCGCCTCAGTAGTTCTTTCTTCATGTACAGATGGAAATGAGGAGGCCCAACAGGTAGGGTGTTAAACAGCCTTTCTATTCAGATGTTGACTCTATGAACTCTGCAGATCATTGCAGCTCAAACACGTGATTGCATATCAGACAGACATCCCTGATCCAGCTTGTTCAGAGGTGACCATGTCAGTGTGGCTCTCTGTGAATGGGTTAGTGGTATTTAGCCAAAAAACTCTTCAGCTCTCAGTGAACCTCTCCCCAGACCTCAATTCTCTTGTCACCACACCCAAGCAAGGCAATTTAAACCCAGTGCAGGTGTGGCAACATCTGCCTACCTCTCAACTGCAATGCAAAGCATTACCAGTGTCCATCTGCTCTGATAGACACAGAACTTTATAATTCATGAGATCTTTATATGACTGAATAGTCCTTTAAATGTTTTTGACAAAATAGAAGATCCAAATTGGGAGGAAAGAAGAAATTACTTAATTCTGAGGTATTTCAAATCTAGAATAAATTTCTGGTTTGTTTCAAGGTCAAGACCATCCCATTTTAACAGCCAAATTCCTCAATCCTGTATGTTACAAAGAGGGGATATTTCTCTCATCCTTGTCTTTTCTTGCTCTGCCTTCCTCATAACCATCATCACCACCACTACAGCTGCATGTTGTTTCAACAAGAACAGTGGGAGACAAGTGTAAGAACGTGATCGATAAGAGATAGATGGAGGGGGTTGTGGGCAAGGAATGAAAAGAAAGAGGAGGATGACAAACGCATGGATAACAGGAATCTGGAAAGCAAGAAGTAGAAATGGAGAAGTGAGCCGTAGCTGTGAGCGACCCTAGAAACCGAGCTAGATAGCTACCATCTGACTGAGCACCACCAAACCTTAGAAATTTCCATTCTCTGAACCAGTGGTCAACACTGACTGTCTGATTTAATTAACTTCTCTGTCAATCGTATGCATCAGCCAGGGAGGATGAATGCACACTCCGCTGTGTAATATATTCCTATTGTGTCCTTTGCTGTGTGGTATGCACAAACCTAAGGCTGTTGGCTCCCTAAGAGGTAGGACAGAAAAGTCCCATCGTACCCACAGAGTTTTGAAAAGTGGGAAAGACAACTCCTGTTTTTTTAATTGGTTTTAACTTCTTATTTATTTGGTTTTGCTTCTTTCCCAGGCACGCACTTCCTTCTAGGTCAGCCAGTTTAAATTAGAGCCTGTAGCAAGAGATCCATTTCTCACCAAACAAACTCCTCTGCAGGAAAGCTCATGTCTTTAAATAAATTTTTGAGCAAATTTTCCCTCTCCTCCCCTATTCTGAATTTGGTTTTTTTATTTGCCAGCTGATAATATGGACAAAATAGCCTCTCCCCTACACGGGAAAGTCAATAAAAGAGCTTCTCAGGAGTGACTGGAGCAGCTTCGGAATTAGTCTACCTTGGCAGGAAAGTTCCAATTCCTCCACTTTTCTAGGCTTAATAAATTCCTACTTTCTTCAGCAATAATAAAACAAAATCAGTCTCCTGGGAAAGAACTCACTCCAACACACTGTGCTATTTCAGTCATGCTGAGTTTTCATTGGTAGGAGATATAAAAAATGGGATGATAAACTCTTCCAAAAAATGATAAAAATAAACCCACCATAAAAATGGGCTTTATCCTTCTCCCCAGTCCTTGTATGGACTTTCTTTAACTGACATTTAGTGTGTGGATGGAAAGTAGTGCTCAGTTAAGAGCACTTAGCGTCTTCTGTCTTCAAGGCTCTCCAATGCTTTCCAAGTACAAAAGGTAGAAGTCATATCTGAGTATTTTATACCAGGTTTATAGAAGGTATACATCTGATTTATACCTCCCGTGCATCACTCATGGTACTTTTTAAACAGCTTGTGTTTCCACTGTCCCATCTATTTTGCATACATTCCTGTAGGAAAACCAGGTTCTGGTCTCTGCTGTTTCCATATCCCACCGTTCAGGTGAGTTTGAGCAGGAAACAGAAGGAGGCTGCTACACTACTCATAGACCAAGGATGTTTTTATATCTAAAAGTCCATGTTGTTCTCATCTGCATTGGTGAAAAATCTCCATTAGCTGGAAAAAATTAGTAGGTCTTTCATCACAGAAACTCTGGCACTGTGTGAAGGCCTCCACACTTGCAGTGTTACTGAAGCACTTTACAGAACAGACAATTATTATCGCTGGGCCAATAACCAATTCTCTTCGTCTGTTGACAACTTACTAACTATTTTGAGTTAACCTGTAATATAAATAGGGATTTTTTTTTTTAATTTCTTTCTCCGAGCACCAGAAGGAGCCACTTTTTGCGCAACTGAGGGCTTAGACAACGCACCTCCTGTTCAGTGCAGGATTCTGTGCAACCCCACACCCACCAGGCATAGAGGAGCTGAGCCACCAACAGTACATTACAAATGTACCTTTGGATCTACATTAAATCTGAACTTGAGTTTCAAAACTGGAAGTAGTGTCTCAGAACCTGTCACCTACCTGTATGACTAAGAATTTTACATACCAGACAACTTTCCCACTCATAAATTCCAGTGTATGAACTTATTTGAATCAAAACTTGAATAGAACAGGATCTTTAAAAGAACTGTAGGATACTCAAGAGCACTACTTAAACTCAATTTGGCTGTTTAGCTTTCTAAATCTTTCATATTTGCGTGTGAGCAACTGGTATGTTTAAAAATAATTTAATATACATTAAGAAGGAGGAGTGCAGCTGCCTTATTAGGTGAAGTCAGTATTATGAGTATGCTAGTAATGAAAGACTGAAACTAATGCTCTTTACAATTGTTTCAAATCCAGACAAAATCCTAAAGTAATAAAGGAAGCAAAGATCTCCATCATAAACACATTTATTATTTCCACATGGTGTTTGTGTTTGTACAGTAGATGCAACTGAGCTTACCTTCACAAATTAGAAATTATTTGCATTCCATATACACAGTGATTGCTCACATAAAAGGCCTCAAGGTTTTTTTTCTGACACACTGGAAAATCCAGGAACCTTGAGAAAATCAGTGTGATCTGTCTAACACTCTCTTCTTGCAGCTGGGTGACTAGCGCAGTACATTTCCTGCAAATGTTCATAAGCCTGAGCCAAAACTCACTGAAGGCAGTGAGGTCAGGCCCCTACAAAAGTATATGAATGTCTCTGTTCTCGTTCATTCCTATCAATATTTCCAAGATGGCTCCCATGAACACTGACAGAAGTTGAGAGTTTAAGCTGAACAGGAAACAGGGAAACCAAAGTCTAAAAGTTATTGATCCATGTGATCCAAGAGGGCTACTTAAGCCCAGAAGCTGACATCTAACGCCTAATGAAACAATTCAGGCCAAGGTTTTATCTGCTTTTAAACAATAATATCTCATTAGATTTACTTCAACTTTAGCTGCTTAAATCCCCTTAACAATCTAGACACACCCCAGACCATCAACATGGAATAATCATTGGTGAGCAGTGTTGGTTTTGGTGATGAAAGACCTAATTTTTGTTTATAATGAGATATCTCAATGATGGTTAAGTCATGTAAAGTATAACTCTCTTTACTATTACTATTATACCCACGTGTATTGTAGCCCCTTGTATGCTTGGATCTGCCTTAGCTGTGTGGCCCTACATGTATTACTCCTCAACTTGCCCGGTAGGCACAAGCAGAACAACAGTAATAGTCTATTTGGCTAAAGGCTCTGAAATCAACTTCCACATGAGAAGGGCTGCATAAGAGCAGTAAATGTTATTAAAGTAGATATTTACCTTCAGCCATACAGAGCCAGCAAAGAGCAGTGTGATGGCATCCCTTCAGACCCATTATTTTCTGTATGTGTGCAGAGTTGTGAATGCAAAGCAACCAACCTCCTTTTTGAATGCGTAAACAAGGAAAGTAGCTTTGGAGGACTTTCTTGTAACCCTTTTCTTCACTTGTTTCTGGGTCCTTTCTCCTTTATTACCTGAACATCCCTTTAGGGCAGAATTTTGCAATTGCCAGTTATTCTTGAGGAAGGAAGCTTTTAATGAATCAGGAAATGAACCATTTAACTCCAAGGCCTAACACATAATTTCTTCTATACAGTTAGCCTTGTATTTTAGTGATTTGATTGTTTTTTCAATAACTAATCTTATTCTTCCTTTTTCTTTTTGTTATTTTTTCTCCTACCAGTCACAGTGCTCACTTTTAAATGCTTACTTAAATATGAAACTAAGCAGTAAGGTCTTTTAGAAATTTTTCTGGTTTTAAAATATTGTTTTAACCATTTCATCACTGCTTTTGCTCTGCACCTGCTGCTCTACCCACATATTACAATACTGGAACCCGTGGAAACTTAGAACATGTCCCTGACATGTTTAGTGCCACAGCAGGCAATGACATCTTTTTGAGTACACACATTAATCCAAATACTGTCTTGTGACTAGTAAAATAAAAAAATCGAGTAACACAGCCATAACATGCACACTTTGAAATCAAAAGCAAAAGCATCTCTCAAGGGCTACTGACCACATTCACATGCATCTCTTAGAGAGGTAAGGGAGAAATAATGCACAACTTCAATTAAAGTCTCTGTCACCACCTTCCTACATGACCCTGTAAAACTCTGTAAACACTCAATTTTTTCCAAAAGGATTCAAGTAAAAAATCTACAGAGAATAAGACCTTTGATGACTATTAAGATGCGACCTCTGTCTCAGCAATCCCCTAACCTGTCAACTGGAAGATGAAACAAGGATCTATCACAGAAGATTCACTCTTTGTTTGCCTTCACTGAAGGAAAGACTCCAGCTGAGACTGACCCACTACAGCAGCTCTTCCAAACCTTGCAAAAGTGACAAATCTATTACTGTTTCTGAAGTCCCTCCAACTTACAGTGATGGAGATCGTGCACACCCCAAAAAGCTCTGCTGAAGTTAGTGAAGAGAAACCAGATAAATTCTTTTTCCTAAGAGATGCCTGAGAAGGATGAGTTTGAAAAGAAATTACAGAACATGCAGGTCTACCTTGAGCTGAGCTGCCAACGTTTGCTGAAAAACATTGGTATATATTTTGTAACTCCTAAGTTTCAGGCCAGTTTTAAGAGGTAAATTTCTGGGATCATGATAGACTTCTGATGGCAGAAATATGCCAGCTAAGGTGAAGAGAGAAGACAAGAGTGGTGCCTGTGCAGAACTGGAGTCATAGCTGACCTGACAAAACTATCTTCTATCAGTATAGCTTGCTCTACTTCAGAGGTAGTGAGTGAGATTGGAGTAATGGTCTACACTCTGTGGATTTGCATAAAATGCTACAGTAGGTGGCTATATGGGCAACAAAAAAAAATCAGACCTTTAAACACTATCTCTGTGTGAGTAGCTCTTCATATAGATGCAAGTTATATTGTTAAAATAGTTCCTTTGCCAGAATAACTTCCACTATTCAGGACCACGGTTCTAAGTTCTGCCACCCATGGAGCTCCTTTTGCCCATACAAGCTCCATCTTCATTGGCTCTGCTTGTAAGAGTAACCAAAAGGATCAGACAAAACCTACTCTTTAAGGCCTTCAAAGGTTATGAGGGAAGTGGTAATATTACCTTATTTTGTTTTTCTACAAATAGGACCGGCTAGAAGTCCATTTTGCACTTCCACATATTAAAGCAGTTTCAAAGTTAGCTCACATTTATAACAACTATTGAACTAGTATAAATTTTTTAACAGTTCCTTTGGGAAAACATTAACCCAAATACTCTTGATGCCAGTCCCTATCCTCTGGAGAGACTACTGACAATTCTTATGAAGGTACAGTTGGAAATGTAATGTTTTGGTAATCCCTGCTTCTGGAGAAGAGGGGCTTTTTTGTTAAATGGTGTTTCCTTAGGCCAGGCTTAAAATCAGTTTTGCTTTTGGCTTGGACCATCATTGTTCCAAGCCAGAGGGTACCTACGCCTTTATCCTGTGTCACCTAGAGCAGGCTGCATAGGACTGCGTCCAGGCGGGTCTTGAATATCTCCAGAGAAGGAGACTCCGCAATCTCCCTGGGCAACCTGTTCCAGTGCTCCGTCACCCTCAGAGGGAAGAAGTTCTTACTCATGTTCAGACGGAACTTCCTATGCTTTAGTTTGTGCCCGTTGCCCCTTGCCCTGCCGCTGGGCACCACTGAAAAGAGTTTGGCCCCATCCTCCTGACACCCACCCTTCAGATATTTATAGGCATTTATAAGGTCCCCTCTCAGCCTTCTCTTCTTCAGGCTGAACAAGCCCAGC
>Ga0065711_1002049_pt1 | contig 60197 bp, 29 predicted proteins | sample Hoacrofraction12_FD_59098 | JGI IMG/M metagenome (GOLD analysis project Ga0065711, IMG submission 59098) | Hoatzin crop microbial communities from Cojedes, Venezuela - Epithelial fraction 12 v2 (version 2) | ecosystem: Host-associated > Birds > Digestive system > Esophagus > Crop | place...
GGGGGGGGCTGCGGAGGCGGCCCGCACCGTCCCGCACCGCCGGCTTTGGCGCATCCCCGGCGGGTCGCGGCGCGGGAGCGGGGCGAAGCGAAGCGGCGTGCGGGGGGCTGCGGCGGTGTGCGGGCTGGAGATAAAGCAGCGCCCGGGCAGCCCCCTTTGAACCTGCGCCAGTGTTTGGTGGTTCGGGAGGCGGGTGAGGTGGGGAGAGAAACGTTCGTAGCCTGAATAAAGGCGGGGACCCGGAATATTTGAAACGTGAAAAACCGCAGAGCTGGCGGAAAGGGCGCAGAAAACAGCCATCTTGAATATTTTAATCTCTGGCAAGTGTTTCTTTGGAACAAAATGGATGTTGGAGGGAAACGGCGTAGCGAACGTTGCTGTTCGCTCCCATTTCTGCCACCATCCCTCTCGCAGGATTCAGCTGGCACGAAGCGAGGGCGCCGGGAGGAACGCCACAGCCTTTCATCTCCGTACAATGGCAATAAATAATCATCATCTGAATACTGTGGTCTGGAAATTTAGTGCCTCGCTAAGTGATGGGGCTTTTTTTTTTTACCCACGATTTATATCGATTTATTTGCATCGATGTCAGGCGCATGTAATGCTGCAAAAACGCTTTCAGAGCTCGTTCAACATAAACAAACAATTGGTCTGTATTCACCCAGAACCACTGGTAAAGATCTTTTATTTTTAATGGTGCTGTACGTTGTCCTTGTCACCGGAGTCAGGGGAGGTGTCCCTACCGATTACCCTGGAAATTGGATCAGGCGCTGGGTTCAGAGTTTGTTGTGTATTCATGATATGAACCAATTATTCTACGGATTCATTGTTTGGCCGTAAAAATCACTCTAGGCTGAAATTAGGCGTAGAAAGTCCCCAGGATTTTTTCCACTTTTACTAAAATGGATTAACAGCTGTCTTCATTTTTTCTTTCCTTCTTTCCTCCCCCCCCCACCCGTAAACTGATGGTGAAAACCAAATACAACGTGCTGATTTCAGATGCTTTTTGTTTTTACATAACTGCAAAATAGCTTTCCCTTTTTCGCTAAGAATTGTAAGGCTATTAATGCTGGTTAGGCCTTTCCAAATTTTAAAAATAAGTATTTTGTTTTTTTAAAAAAAGGAACAACCGACTGAATGGGGGGTGTGGTGAGAGCAGAGACAATAAATCAGTGGTTCAGCTACACAGGCTCAGAAAGGCTCCTTCCCTGGGATTGTCTGTTTATTTATTTATTTATTTTCTCGTTGCTGTTTGCTTACTTTGCACCCACTCTTTCACAGATAAGCTCAGAAGGAACAACGCACTTAAAAAAGGCAAAGGCAACTAATAAAAATAATGCAAGGATGGATGACTGGAGGGCATTGTCAGAAGATTAAAGCATAGAATTGCAAGGCAGAATTGCTTGATTTTATTCACTTACTGGTTTCTTTTAACTTCGATTTGAACAGCATTTCTAGTCCTAATTGCCAAGGATGAGGTTCCTATTGAGAACTGTATTGTTCTTACTAAAGTTTCTAATTTTTCAAGGAAATTTTGAGGTACTGCATATGCAGTTCCTGATTATTTCAGTACCTTGCTACAGCTTTACTTTCTGTATCTGAACATATCTGCTTTAATTTCTCAGTGCCATACTTTCCCCCATGGATTGATGCATTAAAATATATTTAGCATCTGCTTCATAGGCATCCTGATGTTTGTACAGCAGTTCTTAAGACTATTTGGATCAAAAGGCACTATGAAGTCAAGCAGCTTTCTAGTAATTTTTTACAATTGGAGTGCCTAGGAATCTCAGAACAGTGTTGGTTAAACACAGAGTGAACAAAATGACTAAAATGCAAAGGACAAGCTCCATCAGAGGCTAAAATTACAAACTTGTGTTTGTGAGAAAAAAAAATGCACAGACTAGAAACAATCACATAGAAAAGCAGGCTCTGGCTTCTTCACAGGCAGGTCTTATTCTGAAAATGAAAGCAATGCCCAGCTCAAAGCGTTATCTAAGAAACACGAAGATTTCAACTAGATTGAATAATATTGGGAATTTGGAGACTGCTGTAAGGCCCACAGAGGAAAGCCATGTCAAATTTGTTGAAAGCTTAAGGAAATGCATTTGAGTGTTGTGAAACTCCAATTTATGTGGGAAAGGTGTGTAGGGTTCCAGAAAGGAAACAGGGTGCAAAGAAGGACTAAGGAGAGATGCCTCTGTATTATGTCCATCAAATGTGAAGGACAAAGAAATTTTGTCAAAATGAATAGAAGAATTTAATTAATTAAACTTATCTTCTTGCCAAAGCAGGTAAGTTTAAAAATGCCTTTTTAATGCTGATTCAAAATATGTATTTTGCCTGAAAGAAATATATTCACAGGAAAAGTGAAACAACAGTATCATATTTTTCCTGTAAAGAATAAAGCTTTTATTCATAAAGTTCATTTGCCCTAATATACCTAAAGCACTGTTGTATAAGATGGGCTCAGGCTTTTTTTTCCTGTTAGCATTATATTCCTTTATCATCACCACATCTTTGGTGACAAAACCCGAGAGCTGGATTGTACCCTAACAGGTAAACAGGCAGGAAAGATGGGGGAATGCTTCTATCCACGCCTTCCAAAAGGGCAAGGGATATCTGGCAACTTCCAAATAGCTGAGGCCAAAGGGGCTGCTGATTTTATATTTTACTCTGAATGGACAGGATATTCCGCTTATTTTGTTTTCTGGTTGGGTCATTGCCACACCAGGCTCTGCAAACCACTATTACGTGCTTATTAGAGTAGTGCATATATTGGTAAGGAATAATTGCTTTAACAAACTGATTGCTGTTTGTGAATATATCTGTTTAAAAATCAGTGCAGTTAAATCCCTTGTACTGTTTAAAAGCTGATTGTAAAGTGGTGCAGTAAAACGGCAGAAAAACTGGAGTGATCGGTTTTGGTCTCCTTTTCTGTTTACAGATTCCCCGCAAACATTTCTGCTTTTCTCAGATGGATGTGTTGGTCAGATCAGTTTTCTAAATCTTTCTCTTTCGATAGCTTGATAGAGAATAGGCAGAGACAAGTAGCTGCTATTCAAAATTCAGATCTTCAGTTTTATTTGAGGACATAGCTTATTTGACATCATTTTTTTCTTGGGTGATATAAATATTCTGAAACTCAAAAATTACCTCCACACAAACTCTCCGTGATTTGCTTAGCCTCAGCAGGGTGAAAGTGATATAGAAACGGCCTGTGCCGCTACACACACTGTGCTTGGTACTGTTGGGCCTCCCAGGGTTGCTGGCCCTGAGGTACTTCCAGTATAAATGAGAGATAAAACTTGTAATTAATGATGTGCAAAGTTCTGAGTTTAGACAAATATTTGCAAAAATGTTTTATTCATTTGTCTTTAGTGTTTCGTAATGGACTCTGGGTTTGACCAGGTCTAAGTTAAAATGAAAGAAAGAAAAAAAAAAAAAGTACTTTTCCTCTTTCGTTTTCATTCGGGCAGTGCAGGTCTGGTGGAGAAGAAGGTGGAGCTTCCCCCGAGCCCGCAGGCGCAGGAGCAACCGTGGCTGTCCCTGGCTTCTCCAGTATGAACAGCTCGCTCCCAGCTTGTAACTTGTTCCGTTATATCATGTTGTTCGGAGCTTAAAAAACAAGGATCTTCTGTATCCCTAACCTAAGTATTTCCTTTTCTCAGTCCTAAATTCTGCTTTTACTGCTGTCACACACTTTTAAAATCACAGATACGCTGACTGGAAAGGTAATAATGAGGAGTTTATTGTGGAAAGAAGATAAGATTAGCTGCAGTAAAGATTTATTATTAGAAAATGAATAGCCTCATTTTCAAGATTTAAGAGACTTGTACAAATTACCTGCTGGACGGTTTTTTAGTTTCCAGTTCACATGAGTGCCAAAAGAACCGTTTGGGGCCTATTACCCAGCTTTTGGAAAGTTCTCTTGTAGTGGAAAAAATTGTAAGGGATTTGGAAATGAGGACTCATCTGGCTAGTGGATGTGCATAAAAGTCTTCATGACTTCAGCATCCTGAGATGGGGCTGTTTGGGCTGGACTGGGCTCGGATGGAAACTACCGGACTGGCTTACTGGAGGGTCCCCTCCCTACACGTGTGGTGGCGATAAGGGCAGAGGAGAAGGGCTGCAAGGAGGCTTTGAAACCTTTGAGTATATCTGTGGCTGGGCTGACACCGTCTCTTTTAAAACCAGTTCAGTATTATAAATTGCATTGAAAAAAAGAGAGAGTATTTCTAACGCGTAGGACGGTTTGGGACCTTGCGCGTAAAACTCACTGGGGTTTCCTACGAGGCACTTTACGATTTTATACGTGCCATTTTCATGCGATGGTTTACAGCTTTATGTAAAGAGTATATTCCTCTGAACCAAAAGTGTTTTCAATTTAGTTTGTGTGGCTTTGGAGGGCTTTTTAAGCTAAAATCACAATGTATTTGACTTAAAATGGTGACACTGCTATATATGGAAAAGCTGCTTTGCAGCACTTCTCGAGGCTTTTACATAGTTCAGTAATTTTACTGTTACTCAGACATCTGTGTGCTTCTAACTCAAAGGCGATGCCATTGGTCTCGGGGGTAACTCGACTTTGGTGGTAATATGCGAGGGAGAAATCGAATCTCTGGTCGGTTTGACAGTTGGTTTGAAAAGCGGAATGGTACAAAAATAATATTAATTTAAAATTAACCCCTGTTCATAATCACTTCTAGTCTGGTCTGTGTAATATGCTGAGCATGTGATGCTGCAGCCAGGCCAGTGGGTGCTGTTGGCAATTCTGGAGTATGTTGCTCTCTGAAATCCGTGCTGATTTTCACTGAACATAATTAAAATCTGTTTCTCTGAAAAAAAATTTGGGGGATGTTGTCTTAGTCTCATGGGGCTAAGTGGGCTGGCCCTGAAGGTGAGGAGTACTGTGATGCTCCTGCTAATGAAGAAACGGCGTATTTTAGGAAAACTCAGCAGACTCTCATTCTCTCCAGGAAAAACTCTTTTCTCACTCAGGCGTGAGGCTACGGTGTGCAACAGCAGCCTGCTGCTTTGCTGGCCTTCGGAGCATTCCTGGTAGCACCCGGAGGAGGTCTGCGGACGCACTGGAATCCCAGCGCTGAAGTTGGGGAGCAGCGCGAGGCTGTGACGCTGCGCGTGTCCTGGGAAGACCTGCAAGGCGAGCAGCTGCAGCTCTGAGGAGACCACCAAAGCAGGGCGTTCTTTGTTACCCTTGCCTTTTGGGAGGTTCAGGGCCGGTGAACGCGCCACCAAACAAGGCTTTTTTTCTTTAAATGTTACCGGCTATGCGTTGAATCCTATTACCTCTGTCTCTCTCTCTGACTTTTCTGGGATTCCTCTTGAAAGACAAGCAGGCTTTGGCCGTGCAGTTACTAACCGTAGGGGAACAACAGATTTTTGCAGTGATACAGTGGTCACTTAGACATCTGTGAGGGATGATTTCTGGGGTTTCATATTTTGGATGCTCTGCTGATTTAGGTAGTCATTCAAAATGTTCTCTTCGGCCTTTTTGGAGTACAGATCTAGGTGTTGTCTTAGTTTGGGAAGGTCTGCCAGTGTCTTTGAAGGCGTATGTAGCGGTACAGCAGGGTAAGCATAGGTGAGTACACAGCAGTTGGGGCCGCGGAGGCTGCCGTGGCTCTCCCGCAGACCCAGAGCAGCTGCCCCAGCTCCAGCCCCACCAGCCCCAGGCAGGCACAGCTCTCAGAGTCAAAGCACGCCCGGCCCCGAGCCCTCAGTGCCCAGGGTTGAGGACTCCAAAGCAGAAACAAACCGGTTGGCTTTTGTGGCTCTGGCTCAGTCAGTGTCGTCTTCAGGCTGTTTACCCGTGGGCCTAAGAAAGCAAAACCCCTTCTCTCCGTGATCTCGTCTCCTTGCTCCCCTGCGTGTTTGGAGCAGCTTTTGTGGCATGGGTCAGGCGCTGCAGGCATCCATCCATCTGTCTGTCCATCCGTCCATCCATCCCCGCTGCCCCCACGGCTGGCTGCGCCTCTGGCTTAGCTCGTCTGGAGCAGTGGTTCCTGGCGGGCAGTGACACGAGCGCTGTCTGTGCAAGATGATTTTTCTCACTCGCTTTCTCTCTCCTTCTCTCTGCATTTTCCCTTGGTTTCTCTGCTGGCTTTTTTGCTTCTGAGAACCCTCGTTCCCTTTGGTCCCCTCCCCTACACCTCTCCCCGCCCCCCCCCTTCCTGTCTTTCTTTCATTTTTCTCATTTCTTGTATTCTCCCTTCACTTATTTTTCTCTCTATTATCTTTCCTGTCCTCCTCTGCATTCTTTCAATCCCAGCAGGGCTCGCGCATACAAATTGACCCCCTCCCTGCCAGTAATGTGATCGAAGCTCTTTGTGGCTCCTGCTATCTCTATGGTAACTATCAGGGGGGTCTTGAGAGTGGTGGTAGACCCAACGCACCGACCCACGTACTGTTGTTCTTGCTGGCGTTATGTGCTGACCACATGGGCCTGACTGCTCATTTATGACTGCTTCTGGTTTAAAAAAAATAGCGATACCTTGAAGTGCTTAAACGGGGAAAACGGACCGCGTGCTTGAGCACAAATAGTTGTTGGGTTCTCAGGGTTTTGGAAAATGGCTTCTGTGTTCAGAGCTGCCTTGCCTGGCAGATCCGTTGTTGTTTTCTCACCGTTGTGGAGTGGCGTGTTGGCTGTTTCATGTGCCCTGGAAACAACAGTTACTCTGCAAAAATGAGTACCCGCATTGCAAGGGTGGCCAGTGGCAGTGCAGTGGCGGTGGTTGTGACCACCAGTGCAGACTGAGGTAGTACGTAAGAGGGGTTTGCATGTTGTAAATATTGGGAACTCTTGCTTTTCCCCGTGCTAGCCAGCCTACCGCATACCCCAGGTGGCTGCTGTAATGCAGGTATTGAAAATGGAATTGTAGGCAAGCGTTGGGTTAATAATATATCTGCATGTCCACAATCTGGGATTTGTGCAGGCGTGAAGCAGCCATAGGATCTGATGGAAGGAACCACTGAAAACCCTGTGGTGTGGACAGAAGAAATGGACACAGTCCATTTTGGCTAGAAGGCTTTCCTCAGATAACCAGGGATGCCATTGGGAATGTGGGGAATCAGGGAGACTTGACGAAACCTAAGGCTGCGTATATTATGCTGAATCCATTTGCTCAAGAGAGAAGAAGCTAGCCCTAGAACTTCTGAAGAGCTTGAATTGGTAGTACAAAATTAATTTGATTCAAATACTTGTGGTAATTAGTATTTATGCAGTACATACGATATTAAAAATATAATTCCTGTCAAGACTGTATTCCAAATATTGTTCTGTTAAATTTCTCAAAACCGCTGTGATTTTTGTTCCCCTCTCCAAATGTGTATATATTATTTGTGTTCAAAAATTTGATTCGATTTGTAATATCTGTTAATTTCATTAATCGCATCAGCTTGTAGGCAGCAATAAATAAAATCTATGACAATTTTTTCTCAAGATTTACCTGGCTTTTTAAAATGAATGGTTTCATTTCTTGCATAGCTTTGTAGAAATTTCTGAACTTAAAAAAAAGGTCAGCTAGCCTTATTATATCATGGCATTACGTATTGCCACATCACTTAGGATGTGCAGTGTCAGTCAGTTAACTACACCTTACCAGCCTTTCTGCTACATCAAAATGCGCTACAAAACCAACACCATCCTGTTTGAATCTCTACAACCCTCAGACAGTAACACTGCAGCGTTGACACTGAGAGCATCATTTTGCTTGAATCCTTGAAAAGAATAAACTTCAGAAGATGATTATTAGATTTTTCAGCTGGCTGCATAATCTGTATTCACAAGTTTATTAATCGTTTAGTCCACTTAGCTGGATATCGATTGTGAGTTTTACATCTACCTGCCTGTGGATAAAGCAACATCTGTGAACTGCCCTTTTGGGTGAGAGGCAGTCCACGGTGAAGGGTTAACACTGTGGGCATTTAAGTGGTCGTAATTAACAGTCCATTAAGATGAATGGAGAAAGTTCGCACTTAGCGATGCTATTGTTTAATTCTGTCTGTTTACAGACTCAAGAGGACAACAGTGCCGGGCTTATTATTGCCCAGGGTTTGCACTAGGGAAGTTAGGAATCGCATTTTTAAATAAATTATAACCTTTAGGTTAAAAAAAAAAAAAGGCAAGAATCGTTTGGGAGACACATTTACCACTGTGGGGGATTCCTGTCGTCCCAGTTCACTCTCTTGAATAAGTGGGTTTGATACTAACTACCATTTTGCTTTCCACTGAACAAGTCCGCCAAACAAAGCCCTTGCTGTACTTAATCCCCTGCCCGTTTCACAGCGATTTCTGTAAGCAATGGATTTTGCAGCCAGTGAGTAACGGGGATGCAGGAGGAGCTCAGCTCTGCTAGCCTGTGAAGGTTCTCCTGGTTCTGATGGGTGACTGCTCTTCTGCAGTGTTTAGCGTTGGATAGAAGATCCCACTATTAATGTCATCAATGCTGAGCATTGAAACAAGACACAAACCCAACATATCAGCCTAGAAAATCTCTACTGGAAAAAACCTTGGTTTTACTTGCCTTTTGCATCCTCAAGATTTTAAAAAAATAATTTTTTCAACTTTTTCTCTAGTGAAGTTGGAAATTAATTTTGTTCAAAGGGAGCTGAATTTTTCATGTAATCTGCTCATTCCAAGCACGGAAGCTTTAAAAAAAAACCCCCAAATCTGGCAAGAGCACAGCTATACCAAGACTCACACAAAATGCTGGGTGCTGCTAGCACTACACTGCTGCAGAACGCAGCTTTCTCAGCAAGGCTGCAGCCAGAGCTCTCAGGAGAGCTGGGACCGGCCCAGGCGGAGAATTCGCTATTTGAACATGAAACTTTTTAGCCAAAGTGCAATAGTAAAACTGCTCGAGAAGCCTATCATTTTGAAGTAATACGCAGTTCTTCTTAAAAGGTCGCCATTTTATTGCTACAATTTTTTCCTTGTAAACAATTGTGAGTGTAATTAATTCTAGGCAATAAATCGTGAGTGCATTTCATAGCTCCTGAATGTCTGGCTATAAGACATCGCTCAGAATGTGGTCGTTAAACATACTGAAGAGCAATAGAATAAGCAGTTATTTTCACTAGATGTTATTTATTTTGTTATTGGAGTGCCTGAGAACAATATGACAAGTATCAACCATTTCTATGAAAATGTTTTAATTATGAGTTTGGACATAAATTAGTGATAATGTTTTTGCAGACACAGTTTTGGTCCTAAGGATGGGAATGTTTGCTAAAAGATAACCTCAAAATACAATTATAGACTTATGTTGCCCATTCTCGTTAGAAATAACGTGTTAATGAATGCGTATGGTTTTGTATGCCTGTCTAGAGTTTGTGCTTTTAAATGTAACTTTGACATTTTAAAATTCAAAAATTGTTTTTTAATTAATGCTGATGCTTTTGATAAGAACTTGCAATGCTAATTTTAGCAAGCATGTGCTTGCTTACATTTAAGTTAGGCCATAATACCTTACCCTTATTAACATTGAAAATGCACCTGAAAGAGCCAGAATGTTTCCTGGAGATACTTTGCAGAAAATCTCCTGTCATCATGTTTTGCTGGCAAGTCAGATTTATAGAAAGGTAAACTGCATCATTTTAAAACAAAGTATTTAAAATTATTTCAGTAACTTGAATCCTATGTGTCTCTGCTTAATACAAATTTTTAATATTTTTAAAACATTGAAACTGAAAACAGTAGTCTGAATTAACAGGAAGAAGTACTTTATGCTGTATTCTCCCAGTAAAACTGTTAGTAAAATTTTTAAATGTAACAATTGATTTCATTTATTAAAAAATAGCATAAAAAATTATATAGGAGAGAGTCTCGGAAACTAAAGATATGTTTGAAGAACAGTAGAATTCTTGCTGTTTAAAGAGGAATTTTAAAAGTTGAAGTAAGTTTTAGCATCCTTCTTCACCTCCTTGAGCCACTATCTTTGTTGAACTAAACAAGTGAACTTCAGGAGATGACAATTAAAGATTGACTGGGTGTTTTACTAAAGACATGAAGCCTGTTGAATTCGTGGCTCATGGTTCACAGATGAGCTGCAGCTCCTGAGCACAGCTCTGCTGACTTTGCTGCTCCTGAAAGCTTTTTAGGTGCTTTAAGAAGGGCTTCATGGAGGAGCAAGCCCCTTTCGGTCAGGGTGACAGTTAGGGCGCTCTCCTGGGAAGCTGGTTTGCATCCCCTGAGGCTGGGACTAGCATCTGAACTCGTGTCTTTTACTTTCTGGTGATACTGTTGCAGCTGGAGTCTGGAAAAAAAATGAGGAACTCTGAAAAGTTTAGGCTTATTTCATGAGGGGCACCTCATCCCAGTTTTTGAATGGAAGTAGTTGTTGCTGCTATGTATTATGATGAATTCAGTGCAGCTGGTGCCCAGCAGCAATGTGCCTGCTAGAGCAAACTCAACGCTGAGGTATGCAACAGCCCTTAGTTGTTCAGATGCCATTGATGGGTGGCAGAGGCTCCGGGCATTCACAGAAGAAGTCGAGATACCAGGATTTTCTGGTTAAAATGTACTCAGCTGCCTCCCTTCAGGCTTCTGAGAAGTGAGGAGGGGGCTTGGGAGGTCCGTGCTTGGCAGGAGGCAGTGGTGTCCTCCTGGACCTTCATTTGGAGCCGGCGGATGCTGACCACTTTCCAAAGCCGTCACAGCTGCGTCTTTGGAGCGTGTGTGAGCTGTGGCAGGGCCACAGGGTACTTCTCCTTCTCTGTGTGATGGCTGATGCAAAGAGGTGATTGATCTCGGTTCCTCAGTCTGTTGTGTAGGTGGGTAAACGTGTAGGGGAGCTTGCCTGTTTTTGCCTGTGTGATACTTATTTTTAAGGTTTGTGTTTCCCAGTCTGTTGGTTTCCGTAATATATAGTCTTTGTGTAGGGGCATCTTGTCAGCAGCTGGAAGGCTGAATGCAATATGAATACTTTTTTTTTTCCTCCTGTTAAAAAAAAGGCAAATTTTACCTCTCCTTTTACCTGATACTCCAATCTCTGGTGATTTTTGATTTGTATCACTGCTTTCATACCTCTCTGATGGCAGTTGCTGCCAGTTGCAGTGATAAGCTCTATATGCTTTTTCCTTCTCCTTGATTTCACAGAACGGTAGGGGTTGGAAGCCACCTCTGGGGATCATCTGTTCCAGTTTGTACAGTAACTGGCCACAAATCCTTTGCCTTCCCCAGAACATAAACCACTGGTTTCCACATATTAGGAGTTGACTGATTGCAGGATGTTTAGTGAATGTTCTTCCTAAGAAGCAAAACCGTGCTGTTTCTTTGTTCCAGCTTTAAAGAAGCTGCTGCGATAGTGCCAGCCTTTAAATGATGGTGTCAAAATGTCAGAGAAGAAAGCTGCCGTACCTGAGGCCAGGAGTCTCACTGACGCAGAAAGCAACCAGCCTTGGAAGTCCGCTTCAGGCAGGAGATGGAGAACTGCATGCACCAGGACCGTGCCACACGGGCAGGGCACCCGGGGCAGCAGCGCTGCTCCTGCAGATCCCGGGCTCTGAGCAGGCTGTGGTTGTCCTGGGGGGAAGGAGAGAAATAACACGTTAGATGCCCGCTGGCTTTAACTTTCAGTGCTAGGCTAGAAGGGTTGCAGTCAGATTCCAGTGACTAGTCAAACCTAACGTCACCATTTCAAACAGTGGGATTTTACTAAATTCCTGGGGTAACTATTCTACAAGCCTCTAAACACAGTGCCTAAACTCAAGACAAAACTAGTATGAATTCTGGTGAATTTTGGCACGGGTTCAAAAAGTAAATATTTATGAGAATGGCATAATATATTTATTCTATGTACAAGATCTGTAGATTTCCTTCATGTGTTTTTTTTAAACTCAGGTTAAACTTCCCTCCTTATAACTCTGTTAGGTCGAGCCCTGTACCCTTCTTCGAATGAGAGGAAGAAGGTGAATTTCTGAGTCTCATCCTTGTATAGGGCTCAGACTTATTCAAGCTGGAGATTTATGTGTATATGGTACAGAGTCGTGGGTCTTGACTTACATCAAGATTGTGGTAGTATTTTTGAATGCTGTGGATTTTGTATAAATGCTGCTGTATATGCAGTTAGACTTACTCAGCTTAATGTGCTTGTATCGAGCTAATACTCCTGCTCTGTGGTGCAGGCTGGCCTAAAAGAGACAGGATGTTTCGTACAGAACACAGACAACCATCAAAAAACCAAGTGGCTGTTGGGGAGTGCTGGTGAAGAAAGAAAACTGCTAGGACGCAACAGTGCTTTTGGAGAGCAGGCATTTTCCCCGATGTGTGTAATGACTGACAAGTGGTCTCTGATCCTGAGTGCTTGGATTTGGTCTGGGAAACCCCATCCTGGTTGTCACAGGCAGAACCGCTCGGACTGTGCTTCGGCCTCAGCCAGCTGCCCGTTGGCATCTGCGCTCTCTAAGCACGGTCTCCTACCAGCAGCAACAGATGACGCTGAATGATACCAATATCATCATTTCAAGAAAGTGCAGAGTGGTTTTTTTGAGAATTGTAATAATATTTAATAACAATTTGAAGGTACTAGAGACCAGTGTATTTTCTGTATGTCAGACATGAAATTTCCAAGCCTTTGCTTTACTCTGTGCTACCTAGGAAAGCTTTTCTGAGAGTCAGTTTAAGGCACTGAGATAATTCCAACTCATAAACAGGTTTTGCTAGTATCTGTTGTAGTAATAAATGAATCACTGCTGGCTTTCAAGACCAGGCAGACAATTAACTTGGGGTTCACGTGATAGTTTTTCATTTTACTGGACATAAATTCATATCTCACACATTGCTATAGGGGTGTTTTAAACTCTCGTTTTAGGTAAAACTGCTATTATTTTCTGCAAAGGACAGCCCATAGCTCCTGCAGCGCCTGCTGCCTGTCTCTGGGACATAGCAGCAGTTGGTTACCTCTGGTTTTGTAGGATGAATTCGCTTGTCCAGGGCTAGCGATGAGTGTAGGTGCCTGCAGCTGCCAAGGATGTCAGTGATCCCAGCTGGTCTTCAAGGCACAGTGGCGTTTCTGTGACCTTAGTCAATGAATGTAGGCCACTCATTTCTCGACAAAATTATAGTAGTCACCAGAAATGGAGGCAGGACAGGGCTATCTTTTTGGTGTTGATATTTACAATTCGCTCTAGCTGGTTTTAACAGGCCTTTTTTTTTTTTTTCCAAATGTTTTTGAAATCCCGTCTGTTCTATTCATAGAGTAAAGGAAGGAAGAAAATCAATAATTGGTCCCTGGTGAGCAGGAGCTTAATTTTAACTGAGATTTCCTTGTTTGCATGCTGGAGATAAGAGCCATAAGACATGCTGCTTGGGAGCCAGAGAAATGGATGTTGTTGGGAAGACTGTGCTCCAAAGTTAGGAGAAGCTTGGCTTGAAACTCAAGATAGACAGTTTCTTCTTGCAACAACTTCTTTCTCTTTCTTGGTAGAAATACTGATTTTTAAAGAAAAGCATGAATAATGATGTCTTGTTTTGTTGAGAAAAAAAATGAGTGATGATTTTGTGTCATACCATTTTTCTACATTTTTTCTGAACAGAGGAGAGAGGATAGCTTCAAACTTCGTGGCATATCTCATTTGTGTAACTTTGGGGCTTGTAGAGTGTAACCATATGTGAGCGAAAGGCCAGTTGAAATAGCTGGCGACTGTAAATGTATCACCTACTCTGTGAGATTTACTGATGGGGTATTTGGATCTCTTCCTAAAACTCTTGCTGTGGAAATTTTTGAGGAATTGATGCCATACTATTTACTAGCTCTATGATTTGGCGTGGGGTTCTCTGCTGGCAGCGCCACAAGACTGGTCCCACCTTGAATGTTGTGATCCACATTCGGCCTCGTGTTTGAAAATTGTTTGTCTTTACTGGCAGATGCTGGAGGAAGATCAGAGCTGCAATTAAACTATTTACAGTCAAAGCTTACACATGACTTGGGGAAAAACCCTAAGCTTTAAACCAAAAAAGATTTAAAAGTTATAGAACAAATGGCTGAATAGACCAAATCTGGGTTTAATTAACTATAAAATTGGTTGCAAATGTTTTAAAAAACTTTTAATGTTATGGGTTGGGAAGCTGCTATTTTGGAAGCTCTCGGCAAGTGGCACAGCCCTCCAGGGAGTACGTGGGTGGTGGAAACGCCGTGCTGGCGTGGGTGACCGAGCCAGGTCCCCCCCCGGGAACGATGATGCCTCTACCAGGCGGCAGCTGAGCCCGGGCCTGTGCCTGGTGCTTGCCTGCATGGAGGAGCCCAGCTCGACGGTCCCGAGTCTGCTTTAGCTCCTGTCGCTGCTTCTGTTGCTGAGAATTTGAATAATTTGGTGTTTCCTCACTTGGAGACGCTTCCTCGCGCAGTCACCTCAGGGCCCAAAATAGCGTCACTGGCCTCAGTGTGGAGCAGCCCTGCCGCACACCGTCGCACAAAGCGCATTCGAGCGTCAACCGAGGGGGCTGTCTCACCCAAAGGAGCTGGCTGCCTGCCTAGGGGTGCCCGCGTGCGCGGAGACCAGAAGAAAGTGGAGAAGGGGGAGCTGTTTGAGGGAAGCCCCTGCTATCAAATGTGGCAACTGCACACGTTTGGCAAAGTCTTTTCCAAGGGGCTGGAACAAGGGGCTAATTTTAAGAATTGATCTCCAGTTATTAGCTGTGACTGGAAGGGATGACACAAGAGAAGAAAAAGTGTTGGTATTTCCAGAGCAGTCAGTATTCCAGATTATGTCAGTTTATTATTGAGAAGCATCCAAAATGCTCAGCCAATGCTCACTGCTTAAGTAGCAGAGATTGGCATATAAGGAGTAGAAATACAGTGTGTATCTGCCAATTTAGGCTGCAAATCTAACTTCTGATCCTTTCCAACATATCAACAGCCAATATAACAAAAGCTTTTGTGGCAGAAGCCTATGCAAACTGAGGTGTTTCTTGGGGAATAACAGGAGTTGAATGTTTAAAAAAATTTTGTGTTTACTATCTGGGGAGCATTATTAAGAATTATTTAATTTTTCTCAAAAAATTCAGCCCTTGTATAGAAAAAAGCAAACCCCGCAAAAAACCCCACCAAACCAGTAAGGCTTTGAAAAATCTTTGAATAATGAAGCTGAGCAAACAATATTTAAAATCATTTATTCAGTGTATGTAAATAAAGTAATAACCATGAACTCAGTTCAGAAGAGTAATAAAATTTTCTATTTCTGTAACTGGTATCTCTATATTTTAGTTATTACCTGATGGACTGAAATATTTGATACCTGTCTTGAGTAGCTCTTGGTCAGAGTTGTAGTAGCAATGATAAACTGTTCCAGTTCTGTGGTCAGATGAGCGTACAGGCATCCCATGGGAGATTTTTACATGTGTAGATTTAGAATCTTTCTCACATACAAATGTTTGTGCTTAATTTGTTGAGCACTACTCGGGTGGAGATGCAACTCTCGTATTTTGCTTGCTGTTTAAGTCGGCAAGCTTTTCGTAGCAGTTCTGATTAACACTTTTCCTCATTCATTTTCAGTGGGGATAAGTCAATGTCTCATTGAGTCTCAGTGATCTTGACCACCCCTGGTACTGAGAGCTACCGAAGCTATTTTACCTGTTGTTAACATGTCAGGGAACTCACTCCTTGCAGCTGTGATGGTCTTCAGGCAGATACCATTGCTGATTACGCAGATGACCACGTAACCTTTTAAAACTATTAGTTTATGCTGAGCCCTTAAGCCCAGCATGCAGACGCTGGGGGGAAGATGCTGCTGCTGCTGCTCACAGCTCTGCTGCCTGTCCTGAGGTAGATCGATGAAACCCCAGTGAACCCAGCACGTGAGTTCCTCACAGGTGTGATCATTTTTCACAGCCTTCTGGTGAGGTAGCAAAGTTACTTCAGTTTTACAAGTGACAACAGAAGTACAGAGTCACTGCAGTCCAAATCCTCAAAGGGACTTACGTCTCCAAGGCTGCGTGGGTGGTGGTAGGGTCTGGTCATTTGGCTGTTATGGAGGAAGCTGCTCGCGGGGGAAATCTCCTTGTAATGCTAGGAGGTGCAGGTCAGAAAACTTTCACTGGCATAACAAAGCAGAAACATTTACAGGCCTCATCAGGAGTAAGTAATAACTTTAGTGGAGCAGTTAATTAGTTCTGCTCTTTTCAGACAGGATCATTAGAATTTAATGAGAATTAATAATTTCATAAAGCATGGAAATATATAGCCCCAAGCAAAATATGGTAACACATTTCACAAATAGCTATTTTAAATTAATGCGGTGACATTTTCTCATGTTGTTGGATGATCTATAACATTTTTATGTAGTAACTCTAGGTAAAGTATATATTTGGCTCACATTATAAAGTGTATTACTGTTTTAAGATACAGAGTCCCCCTTATTTGTGAATAGGAATACAAACCTTAATACAGCGATGTAAATGTGATTCTTTATCACTATTGGCTTTTTTCTTGAACATTTTGAAGACAAAGCTACTGATCACCTAGAAGCATCATTGAAGAGCAGCAGAATTCCTTTGCCATGTGCTATAATATTCTCCTGTGTCAGATCTATCACACTACTTATCTGAGTAAAACAAGCACATTACCTGTTTGAGAATAAGATACCATAAAAGAAGGACAGAAAATATTTATCAAACAAATATATTTGGAGCTATTTGAGTTTGACATCATCCGACAACATAATAAGTAATGTAACAAGCAGCATACAAACATTCCACTTAAGGGGATTTTTTTAGTCTAGCATTTTATGTAAATAGTTATCTACAGTTTTTGTGTCTAAACTATTGTTCATGGTATAAAAGGAAAACATTTCTCATTTCCAGACTCTGGGCTGGTTTAAACTGGTCTGACTTCCACTGACCTTCATGATGCTGTACTGATGTATGTGGTTGGAGGATGGGGCCCAAATGCTTTAGTGAAGGCTTTGGAAGCCCTACAAGAGAGGGGAGGAAATTCCTCTTGGTTCAAGTGTCCAAAGCTATTGTATGTGCTATAACTGGTGATGACTCTTCTTCACAGAGTTTTTCCTTTGCTGCTTGAATATATAGATGACATTCTTTACTGTATTCATGGCAAATTAAAATAGTTGATCGATAAAACTAAAAATATGATGGATATTATGAATTGGTTTTCTGACTGTGGCCTGGACTTGCAGGCTAAACAAACATAGCATAAAATGGAGGCAGGCAAAAAGAAGTGTTGATCCTGACCCCCCAGCCCTGTAGTGTGCTGCAACTGTAAGTCTAACACAGTTAAATCAGTGTAAAGCTGGTGCAACGAGGCAGAGATTCAGACTTCATAGTTTCTAGTCTTATTCCTGGAAGAATTATAGCCTGGATTAAGCATGTCAGAGGGAGTAAGGGCCAAAGTAGAGCTCCCCTGCCACTGGGGCTAGGCTGTGGTACCTGGGCATTAGAGCACTGTCTGGGGGGAGATCTGAATTCCTCTTGCTGTAGCAATACCCAGCCAAAGTACAAAAAGATCAAACTATTCAGCTTTTCGTAATGGTCAAACCCATTTCATTTTTTGAAATTGCAGAGCAGTAAAACAAACCGTTCTTACTTGCTAGCTCTTCTGAGTGAAAAAATAGCGAGAGAAAACCCTGGCTCAGACTTCAGATACACAATACATCCCATCACAGGTGTGAAAGAAAATTATCCACCAGATTTTTTTTGGTAGAAGTTTGTATTTAAAATGAAAATTGTCATTATTACAGATTTTAATCAGTCAGATGAAAAACTGCTAGCAATATGCATATATTAACAAAAATACATATATGTTGAAAACTCTGCAGGAGATGAGTAATTGGAGTGAGCGTTCCAAGTATTTGCCATCCAAATACGCAACAAACTATATTCTACTTCTCTCAATTTTTTTTAATTAACTTTTATATATTTAAGACTAAAAGATTTTTTTTCTCAGCCTCTTTTTCATATTCCAAGCATGATGATTTCTGTTACTGTAACGATTGTGATGTACTGCAGCAGCACTGAGGTACTAGTGACTAGAAATCGAGAGCTACTGTTTCCATGTAAGGAAAAGCCATCCCTTCCAGAAAGCTGGGAAATGCAAGAGTACAGCAAAGGGGACGGGTGGGCACTGCAGAGCAGGGAAGACGTTGCAACGGCACTGCTTACTCCATGTGCAGCTGTGAAGGGCGAGATTTGACCACTACCTGCTAGTCGTTGCGTGAGGAGTTGAACAGACAGAAGGCACGGCAGCGTTTTAAAATCCCCGGGGCCTGATGCTAGCTGTGGTACCCGTGAGCAGCGCTGGGAGGGAGAGACCTGCCCAGTCCTCCCGTTGCTTTCTGTCCTCTGCTGGATCACGTGCTGGAGGTGGCCCAGGTTCAGCCCTGACGGCCATTTTCCATTCCCGTTCTGCAAGAATTTTTCCATGGTCTTCCTAAGCAAGTGAGAAGGTGAGTGAAAGAGGAGAGATCATGTCTGGTACCTCAGTCGCTACATTCCTACCTGCTTCAGAGGGGCTGGTGCCATGAAATGACTGTGCATTCCCCGTGGGAGGACAAGTGGTGGAAAACTCTCCGTGCCCGCTGCCTGCCCCAGGCAGCCTCATGCTGCTCCTGCCGTCTGGCCAGGCCAAGGCTTGCTGGGTTTTTCCTTCTGAAGTCTGCCTTACACCCGTCTCCATCTTCACAGGGGTCACGGCTGTGAGAAACAATTGTTTTCCACTCACACAGCAGGTCTTTCCTCACAATATCGTGTGAAGAAAGCGAATGGGGATAACGGCTTTTCTTTCTTGTCTAACCCAGACCTTTTATGTGATTTTAATGTTGGTTTAGGTTTTAGTCAGAGAGCAATTGGCATCAGCAGTTTTACACTTGATCATATACCGCATGATCTAAAACCTAGCTACTTGATCCCGTAAGGCAACTCGTATCTTATTGCTGTATTTTATTAAATATTGATGCCAAAGTTTTCTTTTCAGCATTTGCAAATCCTTCTCGTCAATTAACAGTAAAATAAAAAGCTTTCAGTTTGGGGAGAGCTACTGTAATTATATTTACTTTGCAGTTTATTGCCATATGTTTAAAATGTTTGTATGTTTGTTTTGCACCTAAAAACTTCATTAAAAGAACATTAAAGCTGCAAAGTGTAGTATTCTGAGATTAGGAAATGATGGAAGTATGTTTTCCTGTGCAACTTTAAAACTCTTTAGGGAAATGAGAACTGCACGTTAGCTGTCTGGGCTCTGTACAGAGCACGTGAGGAGAGGCAGGTGCCTCCAAATGGGATATGAACAAACCCATGGGATGATCTGGGAGCCACCTACGCTCATAAACTGAGTGTGAGGGACAGGGCTCCAGCTGGAATTGGAGCCCTCTCCAGAAGTGAAGCACCTGACTGTGGTCAGGGAGAAGCTTCCTTTGTGCGTGTGGGACCTGCAGCCTGCAAGAAGAAGCTGTGCCGATTTACGCTCCTTTCCCCAGGGGGGAGAGACATCGTGAGAGTCTCTGAGAGAAAGGCATGTTCATAGAATCATAGAATATCATTAAGGCTGGAAAAGACCTCTAAGATCATGAAGTCCAGCCGTCAACTCATCACCACCATATTAATGAGGAAAACTCCGCAGTTCCGTACCACAGTGAGATTTCTGTTTACTTCAGGGAGAGTGTAACTGGCTGCTACAAGGCTGCTTATGCATCGTACGTATGATTGTAACTGGATAAATGTAGGAATTGTTGGAGGAGTAGCCGTTGGACTCAAGGGCTCCCCGTCTTGGACATCACCTCCGCTGCTAGGTATGGAGATGCGCTCTTGGCTACTTTCTGTGGCTTAGTGGATCTTCACTTTGCTGACCTCCAGCACACCTTCAGAATGAAGGGGCTAAATGCCCCAAAACAGATGTGCCCTCTAGATGGGAGCTAAGGGTGTTTGAACTCCCTTTGGTCTATGGAGAGTAGCCTAAATCTGCTGTTGTGTGCAAGTCCTCAGTCAGGAAACGATTTTATAGAAAGGATTACTGCTGCTAACTACAGGGGCATCATAAAACCAGTGATCCCTGCTCCACCTCTGGAAAGAGAGGCTGGAGGCAGAGAGAGAGTTTCAGGCTGTGCATCCCAAATGGATACAGGTACTCACCGCAGCCCCAAGGGCAGCGAGGAGCAGCCACCGCAGGCAGTGAGACTCTTGTCTTCAGTGCACTTCTCTAGCAGAAGGCTAGAGACTGTTTGCTCTTTAATGGAGGTTGGAATTCTTTTATACGTTTGAAGAGAGGCTGGGAAGGCAGGCACGAAGCACAGGAACCCAGCTCTGCTTTGTCGTTCATGCTTCTCCCTTTGTTTTTGTTCAGGAGGATCTCCAAATTTGTACACTGTGAAGTTTTTGCACGGTCTCATTCTGGATCCAAGTTGGAACTCTGGAGCTACCATTCATGTCAGCACAAGAAAAACCTCACAGTGAGCTCCACCCCACATAGCTACACCGGTAGCTTTTCCCCTTGCAATGGGTTGCTTGGTAAACCTTTGCCTGGTGTCCTGGCTAGAAACTATTGGACCTGACTAATGTTTGTTGGACTGGGAGCTATTTAAATAGTAGAGGATTTGGGCACCACTTTAAAATGCTATTTTCATAAGCACATAAATCCAATTTAGCAGTTTTTTGTCAAACTGCTAGTTTATGTGATGTGCCCTATGTGATGGTATATGGTACAAGCCTAAAATTTATACCTCAGCGTGTTTCAACCTCAGCTTCTGGCTGAGTTCTTCAACTCGTGTGGATACATGTAGCTCCTTTGGCTTTAGAGGAGATCTGATGATCTACACCAGCTAAAGAGAGGGTCCCCCTTTCTAGTGTAATTTGCTTGGATCTTTTTATGTGGTATTTTTCTGTCATCTCACTTTTCATTTTTTTACCAAGAATCTTAAATGTTTCTCTGTAAACATTAAAAATCCACTTGTGTCTTTGGCATCAAATATAACAATAGAACTTGTTTTTACATCCCTCCATGGTACAATATAGAGGCATTGCCAAAAGCTATCCACTATCATTACAAACATGGGAATGGAAGACATATATAAACACAGAAGTGTAACCCCTTTCTCCAATAAGAGTTTATAATAGCAACAGTGAACTTGACCCAGTGCATTTCCTGTAGGGATAAGGTGACCTGCAGGGGTTAATGGCCCGTGGCTTTGCCTTGGGCTATCATCTCACCCAGCCAGTGATTAATCCTGGAGAAATGCCCTTTGCTCCCATCATTATCCCTTAAATGGAGCCTTTAGAATTCAAAATGATTTTGGAATGGAATTTACCACTGCCCTGCACTCCATTCATTGCAAGGAACTTTACTGTAACTGCATGTCACACTTGCATAAATAACCTTCAGAGTGAAAAAAGAAATAAAAAAAAAAAAAGAAAAAAGATGAAAGGACTGGCCGAGAGAAAGGGAATAAAACTCCAGTGCAGGCTACCACTGCCAGTAATATTCCAACAGCAGGGTGATGCAATACTAGGAGGATGCAACTGCTGCAGCAAGTGGAGGTAATCAGAAAGCCCTGAACTATTTGTTGAATGCAAGAATTTTCCTGTGCAAGTATTAACTGTACCATATTTTCAGGCAGCAATGTATTACGGTTTTGTTTGCTTAGCTGGTTCCCAGGCATATTCTTGAGGAAGTACGTTCCCTTTGTAAACTTAGGGCAGCAAGGTCCCTGCACTGGAAACGCATGGTCTGAAGAGCTGTGCAAGGAGCTGGGCTGCTCCCTTCGACAGGTGGGGAGCAGAAAAGACTGCGAGTGTCGAGGTGGTGTTCTGCATCAAAGCCAGGAAGCTTCAGCTCATCTGCTGCACTCCCCTGCAGGTCTGTTGCTTGCAAATTGTATCTGCTAGTATAGCAGCTCAGGTACTTGTAGAGCATATTGCTTATATTTTATTTCCGAGGAGACAGTAAAGTCTGTTGTAGTATAGCAGTCTGCACTCTCAGTCAGTGCTATACTCCCCTCTTACACCATCTGATCTGATGTAGGTTTCATACCTGCCTGTATTAAGATAAAAATGCCTAGTACACAAGGCTGTAGAAGCAATTAAATGTAGTTACTTTTTTTAATCTTTATTTAATAGGCACAAGTTTTCTCATACACTGTTTCAATCAAGAAATTTTCCAAATAGGAAGTTACTCGAGATCAGTGGTAGCCAACCAGTTTAACGTAACTCTACCATTAATACATTGGTGGCTAAAGTCTGCAACACCATCCTTGCAGACTCCCATGTCATCTGCACAGATCACACCCTCACCTCATCAGTAAACATATTCCCAGTGTATTCAGAGTCATTTTGCATGCAGAGCCATGTCATCTGTTGCATGTGGTGAGTCTGGTGGTAGTGGCCACCTGATGGTGTGTGGTTGAATTTTGATCCTAGTCAGGGCCATTTTTATTCAGTAGCATCTTGCACACTATTTTTCTTTTTACTTTATCGTAGAGCAAGGCCTTCAAAGTATAGTGCCTGCAAAGTGGAATTGTTCTCCAGCTGGTTCAGGGTTGTCAAAGAAGGAGTATGGGATGCTCTCCAATAAGCTGCTCACTATTCCTCTGGTGTGTAAACAGCATGCAGCAGAGTGAAGCAGAGTTGTCCAGGTCTGGAAGCCATACTTGGCTCCTGAACACTGTTCCTGTGTCATACTTCTCTGCCAGAAGCTGCTGACTGCAAATATAGAGCATCTCACAAGCTGAGATGGTCATGCTCTTCTCTTTTACTCTCCCAGTGAGTGAACTCAAATCAAGACGTTCATGGAAACTGGGCTTCCACACTGTGCCAGTGTTCACTTCAGGTGGTGCAAGGAGTGGTTTCTGATGAGTGTGGGTGGTGGTGTGGCTCTTCTCTGAACCCTTATCTTGCCTGCTTACCAATGATCCTGAGATGGAGCCTGGTCTCCAGGCTGTGTGGAGCCCTGGTCTCAAATCTATGAACGAAAACTTGGTGGATCTGTGGCTGAAGGTGCAGTGCAGATCCACATAGGAGGAACATGTATGCTGAACAGCTTTAACATTTCAAGCGTAGACCTTTATATACTTTGAATTTAATTTTTAAAATTTGCTTCAGCTCCTCTCCTTCTGGAGCAGCCAGAAAAAGCCGTGCTGCTGTGCTCTGGCTTGCTGTTGTTGCTGGGCCACCCGGCAGCAGGGCCCAGAGAGAAGTGCAGTTCCTGGGTCGGGGGACCAGGGCTCTGTGCTCCTTTGCTGTCTAAGTTCCTGCTCTGCACTCTGCCAGTCAGACCTGATTTAAGGGCATGTAATCCGAATGTGGTTCTTTGCCTTGCTAGCCTTCTTTTTTGATAATAATAACCTCGCTTGTATCTCACCTGCTGTTCATGGTGTCTCAAATTCTAGAGTGGCTGGAGGATGTGTCACACTGTGCAAAGATGCAAGACTCCTTGGGATGCTGTTGGAGAGCTGTATCAACCGGAGGGTGCAACGTGGACCCTGGAGCTACCTCTTGTCTGACCCACTCCCTCATATCCTCAAATATTTTCCCCATGCTTTCCTTGAATATTAGTCGTATTCCAAAATCAAGCTGAAGCCCTGAATATATTTTTGCAACCTGCCTATTAAGTCAGCATTAATTGCAGATAAAGATTTACCATCGATCATTTAAAATAACATGGAAAAGGGAAAAAAAGTGAGGACTCTATTTTTTTTCCATGATGCCTGAAAAATGCATTAACTGTATTTGTGATACTTGTTTTTTTAGTAAGATTTATCTTCCTGCTTATTGTTCATCAATATTATAAACATTATAAAATTATGTTGTGTAATTATCAATACTTACATAACTCCAATGCCTGTAAGATTTTTGGGAGAAGTCTTTGCTTCTTTGTTAAGAGAGAGCTGCTATTCAGCGTAGGAGATTCCTAGTACATTCTTTAGGAAAACCAGGTATGAGAATAGACGCTTACATATATACATAAATGTAAGTGTATGAAAAGAAGAGTCCACGTCTTTACTTTTGGGGATCATTTCAGTTTTGGAAATCATAGAATCACAGAATCATAGAAGCATTAATGTTGGAAAAGACCTCGAAGATCATAAAGTTCGACTGTCAACCCAACACCACCATGCCTGCTAAACCATGTCCAGAAGAAAAAAAGCTTTACAGTTAAATTTTTTAAGTGTTGCAGCTGTTAGAAAAAAAGGAATTTTGTCTGAAAATGAGAGTTCTGATTCTGTTTTACTGGGAATGAGAAAGAGTAATAAATTGTATTATGTTTACAAGCACCTGTACAAAGCGTTGCCATATGTGTAAAACCTCAGGGCACGCAGGGCCAGTACTGTAGCTGGGACACCCATCCTCTGACCTGTTTTGTTGGAGAAAGCAAGTGTCTTGTCCCCTCCTTGGGACTGGAAGAGGCCATCTGGGATGGGACCGGTGCTACCGCCGTCACTGTAATCCAGGATTATCAAAATTGGATTTATGTCACGTTGTTTACTTAAAGACAATGAAATTCCTGATTGGTTTCGTGTCTTATTTTCTGCTATACTAGCAGCTATGAGAAAACATTTAAAAGAAGCATATGCCTGAAAATAATTCATTGCAAATTCTGTTAAATTCTCCCAACTGTTTTCATTTTACCATCAGATTTAGAGCAGTGTTTCATTGTGTGTGTGGAGGGAACCTGAACCATGGAACCTGAAACCTGAGTGAGACCTCTACATTTTATTAGGGTATAAACAATGGTAATGATTTGATGGGGCTCCTTGAATAACACAACAACAGAAAGGGGTTTGGTTTACAGCATCGTACCTTGCCTTGTCTGTAGGGTTAGTGTTACAGATCGCTTTCCCACAGGTTGGCTCCTGCCAGTAAGATCATAAACGCCCACTTTAATCACTGGTTATGTCTAAAAAACCCAATTTAATCCTTATATATGGCGCCATGTACTTCTCAAGATGCAACTTAAAGAACTTAAAAAGAGTGGAAAATATATTCTTATTAAGGTGCAATTGAGTCTGTCATTTAATAATACAGGGGCTGGGACAGAGAGCTGGTCCCAAGCATGCTAATCTGTAACGGGCGCAAAGCCAGCAGTTGGTTCCACAACACCCCTCTGCTGAGACACTGCAGGGTCCAGGACTTGTCTAAAATTCCTTTTCTTTTATGAAATAATTTTCTTCTATTTAAAACAAGGGCAGGGGAGGGGGAGAAAAGAGAAAACTTCTTAAACTTGAAAACACAAACTTTTGTAACGTGATTATTGTTTTTTTTAAACCCGGCATTGTTTCCAGCCAGCTCCATCGGTTGGAATTCATGAAACGTACAGAGGGTATGGCACGTGGACGGCTGCGGACTTCAAGCACTTAGTCCGTCTCCTTCTCTTGTCTCCGGTCACAAAGAATTCAAACACAAAATATTACTCAGGGGAATATAAAATGGAAAACTTCATTGGTCCGAATAGTATTTTGCCCTTTCACTTCCAACACTGTAGCTGATCATGACCTTTCCTTTTCTTAACGGGAGGTATTAGGAGATGCGTTGCCTTTGCTGGCACAACCAAATCGGCTGCTTTCTGAATCACCTGGGAGACATGTTTTCCAGGGGCGAAGTGATGTCTCTGTGCCCATTCCCTGGTACAGAGGTCCTCAAGCGCAATAGAAGAGAACAGGAACGTACAGCGAAGCCGTGCACCAGAGATCCCTTCAGTGTACCCGCATAGCTGGTGACCATGCGTATTCCACAGACAACTTTTTCAACAGAAGAAGAGCAAACGGCCCTCTGGGGTAATTCTTGTTTGCAGAGATCTGAGTGCAGCTGTCACGTAAGGGCAGCGGAGCCAGTATTGTTCCACGGAGACTTGTGGCATCGTGGCCATGATGCAGCCATTTATCATCAGCCTCTGTCATTCCCAGACTGGGGCCTCTCACATGATAACACAGAGCACCGCCGCTCCTTTACCGACTTGGTCCCTGATTAATCAGTTTGTTCAGGTTTTGAATGCCGTATTCAAGCATATTTTTTAACAATGAAAAGCTCTCTGTGCTAAAAGAAAGGTCCTACGTATTTGAGTCACATTCTTTTCTTTCCAATCGTTTCAGGTTTTGTGTCACTTGATTTGTACTAGCTGTGGCTCATTATGAGAAGTATTTGTCAGTGCAGGCACTAAGGCACGCACAGCCCTACATGTGAAATTTAATTACGGGCATGGGAATTTCCTGTCCGTTCCCTTGCAATATTGTTGCTGAAAACTTGATAGAGTGAAAGTTTTGCAAATTGAAAGAGAGAACCATGAAGGAAGATAGACAGAGGAATAGACAGAGAGGTCCGGAGATGTCTGACGTCTGGGGATCGAAGAAAAAAGCCAGGTTCCCTTAGGAGCAGTGAATGACCTTGGAGCTATTGAAACAGAGAAAAAAGAAGACACCCTGAAGGCACAGAGGAATACAGGATGGAGCCTGATGACAAACACTGAGGGATGGGTCCTTGAATTGGACTGAGAGAGAAAAAAAGGGCTAGGAGGGGGGAAAGAAAGAAGGTTAGGGCTGGAGGGAGTCTTCTGGCCAAGGAAGCTTTAAATCAGGGATAGTGAGCACAGGATGCACGTGCTGGTATTACAAGGTGCTCTGAAAAGCTGCAGGATAAAACTGGCACAGAGATTTGCTCTGCCTCTGCCGTCTCATTAGAAAGGTTTGAGCAAGTGCCAGCTGCGTGGAAGAGGCTGAGCCCTGCTCACTGGTGCGCAGCCGGACCGGAGAGAAGGACTTTGCCTCCTGTGGATGAAGCCGTCTGCTGGGAAGCTCCCTGCACGCGCAGGGATGCGGTTTATGTGTCTCTGAGTGACAGGAGGGTTATACACACTGGCGAGGTCTCTCCTTACAGATGAGCAAGCGATATCTTCGTTGTCACTCCTTAGGCGGGGACTGTATTAAGCATTTCCTAAGTATTCAGGGACCCTGACTGCAGAATCCAATTGTGCTACAAAACTTTTCTACATTTTTTGAACTCCCATTTAGGAAAAAAACCTGTGTTTTGTAATCCCCTTTGCTCAGTTTGGGTTATTATACCATGACCACTGTTTCTGTCCGCGCACTCTGTAACCTACCTAGCACAAGCAACAGGTCTCTACCTCCCAGCGAGCACAGCCCTGACCCTTAGCTCCACGCTGGCCACTGTGGGGTTTCCTGAGTGGCAGAGCATCAGGCCTGTCATCAACATCATCACATACAGGGACATGGGGCAGAGATGGCCTTCTTGGAGAGAAAGAGATGGTAGCAGGTAGCACTCGTTCCTGCTACAGCATCACACGCAGCTCCAGACCATAATAGAAGGCATGGAGGGTCATGAAGGAACTGAAGCTCCCTTAATTACCACTCGCTTTCTTCCTGCTCTAAATCCATTCCTGGTGCACTGATAGCTGCAGCCTGACAGCTAACGGCAGCGTGTAATCAGAAGAGCCTGAGGTATTGCTGCAAACTTCTCAGGTATTTTTCTCTGCCTACCAGTGTGATGCCTGTCACAGTCACTCACTGGCTGCTTTTCACTGATGAACATTCAACAGATTTCAGCCAAGCTTCATGACAATGCTGTTGTTGCTTGTGATGCAGCTACAGAGAGCTGGATGTTATCTCCATGCTCTTGGGAGGGAAACCGTCAAAACACCGCCAGACAGTAGAGAGTTGCTGCGTCATCTTCCTGAGTCTGCAGATGGTGTGAAAATAGGGGCCTTTCATCTCAGCAGAATACTAAAATCTGAAGCTTAATTATGACAGCTGCATTTGTATTAACTATTTCAGTACCTGAACATTTTAGCAAAACATTAAAACCATGAGCTTTTACTAGACATAGTTGCCTATCAGTTCTCTCTTTCATGATAATGACCTCCAGTTCAAAAGATGACTTTTAGCTTCCACGCTGTTATCTTCTGAAGCTGTTTTCAGTTGCCAGTATACATTGGCATGTTGGAAACTGAAGATGTAGATATACACATGTAATATAATATTGAGAAAATACGTATCTTTCCTGTGTTGATCATATTTCTTATTTTCCTGGTTAGGACGGTAGAGTTCTTGCTCCCTTGACATAGATTATGGAGAAGATACGCTAGGTCAGCAGCAGTTCTTTCTGAGGGCATCCCCTGGAGCACATCTGCTCTGTATTCAATTGCATGGCCAGAGCTACAGCTGAGGAGCCTTTCAGTGCCACTTTCGTATTCGTGGTCATTGAATTCCTGTATGAAGAACACAAATAACTGAATATTCATTTGGCTATGGGGACAATTTTCCACCTTTAGAACTTGAAATGCAGCTGAATTTCAGATAAAACACAGAAACTTAAGACATAATATTTAGAATCAGAGATAACTCTCTTTAAAGTTAAAACTGTTTTTCCATTTGAACAACTTTTTTGCTTTATAACTTTATCTACAATCAAATTTAAGATCTGTATGTAAGTCTAAGCATTATTTCTGAAGAAAATAGAATGTGAAGTGTTTGCAATAGGAGGTGTTAATGCATCCAGCTAAGGATGGAAATAAATTCACACAATTGCATGGCATATTTCTGTTTTATTCAGTGCTGTCAGGCATTGGACAACGGGATAAAAATATAAAACTGGACATATATTTGAAAGCTATCAGTCTTATTTGCAACTTATTTTAACACTACCACCACAGTCTCCATTGTTTGGTGCTGGAGTCATACAGTCTACTGATGTACAGATAATGTCACAGTCCGAAAGTAATAACTTTCTGTTTATAGCATACTGAAAGAACAATTGTTAGGAAATGAAAACTTCAGAAAAGCCTGAGCCCTGAAATAAAATAATGCAAATACCTTATTTACCCGTAACTCATTAGAAGCCAAAATGCAAAGGTGTATTTCATATTGATAGCAAGTTGTGAAAGCATCTCTGTCAACTTAGTTGCAGTCTAAGAACTCTCACACTTTTAAGGAGAGTGAGAAAGGCACCCACAAGAGAGAGAACCTGAGAAAGAAGACTGGATAGAAGAGGATGTCGGGACTAAGCAGAGAAGAGGAGGAAAGAGCAGCTCACTGTAGACTGCAGTAGCTAGTAGAGTGGAGATGGGGTCAGACGAGAGAGGAGAGAGGAAAAGAGACTGGGAAGAATAAAATGCTTAACCATTATTTGTCCAGGGATAATTCTGGGGTAAAATATATAACTGTTAGTGAGATTCTGACAGATTTGCAAGCATCAGACCAAACTGACTCACCTGCTATCAACTATGAGTATTTAAAACATGCTACTGCAACTAAACTGGCAAAAGGGAAACAAAAAAGAATGGTTCATATATAAAGAGCTACATTTTATGTTGATTCAACATATGTCCTTTTCCATCTTAGAGAAATAAAGATCTGAAGAGCACAAATATGCAAAAAATGTTGGCCAGGTTGTGCATTTTTAGCATTTCGCAGTTCTTCCATTAAGTACAACATTCTTGCAGCAGGTCTGACTGCTCTCTGCTGTATCGCAGGTTGCAGAATTCCACTGCTGACAGACAGCAAAATACAGATCATTTATGGGTCCCTTCTTCTTGTTTTTGGAGCATGGGCTTTCCACGGCGAAAGGCAAGTTGGCTTGTTGATGTCCATTCAATTAGAAGACCCTTTTCAGGGAATATGCTTAGCTCATAAGCTCTTGGGAGTCAGGACTGTCTTTTGTTCTGTGTTAGTGCCAGGTGGCCTTGGTCTCTAAACAAGAGTTCTGGTTGCACTAATAATGAATAACCTTTAAAGATTAGAGTAATTCTTAATTTGGAGGTGACAAAGAGGTGCAGAAAGTAAGCCGGTCATTTATGGAAATCCAGCCTAGGCTGGCTTAGCCTTTTCAGTGCTGTGAGCCAAATGTCAGCTTTGGGGCACCTCTGCAAGCCGATCGCCGGAGCTCCATCTGAGCAGGGTTCTCCTCCGACACAGGTGGGCTGACAGTTTACAGAGTAAGTGTTGGGGCATGTGGAGGTGCTCGGGGAGGTAATATGCCAGCTGACACAGCCCTGGCAGCCAGCTCTAACTCATGAGCTGCTGCTTTGATCTGGCCTTTTCATGGCACTCATGAGAACTGCTCCATTCTTTTCAAACATGTTGATAAATTTCTCATTCTTCTCCCCGGTATTTGCGTAACTCGTGTAATCGCTATGAAGTGACTTGAGAGTTCTCTGTAAGTATTCCATAATCTGTGCTTGAGAGTTGTGTCATCTTGATTAGGTGTGATCGTGTAGGGTCTTGCGATTAAGATTTTGTTTCTGTTCCTTGGCTGAATAAGAACTGAGACACTTAGGGCAGGAGGGTCGATGCCAGCAGCACTGCCTTCCTGCCCACTCCATCAGGGCAAACGCCACATGTTCAGGTGGAACCTTCTAAAATTAATCTTCAGCAGACAAGTTTTCAGTATAAACAGGAAGTGGGATATTAATTACAAGTCGGTATTAATGAAAAAGGTGTCACTCATGCACTGTAGGCAATCACTTATTAAAGAAATGCACAAACATGTAGCACTCAATTGTTCGTTTTCTGTCATGCAAGAATAAGACCATGGTTGAGCTACAGTCTTCACGTAGCACACAGAAGGCATGCAATAGGCTCAAGTAATACGTGTATGCATACAAATTATATTACATCGCAAAAATTATGTTTCTGTTTCTCTTTGAATTGATTATTTTTAAAAAATAATAATGGGACAGGAATTTGCAAGAAAATTCAGTTATATAGTGTGCAAGTTGTGTACAGTTTGGAAATATAGTAGGAAACTGTGAGGCTGAATACCAGACTCTTTTTTTAATTACGAAGTGATGACGGGCTAAAATAAGAGCAAGAAGAAGAGACCCTTATTAAGGAGGGCACATAATTCATAATACATGCTAAGGTGTGTGCAGAAAACTGAGGATTATCCTGAACAGCCAGCAAGAGCTGGACCACACACAAGGTTCAAAGACAGAACGACTGAGCTACCTTCACTCAGAATCTATGGAAAAAACGTTAGCAATACCTTTATCTACTCGTGGAAACACATCACACTAATCTCCTCTGCTCTGTTTCACCTCTTAAACTGCAGGTTTTGGTTTAAAGTTGCTGTAGTTACTCTCAAAAGCCTGTATGGTGCTGGTTGTCCTTTTTTTTTTGAGTTGCTCTCTGACAGCTTGTTCCAACAAGCACGAGACTTCAGGGGAGCGCCTGGCCAAGGTCACTGTTCCCACGTCTCAAGAAGGACGCAAGGCCATGAACTTCACAGCCACCAGAGGTAAAATCGTGCCTTGCCTCCTCAGCCAACAGCTTCCAGCCTTACTCTCATCTCATGTGAATGTGAAGAAATGTATTCACACCCATTTATCACCAAAGGAAGGAAAGAAAAAAGCCCTTACTCGTGGTCAAAGAGAGTGATCGGGTAACACATTCTGGGATCTAATAATACAAGACCTAAAAAAAGAGTGACTCGTGTACTTGAACTGAGAGGTTAACCAAAAATCAGCCTTGCAAGAGTATTTTGTTGCAATAAGAAATTGCTGATGGAATCAGGTAATTGTCTGATGCTGTTACGATTCTTTTTCAGACAGTGCACAGTCCCAATCCCTGAACACAGCAGAAAATTGACAGCGAGGAAAAGTACTTTTTTCTGCAGTTCCAAGTCCTTTACTAGCCCTTTCTATTCCCTGTAAAAAGGGAATTCCTTAAACATAAAAGTCACTTTTACACAGTCACCAAGTCTGTTGTACAGTTCATTTTCCTACTGCACATGTTTGACATCTGTAAGAAATACTGTTGTACATGGTTTGGATATACAGCCCACCACTCAAGCTGTGCAGCAAGTCTGGAGGAGATGGCAGAAGCTCAAGACATCTGAACAGAACTTTTACTGTTAGAGAGGTACGTGGGGTTCCAACCAGAATGATCCTGATTATCTAAAAAAAAAAAAAAAATAAAAGATGAAGTGTTTCTGCCTCAGATATATAATGGTGGGCTCATTCACTGTGTTATAGAGCAGAAGCAGTGGGGCTGAACAGCAAATGTTTCAGCAATGCAATTCCAGTCTCTCAGATGTTTAAGTCTGGGAAAAATTCTGTGATTTCTTCCTGTGCTCTGATACCTTAGGAACAATAGGAAATAATAAATTCCAATTTTTAATTTGTCAGTAACTTTCCTGTCTTCTAGTTTAAAGCAAACAAATCATCCTCTTTTTTTTCCTAATATGCATCAGAAATTTGATCTATTAATTTGTAATTATTTCTTATTTAGGCAAGTAATAATCTATATGTAAATTTTATTCTTTATTTGAAAAAAAACTTCCCTATTTTATAATGCTTTTTTTAATGATACCAGAAAGACAATATAAAACAATTTTAAAAATTATAAAGACAATATAAAACCAGACAGGACTGCCACACAGCTCTGCAGCCCTCAAATCCCTCAGTAGGATTCTCTGTCCCAGCCTCAGAGCAGATTACAGCTGCGGTATTAAAGGGCAGTTCCCAAGGGTCTTTCCTCCCACATAAATTAACTGGAAAGCAGTGTGTGTGGGGGGGTGAGGACAGAGATGGGCATTGGCAGTGCTGGGAGATCTGATCTGCTCCTGTCTGGATGGAGTAGTTAAAGAACTGGAAAGGATTTAAATTTAAGGACACGGTCCTGTAAGGTTCTGGATCTTCTCAGAAGATCTTCGCAGCAGATCTTCGCAGCCGTGCTCCAACTCCCCAGGGCTTGGCTCACCCCGGCCACCCTGGGGCTGGGCTTCGGGTGCACCTTGTACTCGGTCTTGATACCCACCTACCAGACCTGCCCTGCCCTGCCCTCAGCATCTCACTGCCCAGTCCACTGGCTGGTAGATTATATCTCTGCTCTGGTTTTCTCTCTCTCTTTTCCAGAGCTTGTCTATTGGAATTGTGTTAGCTCCCCAGAAGGTGGGAATCTGGAGGGTGGAGGAGAGGAAAGTCTCTGTCACCGTCTGGAAGGTTCTTTGTGGGATAAATTTTCTATGTGAACAAAACCATGAAATCTCATTGTTCGTTACAGATATGGTCTTCAAAGGCTGTCTTGCCAGTGGAAATATAAAATAAAAACCCTAAATTTGTCTTCTAAGTTGCCCAGGACCTGAAATAGTCCTCTTGTAGTACAAGGCATGTATTCCACATTGTAAGGATTTTACGGAGATCAGATGTGAAGCTATATTCCATTTTCTGCTGGTTTACCATTTATAGAGGCACCTGGCAGAGTTCTGCCCTCTCTAGCCAACCCAGAGCAGTTTCAGCAATGCTTTCAAAATGGTGTGAGTGCTAGAGGCGATACAAAAGTATATTGACTGCTAAGCACAGGTTTGTTCCTGCCAAAATACAGCATGGATACAACCAGAGTAAGCAAAGCCAGCCTGAGGTGATGACGGTTTGCAGGCACCTGAGCTTTGCCATTTGGCTCAGCACGCCTAAGCCTGAATGCAGCTGCAGTTACTGAACACCGTGGATGTAGCCAGGAGGGCCGTATTCAGCAGCAAGTGGGTGGAATCACCGTTATCAGCCCTGCCGATGGCTTTTTTTCACTTTTCTGCTCTAATGCTGCCCATCCCAATCCTCTCCTGTGGGATGAGGAAGAGGAGGCATAGCAGCTGTTAGCAAAACAGCACCGACACCCCATATTCTTAAATTTCCATGCCAGACCTCTTATTTTTCACAAGGTGCCTGTTTTTACAGGTGAAATGTATTGATTCCCCTGCTTTGGGAAAGGTCTTTAAGGCAACTAACAAAGGAGGCTGCTAATTACAAAGAGGTAGTTCTATAGGCTGTACTTTGCAGGGTGCAGGTGAGGACTGTTTTTATTCCAGCGATTTCCAGCTCTGTTAATTACAAACCTCTAATCTAACAGCGTCCTGTGGAGTGCAGGTCAAAGATGGAGAGCTCCCCAGACCATGAGGAGGTGGCTCTGTTCGGTGTGACAGCCCATCCCAGGGCCTGTGTGAAGGCTGATCTGAGAGGTGAGCAAGACTGGGAGATGAGGCACGTATGCTGCTCAGACCAGCAAGCCTTTACTTTTTTTAGCACAGAGAAGAAAAGAGTAAAGAGGGAGAGAGAAGAAAATAGAAAAGGAGGAAAAAAGGGGAAAGGTGGCAAGGAAACACTGATCAGATTAGCATCTGCGTTCCTGCAGCAGGCTGGGCTCTCCAGCGCCAGTTTGCCGGCATCTGTAAAACTGTGTTATGTCTTTTTGTTAATTTTTAAAGTAGGTTCTAATTATTTATCATGTTTTTGATAGACCAGAAAGTATCAGTGGTGTTATAAAAACTCTGGAAAGAGTAAGCAAATTAAAAGGGGACAGCTGTTCCCAGCTTCTCCAGCCTCCCAAGAAGACCACTTGGCTGCAGCACGACACACAGCGCTTTCCGCTGGCGTGGGTCCACTTTTTGTGTCACAGCCAGACAGCTTGCATTAGAGTTTGGCCCAGATGTGAAAAAGCCCTATTATTTGAATTTAATTGAGAAACATGGAGTCGCAATTCATGTTTTAAAGGTTTTTAATTAGTAAAAGGTTAGGACAGAAAATTCAGTCTAGCTGTTACTGCTGAATGTGCCCAGGACTTGGAAGGCGGATGGGCAGCAGGCGGGTGCTTACAGTAACCTCCACCCTCCGAGGGTGACGAGCACCCTCCAGCCCCCCTGGCGTCCCTGAGCACGAGTGTGCAGTCTCTCCTAGTGCTAACATCATAGGACAGGTAAAACTTACAGCTCATGGGGGTAGGTGCCTGCCTGTGACCCAAGACTACGTTACAGCTCTTGACAGAGCATCGTATTCAGAGAGGTCCGATCCAGAGGAACTCCATTTCCCACCAGTAGAGTTACATCAGTGTAAAGCCACTGTAGGAAAAATCTGAATCGAGCCCAGTGTGGAATAACTTACTAGAAAGTGTAAAGATGTCACAAGTCTTATTCAAGTTCCACTTGAGATGGGGAAGTTTTATTCCGAACCTGGTGCTTGGCTGTCTTAAAAATTACCTAAGGATTCCCTCATGTGAGTGTCACTCCCCAAATGCTTTTCTGCCTCTCAGTGAATTGCAAATTAACACTTGAAACAGAGCACAGCCTTCTGCATCAGCATAATTTAGAGCAGCTGAGGCTTGTGGGATCTTAGTGTACTCTAAATTACACCAGAGGCTGTTTTGGCCTTTATCTGGACCAGGACTGAAGGGGAGGAAAAAGAAGAAAAAAGGTTTAGAGTTAAGATTGGCGTTCAGGATTTTCAATGATTTATTAATCCACCAAAAGAAATCTGGGGACAACCAAAGTTATTTGCAAGCATGAGTTGGATTTGGCAAATAGCTTCTGATCTAAAAAACAAAAAAAAACCAAAACAAAATTAAATAGCTCAGTCTGGCATTTCTTAAACCAAGTGTTTTACTTTTTCAGACTAGATTCATAGGCACACCTGAGTGCAGCTCACATAACCGAGGTTTGTTGCAGCGTGACAAACTACTTGCAAGCTGACGTCCGTGTCTGGGACAGCCCTCTGAGAGGGAAGATCAGGTGGAATTCCTCATCTGGTGAAGTGAGAACAAGGATTGGAGGGCAGTTCTCCTCCCTGTTGGAGATACAAGAGAGGGCAAAGGAAAACAAAATATTTTTCTAGGCTTGTTATAATTGATTTTAAAAATAGCTTTAGATCAACTCAGGACAGATTTTTTCCCCAAAGCTAGGCAAAAATGAGTTACATATCTCTGCTTAGAGGAGCATTTCTGCGCTGCTCCCCTTAACTGAGCAGAGCAGAAGCACAGCCTGTGTAAGTAGCAGTCTGTCCCTAGGTAAGACAGACCACGAGCGTGGATGAAGGAATTACTGTATAGTCTTGTTCTTGATTTGGAATTATGGTAAACATTTATCTGCTAATGCAAATCAGATTCAATCTATGAAGATTGATTTCCATATAATTTGACCTTGTCTAATAAGTCTTCTTGAATGGATGAATTACAGGGACTGTGCACTGATTTATTTTTGCTTATGCATAAAGTACTGTGTGCTTGTTCATTTATTATGCTTAGCACATCAGACTCAGGAAGATTATATTATTTGAAAATTAAATTTCATACATTCATATTTTAACATGGATCTCTCTTCAGCTGTTTGACTTCCTATAGCCCTGTCCTCCATCATGAACAAAATCCATAGAAAACAAATAACTTTGTTTTCTGAAGTCTGCATGTTAAACAATAATCCCAGAACTGTCATTAATCTGTGCAAATTTATGCTATGATGGAAGAAAAAGACTAAGCAATCTGATGTTACTTTAGGCGTTTTACCCTAACCCTAACAAATACTGATGTGACTTAATTATAATTACACTATTATTGTGTCACTACAGGGAGACTTTGCCATTATTTGATTACCTTATCCTTATTCTGTATTCCTTAATATGTTTCAGTTTCTATTACTCTCTGCATTAACTCCACCCCAAGTCCAGAAATTCTTGTAAGGCTGGATCCAAAGTTGCTGACATTACGGGAAAGGCTCCCACTCATTCTGTAGCCTGTATATCAGGATTCTGATGCCAACAGTGTCCTAAGTTCTTGAATGTATTTTAAACCATAACTATACCTGAAGTGAACTGTGTAAGTGGAAGAGAACTATGATTGCAATTACTCTTTCTCATATTATTATCTTATATTTCAGTGGAAGTAACCTCATGTTGCTACTTTCTTTTGATTACCATGGTTCTCCCCCCCCACCTTTGCTTACATTTGAAATTTTAAAAAATATCATACACTCCTTTAATCATCTGCCCCTTTTAGAACATTTATGATTATAGTATATTTGTTTCAACACTGACTTCTTCAGCATCTCCCAAGATACCTCTTTGCATCTATTTCAACAAATTGCACCCTATTTATCATTATTAATTGTTTACAATCCTTCAAGCAGTCCATGATTTATCTCAAATTATTTAATATAGACCTCTCATTTTTTAAAATATGAAGCTATATTATGTCATTTAGCCAATTATCCAAGTAAAGAGGGAGTGTAGTTATTCTGCTTATTGAAAAATAGTTATGTTTTGGCAACTGTATGGTTGGACAATAGATATAGCCTCTATAAAACTCAGCTAGTCATGTGTGTATATATCCTTCCATGGATATATGTATGTATATATCCTTCCAAGTAAGTAACAATAAAAACTTCTTTGTCTCATGATTTTTATATATACCCACATACATCCCCACACCCCTCCTATCTGGAATCACGTTTACTTTTTTTTTTAAATAAAATTTTAGCTGTATTGGAGTTAGGATGTTTTGGGATTCTCCACCTACATGGCCATGTTTGTAGTGCCATGATTCTGCAAAATATTGAAGCATGTTACAGCACGGAATTACACTGGTGTCAATAGAATTAATGTGCCTGAAAAGATCATAGGATAGGGTAGAATAGAATAGAATAGACCATTTCAGTTGGAAGGTACCTACAATGACCATCTACTCCAACTGCCTGACCAATTCAGGGCTGACCAAAAGTTAAAGCGTGTGATCAAGGGCATTGTCCAAAAGCCTCTTAACTCTGACAGGCTTGGGGCATTGACCTCCTCTCTAGAAAGCCTGTTCCAGTGTTTGACCACCCTCTCAGTAAAGAAATGCTTCCTAATATCCAGTCTAAACCTCCCCTAGCACAGCTTTGAACCATTCCTACGCTCCCTTTCCCTAGATCCCAGGGAGAAGAGCTCAGCATCTCCCTCTCCGCTTCCCTTCCTCTGGAAGCTGTCAAGAGCAATGAGGTGGCCCCTCAGCCTTCTGTTCTCCAAACTAGACAGACCCAGAGCCCTCAGCCACTCCTCACAGGATGCCTTCCAGCCCTTACACCAGCTTGGTCGCCCTCCTCTAGACGCATTCAGGGATCCTCACATCCTTCTTAAATTGTTGGGGTGAGAATTGCACAAAGATGCACTAAAGATCTTCGAGTCAGCTTGAGCTGCAGGACTTGAAGGCAAACCAATTCTAAAATAACTTTGTATGGTTCTTCTGTCAATGAAACTGTGAACGTTTAAATGGTGGATACCTGCTACTGACTTACCAGTGACAGCAAACATTGAGTTCTATAAGGAAACTATATCTCTTTCTTTTTTATGATGATAGAGATCTAATTTTTAGCCCTTCAGCTACTCACATTTTGAGACTGAATAGTGTACCTCAGAAGTGTATACTTTTCGCAGAAAAATATCCACATTTCGGAGGAAAAAAATATTTCCCTGGAAAGCTAGTGAAAATTGAATATCAGGTGTTCAAAACTGCTCAGGTGTTTAGAAAGTTAGAATTTGATGAAGGGAAAAGAATTTGTACCCAAAGAGCAGGCAATATATTAAAAATGCATGGGAAAAACTGAAAAAATAACACAGGAAGCATTGTGGAACCATGTGATAAAATCAATTTCACAGTGAATCATGCAGCTCTGCAGCTGAGTGTTGATAACTCATGATTCAGCTGAGAGTCTGAGAATATTTAGTATTTTTTTTAAAGCCCCAACTCTTAAATTCATATGATTACAGCGGGAATTCCAACTTTAATTAAATTGAAGTAAGTCCCTGCCTGCAGAACAACACTACAAAACATGTTCATGTATGCTCTAAAGACTTAGAAATCAACAGACAATAAGCAGCCTGTACATTTTGTTTGTGTAGACTTTTATTGCTATTACATTGTAAATAAACTTTATTTGTTTCATCTGGAGACTGCTTAATTCAAAATCAGTAACAATCTACAATACTGAGCTAAAGAGGGGAATACAGTGAAATGAGACAACCTACAAAGCATTCTATTTAATTTAACACAGGATTGCAGACTGACAAACTCTGTCTCAGTAAACTGAAGCACTAGCAATAAAGGTTAATGAGGTGAGAGCAAAAATGTAATCTACCTTAATGCCAGCGAAAAGATCCACCCGACTGCTGTGTGTTTCCAACTAATAAAATGCGATCGACATGCATTACCAGCTGTCTGCAAGGAACCCAATAAATGATGGATCAACAGACAAATCATCTGTCTTTTTTCCCCTGTTATTTTTGCATAATATGCTCAGTGCCTTTATCAAAGAAGAGGAAGGGTTTTTTTCAAGAATTACCACAAATTTACTCCTTTGAAACTTTGGGGTATCCTTTCAGCATTGCTCTGATCAGTTCTGGGGATTGTGCAGGCATTTAACACATATATAAGTAATCACCAAGGTTGCAGAATCAAGCACCCCAAAATTAGGAAGTGCCACAATTGAGGTTTTGTGTAACTCCAGTATTTTATGAGCTCGTATCTCAGTTTTGACTAACACAGCTGGTAAATCTTAGCACTTGCACCTAATGTTGAAGATTGGTCTATTTAAGACTTAAAGAAGTGTTTGTCTGTCCAAAACCTTTTTCTCCAACCAATATAATTCGATTTCCTAACAGATACTAGCTGTGACTACAAATCTCACTTTACAGGCGTTACTGATAGTGTCTTTAATCGGTGCTACGCGTTATCTTTTTTACTGAACAACCACATGCAGTACTTAGTCACTTCTCTTTGTGTAGCTCTGCATCAAATACCAGGGTGTTCCCCATAGGCTGAAGCCAACCAGTCTCTAAATCCAGTCTCTCCTGCCTTTCCCTCCCCATTTTGTCATCACTCTCTGCTCACAGGTTTCTTGTCTAGCCAGTCCTGGTTTCACCAGTCACAGGCTCTCTCTGCTCTGATTCAAGAAGCTCCTTCCTCTTGCACCGTGTGAAAGCAATGCAAGTCACTTCAAACACAGAAATCACACGTTCAGAGCAATTATTGCTGAGAAAGTACAACTTCACTTGCATGCATTTGGCTGGAAAAAGCGTGCTTAGGTGTTCCAGGGACAGCAGAGGCACGGTAAGGTCACAGGAGTCTGGAGTACAGGAGAAGACTTTGTGGTGCAGTGGGGATGGCACATGCATGCTGTAGTTGCGCAGGAGCTAGAAGTAGCATAGTCTGTCAGCAAAGTGAATGACCAGGTTTTGGAGAGGTTCAATTCCTAGACGCAGAGTTTCCTGAAATGCAAACATACACAAAAACCTAAACAAAGCTGCCTTAAGAAGGTCCTCCTGCCTTGACTGTTCCTCCTGCTTCTTCATCCCCAGGCATCTATTCCTGCCGAGGTGTGATTTCACTACACCCCACCAGGCTGACACAACTGCTTACAGGGCCATCCTGTGAGCTGCCTCACAGAAATGGTCTGGTTCAAGATCATCACTGGGGGTATTCACGACCTTTTGCAACATAGGTAACTCCAATTTCAGTACTGAAGCTGCTTATCCTGGATCACGCTAATTCAAGTGACGGTGGCTGCAGTGTAAAATTTCATCTGGAGTGCTGTGTCTGCATCAGTACCAAAAGAACGATTTATGGCAATAATATTTCTTGGGATACATCCCATGATCCTTAACCCTGTAGCATACTAAGCTACTCTGTGAAATTTTTCTCAAGGAATTTTCCTTTTTGGATGGATAAGGAAGGTGGTGAGGAGGCACAGGAGAGTGTGCAGTAGAGTGATTTTGTCATGCCTCCGTAACTACAGTATAGTTATATTAGCAGTTGATGAGTTTTACTGGCTTCAGTTAGCACTTCTTGCTGATCTTAGGTCAGCCGATGTAAACTACAAATAACTTTATATTTGATTTAAGCTTGTTTTGCATGTTGTTAGGATTCAGGTCAGGGTAATGTTCTAAAATGTCTATTTCTGCTTATAATGATTTTTGAACATCCCCTATCCTTTCTGCTTTTAGGTTTCCTGTCCCTTTTTAACTGATGTCCCTGCCTGCTTGACTCAGTGCCAGAGGGGTGGCAACAGAAGGCATTGGAGACAGCAAATAGTGGAAGAGAACATGGGTATCTTTCAATGCTCTCCGATCCCTTCCAGAATTAGTTCCTCTCTCAAACCGCCCTTGTTCTAGATCTGAAGAACCACTGAAAATTATATCGAAACTTATTTTTGGAAGAAGGGATAAAGCACCACGGAGTTTAGTGGAGCTGCTCATACTGACATGAGGAACAAATCTGTGTCTTGGTTTTGGCTGTGATAGAGTTAGTTTTCTTCCTAGTAGCTGGTATAGTGCTGTGCTTTGGATTTAGGATGAGAACACTGTTGATAACATACTGATGTTTGTGTTGTTGCTGAGCAGTGCTCACAGGAAGTCAAGGACTTTTCATCTTCTCACACTGCCCTGCCAGCGAGGAGGCCGGGGGTGCACAAGATCCCAGTCTTGCTTAACATCTTTATCAATGATCTGGATAAGGGGATTGAGTGCTCCCTCATTAAGTTTGCAGATGACACCAAGTTGGGCAGGAGTGTCAATCTCATTGAGGGTAGGAAGGCTCTGCAGAGGGATCTGGACAGGCTGGATTGATGGGCCAAGGTCAATCGTATGAGGTTCAACAAGCCCAAGTGCCAGGTCCTGTACTTCGGTCAAAACAACCCCATGCAGCGCTACAGACTTGGGGAAGTGTGGCTGGAAAGCTGCCTGGCAGAAAAGGGCCTTGGGGTGTTGGTCAACAGCCGGCTGAACATGAGCCAGCAGTGTGCCCAGGTGGCCAAGAAGGCCAATGGCATCCTGGCTTGTATCAAGAATGGTGTGGTCAGCAGGAGTAGGGAAGTGATCGTCCCCCTGTACGACACTGGTGAGGCCGCACCTCAAATACTGTGCTCCGTTTTAGGCCCCTCACTACAAGAAGGACATTGAGGTGCTGGAGTGTGTCCAGAGAAGGGCAATGAGGCTGGTGAAGGGTCTGGAGAACAAGTCTTATGAGGAGTGGCTGAAGGAACTGGGGTTGTTTAGTCTGGAGAAGAGGAGGCTGAGGGGAGACCTTATTGCTCTCTACAGCTACCTGAAAGGAGGTTGCAGTGAGGCAGGTGTTGGTCTCTTCTTCCAAGTAACTAGTGATAGGACGAGAAGCAATGGCCTCAAGTTGTGTCAGGGGAGGTTTAGATTGGATGTTAGGAAAAATTTCTTTACTGGAAGAGTGGTCAGGCATTGGAACAGGCTGCTCAGGGAAGTGGTGGAGTCACCATCCCTGGAGGTGTCCAAAAAATGTGTAGATATGGCACTTCAGGACATGGTTTAGTAGGCATGGTGGTGTTGGGTTGGTGGTTGGACTTGATGATCTTAGAGGTCTTTTCCAACCTTAATGATTGTATGATTGTAAGAAGCTGAGAGGGGACACAGCTGGGACAGCTGACCCCAACTTACCAAAGGGATATTCCGTGCCACACGGCATCTTGCTTAGCATATAAACTGCGGGTAGTCGGCCAGGGGACAGCGGACACTGCTCAGGGTTTGGCTGGGCATCTGTCAGTGGGTGGTGAGCAATTGCATTGTGCATCACTTGTTTTGTGTAGTCTTTTTGTTATTGTTGTTATTATTATTATTATCATTATTTTCTCTTCCTTTTCTGTCCTATTAAACTGTCTTTATCTCAGCCCATGAGGTTTACCGACTCTCTCCCCCATCCCATTGTGGTGGAGTGAGTGAACAGCTGCATGGTGTTTAGCTGCCTGCCGGGTTAAACCACAGCAATCTGGAATAAAATGAAGTTTAAAGTTCTGTGCTTCCATCAGTATTTACGTTTCGCTATCACCGTGGGACCTTTCTCTGGATTTCAAGAGCAGTTCATGAGACCGTATCTCTGCAATCCCGTCGGGCTTTTGTCAATAGGGTTGTTGTGCTTCAACAAGATTATAGGCGCTCATTTGCTTTCAGCAGAAGTTTTACCAAGCATCTATTCATATCGTAATGGATTATTGACATAACACAGCAGACTGTTATGAAGTATTCCACTATGTGTAATTAGAGAGTATTTAATCTGCATAATAAAAATCCATATGAACAGTTGTTGTCATTCATGCCCAAAAGCTGCTCGTCTAAATGAAGTATCTAGCTTGCCCCATAGATTTAGGAATGGAAAACAGCATTTTGAAAATGTCTCATCTAAATTCAAGATTACCAAAAAGGTGCTTTTACTCAGCAATCCAGATGTGGGCAATCTGATCTCCCCCCACCCCTTAAAAATGAAACAAAATGGCATATAGATTTGAATGTTAGCTTCCAACTTGCACCTTGGATCATGTATTTTACAGCCATTTGGTAAGTCTTTACTTTCCCATTCCTCGTGCCTCTGGTAGGATGCCAAGGCAAGTATACAGAGAGCTTGCTCAGAGTCCTCCTGCCAGGGCTGGGGAGGAAGGGTGAGGCAGATTCTCTGCACTGTGGGGCCTTGTGATTTTTTTAACAATCCATCCACTCAGCGCTCCCACACCTGCATAATAGGCAAAAGGTCCAGCTAGCATCTGTATATCATTTAAGACTAACTAAGGTATGTAAAGTAGAGCTTAACTGGGAATATGAGTGGTTCGTAGAGCATTACTGGATGCTCTCTACTGAAAGAATTTTAGGGTTAAAAAAATGTGAGGGAACAGAAGCTGTGACTGATAATGCAGCTGAGTGCTGAGTGGGAAACCAGTAAGAGGAGAAATATTTTATCCCTGTAACCTGCTAGGGCTTCCTTCATGCAAGCTTTTACTAGATCAAAATTTGCAAAGAAAACAGTGCTAGCAGGAAAAAGGAGCTCAAAATATTTAATAAGTTGTTTATTTATAATTTTTTTACTTGCTTTAATAAACAATTTTGTGATTTTTATTTTGCCAAGGAACCTCATTGAGTTCAAAATTAGCCAAAGCTGAAGCATATTAACTTTCATTGTAAAGAAAGGTTCTGTGCAACCGCTGCCACTGCTTGTTATGTCATGGTGAAAATCCATCTGTAAGTAGCCTGAAAACAGACAAATGAAATGAAAAAAAGGGCCCAGAGGTAAAACCTCAGCTATAATTTTCACATCAGCCTTTTACAGTCAGAATACAATACAGCCATTTTGTGGTATCATAAAGAGTTGTTAGCTGTTCTTCTGGTGATTTAAAGCCCTAAAATTGTCAGCGTAGTCTAGAATATTATTGTGCACGAAAGGAAACTACATCGCATAAATTCCATAGTACCTTTTCATTTTGGCATCAAAATAATAAACTTAATTACTTGAGAAAAGGCATGCGTGGAGAGTACAGTGGGCTTGCCATGGCATTCATGAACTGGAGTGTGTGTATTGAATTATGCAGCAGTGTGGTTCACAAAGCATTGAAAAAATTGTCCTGACACACGAAGGTACAGCAATATTCAGGTGAGCAAGTCCTGTAAAGCAACTTTGAAGCGCCTAGTGCAGACCTCTTACTTTTTTATCTAGAAATTAATGCCAGATGAATGTGTAGTAAATTATCTTGGAACTGGCGCTAATTCCGGTATTTAATTTTTGAATATTTGTCTTCACAACGTTAATAATGTTCTTTAAATCTAGCTTTTTGCATAATGTGAATTGAGACAGTCAAGCTCATAAATTGCAGGCTCCTCTATATCACAAGCACAAGCGCATGCAGTTGTGGTTCTCACCCAAAGAGGTAAGATTTTGGGTTGTATTGTAATTTAAACTAAAGAATGTTAATTTTAATGTATGCACAAACCACTTGGGACTGTCTTAGAAGAGTCCCAAGATGTGTTATCAACCCAGATATTATACAGAGATTTCAAAGAACAGGACTCTGAATGTCTGAGTTTGAACAAAAAGGCAAATGCAATAAGAAATATGTTGAAAGACATTCTAAATCCCTTCATCAGAGGAGAGAGATAAAAATAATAACACTTGGTAGCTAAAAAATACAATCTATGGAAATCTTAATGAAGCCTAATGACTCATGTGAGCTGTATTGTTAAATTTACTATCCCCATTTTACAGCTAAGAAAAAAGAAATATGAAAGTGAAGACTAAAATTTTGTCTTTTGGGTGTATTAAATTTTGCAACTTAATCCATATTCTTACATGCTAGTGAAAGAGAGAATAATTGAGTTCTTATTGCAAGTAAAAAGTAAACTATCACATAAGGGGGGGGGAGAAATTTGCAAGGGAGAGAGAAAGACCCCCATTCTGTCAGGCAGCTAAGGATTAGTGACCCTAGCAGGGGTTGTTTGAAAGCAGGGTGCTGAAAGCTTTAAGGGGCCAGCCACCCGTATGTCTTTCCCCTCTGAAAGAAGAATGTGTCTTTCAACAGTTCCCAGTCAATGTCAGTTTGGTCTTCTCTGTCTAACGGAGCCTGAACTTGAATTCTTGCAGAGCAAGCAAACCCAAATCCGTTGAGCTTTACTATGCGTGTTGTTCTGCACACAGTCTTCTCCTCGTATTACCTCATCATCCTCTGGCTTTTTTACAGTCTCTTCTACTCTGGAATTTGTAAATTCAGGATCTTACTCATTTTCCTCCTTCTTATCCATGAGAAGCTGTGGATATCTCCTACCCTTCTTCAGTCTGTGTGTGGTGAAGACCGTCTCTATGAGACAATACTGCCTTTTGAGCCCCTACTTCGCTGTGAGGTATTTTATATACCTTATATATATATATAACAAGCTGTCTTGTGGTTGCTTAAATATACTTTACTGTATTGATTTTATGATATTTCTAAAGAACTTGCATTTCCACAGGTTTTAACAGCGATAGTTACATAACCAGGTAGTCCTATTGATTTCTATTAGATATTTCAGCAGATGACAATCTCAGTTTCAAGAATTCTGCTCTGTAATCTAGTTGAACTAAATAGAGGTTGCAGCTCCAAAGATTTTTTTAAATTTAAATTTTAAATAAATGATTTTATACAATTTTCTAATCAATGAGGATTGCAATGTGAAAACGCTATGCTCAACATTTTGGTCTCCAGCATCAGGTTCTGGTCTTTTCTTTTTCTATGGCATACTTCACCAGTATTTTTATGATCTTATTGTATCTATGTTTTTTGTCAATTTTCTGTGAATTTGGCTGTCTCTTTTGAGTACCTGTCTACATATGCCTTTACACTGTCATGTACTGCTGAGGAAGCAAATCTGTCAAGGTGGGAGATGCACAAACCCAGCCCCATCCTCATTCCAGGCATTCAGTGTTCAAGGATTTTGTGGCCCCATCTTACTAGCCCATCTGATTTGGAGAAGGACCCCAGGTCCTTGTCCATATGTTCTGTCCATATACAATAATTTATAAAAATAGCTTCTCTACAGAATATATACATGCACACATAGATGTGTATATATATGTATGCATAATACATATGTAAATAATATGAGGTCTATTTTTTTTTATTCCATATCAACATAAATATATATAGATATAAACTTTGCTCAAATTTTCAGCTTCTTTTTGGCCAAAACTTCACCAGCTGTTACGTGCCTCCCTTACTTGGCATAGACTGCTGGACTTTCCCCTGGGGAACCTGTTTTTCTGCTTTTGATAGCTGCTGTTGTCTTAACTGCCCGCGGGAAGTGCACATCCCTGGCAAGATGTTCAAAGTTGGATTCAAGTTCTGGACATGTGGGGATCACTAGTGTTATCTCTGAGAACACTTAATGAGGAAATCAGAGGGTTCTACAAAGTCAAATAGCCTGGAGAACAAACTGTCCGTCTGACAGCTCTTGGATCGGTTCATATTCCTACAACCAGAAAAAAGAAACAAGCTTCTGACAAAGAGACTGCTGGCTCTTAAGATGTGGTTTGGTCAGATGTAGGTCTGCAAAGGTCTTCACCTTCAGCTCGGACCACCTCTTCCAAGACTTCCTGCTTTGGAACAGTAACTCATGAGACGCTGCAGAACAGCCGTGACTCTCACATTGTTCAGATCCACAATGGTACTCACTTTGTCCTTCCAAACTCATTCACAGAGAGGTCCTTGTATGCGATACTAACTCTCTCTTCAAATAGCTTCTGTTTGTGTCCTATGGTTTACCAGCTTTCTTTGTACCATTAAGTGATTTGGCTGCCAATTTCACAGCATTTACCTTTATAACTTGAGCATGCCTTCACACTGAAAGCCCTTCAGAAGAGAAATCAGAGGACTCAACTCATGAGCTCTTCCTCATCTTCCCTGGGAGTCAAGAAGGCTTTCCTCTCTTTTGCTAAATATTCCTGGAGGAACTCCTAACTCCCTAAGCAAAAGCAGAAAGCAAAGATCACAGGCTTCTTATACACTGACCTTTCCAAACCTTGTTCCATTCTTCATTTCTCAGCGAAATCGGCCTTGCAGTTATTTCAGTCTATTCTAGTTTATTCAGAGTAAGAGGAGATGGTAGCCTTTATAAACCGGGCCCTGTATGCTCCCTCTTTTACAGTTTATATTCATCCTAAATTCCTTCCCAAGCGGTGTCAGAATTCTCTCTTAATTGGGAGAGTGACTTCTATCAGCTGTTCCTCAGCTACATGCTTCCAGGACAGAGCTGTCTGGTGTACCTTTGATATTGTGTCTCTTGCACCAAGACAAAAATTATCTGGCTAACTGTGCTTGGATGTAGTTATGATGACAGTATGAGTGACATTCAACCACATATTTCAAAATAAAAGAGATGCAGATAAGCTACCCTTCCTACATTACTTCTCTATTCAATTATTCATTTCATTATGTTCTGCTTTCTCTTTATATTTTTGCTTTCTGGATTTGTGTTTGTCTTCAGTGTTTGCTCTAGCATCTAGTGTCTGACATTTCCAGTCTTAAAAACGATACAGTGCTTCATTTTTGAAATAGTTGCAAATGTTAACTTTTCTGAATTTTGTCTTGCCTTGGCTTGCAGTTCACATTCACCACAGCACAACTCTTATGAGATGAGCTTTTCTTGTTTGTATTCAACACAAATAGATTTTAATTTCAAACGTCTCGTTGTAACTTCAAATATAGTATTACTTGTGTGTTGTGTCCAACTGTAAATAGTATGCAGTCTTTTCGTATTCTATGTGATAATCTAGTCTTTGCAGGCAGCAGTCTCTTGCAAAAGCTCTGATATGATTTATTCTCTCTAGCTCTTCTTTGCTTTTCTTCAGCTCTTGTCTGCAGACTTTTGCAGAATTGTTTTACTTCTTACAAACACAGCAGATTTGCTCAAGGGCTGCTTTGGTCTATATTTTATTTCAAACTTTTGTGCAATCTTTTATGTGACTTCTTGCAAATATGCTCTGACTGTATTTTGTGGACTTCTCTACAGAGATGTTTTGTTTTGCAGTTGCATCTCTTTGTGGATTTACAGTTTAATACATATAAAGCATAACATATCTCCTTTTTGATTTCTTATAGGAAACTCATACGTCTTCAACTTTACCCTCCTGTCACTGAAGAATACTCCTCATTTCTTTAGTGCTGTGTAACAGCTGTCTTGTTCAGTCTCACCTGCACATAGGCCAATTGTCTAGTCTGGTACACCTGACTAGCAGTATTTTTTAGGCCACTTAGTCATCTTGGGAATAGAAAGAATTCTTGCCCTGCTTTGCTTCAATTTTCTAGTGTATTTCTGAAAAGTTAGACACATAGTGGTTACTGTTTTTTCTAATATATCTTTTACTCGCTATCTTTTCTTCTACTTGTGTATCTACTCCGTTGCTGGCACTACATTGTCTTCTGAGGTGGCAGTGAAACAGAACTCCAAATCAGGATTTAGAGGTACAATAAATTATTATTACAACTAAAGAGAATCTAATGCTGGGGAAAGATCCATGTGTCCTACTCCATCAGGTGGATAGCACTGACTGAGTGTAGCAAGAACTACTTCAAACCAGAGCGCTTCTTAAAGTGTCTTTTACCGTGAGTATTATTTAATGTTCATGGGTGTTATGTACTTAAAACTGTCTCTGAAGTTAAATGAGGAAGGAATGAAATGGTATACTTGCACACCAAATTTAAAAGACCAAGGTTAAAAATTGGCTTGTAATGCCTTACTATTTAGAAGTTCTTACATTCACTTAAGTTTTTCAATGTCATTTTTAATGGAGATATTCCAGAAAACTGCTTTCAGTTCTGGAATGACTGATCTCCTTCTAATTGAGTGAAACTTGGCAAGCCTCAGATCTACAAGCAGCACAAAGAGTACAGGTACAATACTTTGCTATAAAAAAGATTTAATTAAGTACTGTATTTCTAAAATCATCGTAGCTGGGAAACCACCATTTTGTTTCACTTATTGTTCAAGAAAAAGGCAAAATGTAACCAGGAAACAATAAGATCCAATTTGCTCATTCCTCAGCTGCAAAATCTTTTTTCCAAAATAAATCTTTATGCTGCTTCTCTCTTCTTCTAACGAATGTTTTGGCAACTTGCTGGCAAAAATGAAAACAAGAAGAAAGACAATAGTTTGTAACGAATCTTTTAACTTGGGAAATACTACTTTATAGTAACTGTAGTATAATCTGCCATAACTCCAAATATGACAGAGAAGTACAAAAAGAAATCAACAATGGTAAGTGCCTCCCCGGGTATTTCATGGTAATTACAGCTCTCTGGCTGAGAGCGTTGATGGCTAAAGGCAATTTAGACATTTAAACTGACCAGTTTGATTTCTCTCCTCTTAGGTCAAGATCACTCTATTAACAGGCATGTGGATTGATGGCGTATCCAAGGTTTTCTGGAGTGAGGTGCAGTTTCAGGAGACAGCCTTCAAAAATATGGGTAAAAGAGGGACAGAATCAACCATACAATAACCAAGATGTATCTAAATGATAGCCAGAAGAGTGATCACCATTTACAGTTTACCTTGACTGCCATTGCTATTTTGTACAGTTCTTAATATGGAGGAGATGGTGTCTCTAGTTGTCGTGTATGTACTAATGCAAAATGTTCACTGAATATTCTTTATCTGTGAGGCAAATATACTTTTTAATGTAAATTAACAGATTATTATCTTCAGCAGTGAGCCATGGAGTGAAATTTTAGAAAGCTGACTACAACAGTATTTAACATTTTCTATAAAGCCATACAGAAATTCCAGCTCCGGAGGGACCCACACCCTTGCCTCTTTCCAGATAGTTTTTGTTTTCAAGATTTCTGTACTCTAAAAGAACTGCGGAGGTGACAGGATTTCGGCGCAGACGGGAAGCACTGTAGTTATGGAAGCTTCACCATTTTGGTGAATTTTATTCCTGTGCCCAGTGGGAACAGGAAAAGTAGTGTGGAGAGTGGGGGCAGAGTCTGCTGCTGGGCCTGAACACGGGGCGCAGCTGTGGCAAGTCAGCTTGCTTTTAATTGCAAAAAGGCCTAGGTTACATTTTTTAATACTCCTGGGCAACCAGACAACACTAACAGTCACATATGTACCCACGGGATCAGTGAAAATCATTCAAAATCAAAACAGAGACCAAAAAACCACAGCTAATCTTTTAATGGTAAAACATCATTTTTCACCTCTTGTGTTCAAATGTACTGCATCCTTCAACATAAAACTTCAGCAAAATACTGGGATAGGCTTGTTCCTACACCTGTCATGAGCTCCAGCATCCGGAGGACTCTCCAGCCGCTCAGAGGGCAGGTGGTGACAGACACATCTCCTCCACCGATCTGCTTTGGCTTGTTTTCCACAGCCAGAGTACTTGATCCGTTCTCAGCTGGACCTGCTGACAGAACAGGGTGGGTCTGCCCCGAAGTCCAGCCATTTAAAAGGAAAAGCTGCCTTGTTGAAGGAAAGTTGGACGGCAGTGTAGGACTCTTGGCTAGAACTTGTCCATTATGAGTAGCCTTTGGGAGGTTACCAAACACTTGTTCCCAAGCTGCCGGCCTAAATTGGTTCTTTTCTCCTGGAAAACCCAGCGGGAGTGGCTGTTGGCATGTGTCAGGGGAGCGTAGGAGGGGCCCCAGCTCTGCATGTGAATGTGCTCACAGAAGACAAAGATGGCCAGGCCCCTTCTCCGTAGCTGTGCCGGGCTGAGCAGGCAGCCAGGGACCCGCGGAGGGCTGGGGCAGGGGCAGGGGGGAGCAGGAGGGAGAGGAGGCCGTGCAAAGCGGCGGGGGAAGGTGCCGGGCAAGGGGAGCACGCCTGCAGGGAGCTGCTGGTGGTCTCTGAAACTGGAGGGCAGGCAGGATGGCAGCTTCCGCGCTACCCGGAGCTCCCCGCAGGCAAACCCCATGCCACGCAGGGCAGGGAAGAGCAACCGTTACGCCTTTCCTTAGCTACGACTGACAGGCATCCCTTGTAACACAGAGTGTCGGGCACGACAGTCCTGCGTCTCGTGCAATCGTCATGTAGGACACAAGCTCTCCCATACGTTGACAGCAATCAGCCTCGCCACTGCAGCTCATTGGGACGCGCTCAGTTTGCCTGCTTCGCCTGCCACGCGTACGATCTGCTGCGCACGCACAGAAGCGTGCGCGTGCAATGAGTTAACGGGGACCGTCCTGGCTTTGCGCTTACGATCTCTAGCCCTGTGTTTGATAGGACCGCAATCACTGATGGCTGGTGGCACATAAATTATCCGCCACTGACATGTGAGTTGTGGGAGGGCAGCCTGTACCCAGCAGGAGGTAAAGCAGAGAGAATTCCTTCTGCCCTTTCCTCTAACATGCTGCAGGAATAAATCACCTACTCGGCTCTAAATGGTGCTTAAGTGATATAATGGAGTCCTTTGCTGGCCTGTGGACAGAGATAACAGCACTTTGATCTAGCACTGATTAAAACTCTGTTAGCCTGATGTTTGTTTACTGTTTCAAAATAAATATTTTACAACAAAAATAAAGTTGAAAAATAGAATTTGACTGTAAAAGCAAACCTGAGATAAATGGAATAAGGACAAGAGGGCTGTTCTTTAACATAAATACTTGTATTCAAGGATATCCTAAAGGCATGCAAGGGACTTTGACATCAAATTCCTTAAGATTTGCAGGGTATAAGAGAGTTTTGGAGCTTGCATCATGGGTCAAAAAATAAGAGAATATCTGGGCTCTGCAACACAAGTGAGATAAATTAGTGGATCTGTAATTTAACTATCACATCTATTAGCACAGCTATTAAAGGTGATTGCTTTTCCCAGTTTTCACAGATAGCTTTGATTCTGGGAGGACTGCCACGCTATTTACCAGCTACTAAACATAGCCTTTTTTGTCTTGTAACCTTTTGATACTTTGTGCTGAAAGTATGACTCATTAGTAAGACTCACATAAAAGTGGATCCAGATAGTACCACTTGTGCAAGTTCCTATTCTGTGCTCTGCAAGCTACCTTCTCAGTCTGCCAGTGACCGAGAATACATATATGGGGCATCCACTAAGTAAGTGATTTCTTCCTGTACATGCCAGAATGAAGAGAAGTCAATATTTATACCTCACACTTGATAGAATTCATTAAAAATATTTTGCCAAATAACACTCTATATTACATATTCCTTGTCTAATATTTGCCCACAGAGGAAGTATTTGTTATGTGAATTGAATGCCTGGTTAAGAAGAACTAAATGAGTACAACATATTTAATATTTATTTGGTAGCACAACACAGTAGACACAGGGGAGCTGAGAGAGAATGCAAATACAGGAGGGAGAAAAAGTGATTAAAGGGCATAGCCAGAACATGAAATATTTCCACATGACTACAGCAATTCTGAGAAAAGTAAGCAGCAAGACAAGTTCAGCTATGGATTTCAGAATTTAAAAGTTAGATCTTTTAAGTAACAAATAATATTTAAGGAGGACTGTCAATGACTGTGCATGATAGATTACATGATTTGTCTAAAAATACTTTGCTTCAAGAAAACTCCAGAGGTGATCTACTTCTCTAAGGACCATCCAGGTTCTTCGTGTTTGGGGCATCCTTCATCTTCAGTGATAGGTTCTTAGTGTGACAAATCTTTATTTTTACTTTTCTATTGCTTTAGCCTGTAATGTAAAATTGTGAGTGAAATTCATGCCACAGCAAAATCTAATAACAACAAAACCCCCATGTTGTTGAGAGCTGTTAAAGCTCTCAAGACTGCTTACTGGTAAGGTTAGTTATGGCAAAATTGTACTAATTGGCTAATAAAATTCTATGAGAAATTACATTGCAGAATTTTGTCAAGAAAAGTGTTTTGGACAGTAATTTGTTTTTTTTCTGAAAATAACTTTTTGCACTTGGAATGAAAGTAACATGTCCTGCTTTTTTTTTTTCTGAGATATATTCCTTGAGAGCAAATGGAAGTCACAACTGTACAGGCAGAGGAAGGATTTGGGCCATTTATCTTATGATTTGAAGAAAACTCAAATATAATCAACCAGCAGCAAGATGTTGTGGTATGTTTAACACTGAATATTTAATTTATAAAAGCAATTGACTGCAAGAAGTAAATATACCTGTACTTGTCATATAAATGTAAGAAAAGCTATATCAGATATTATAATGCTTATTTTAGCAGATACATGTTTGCATATATGGCTGTGGGCAGGATTTCAAATGTATCCTTTTGGTAAATATAATAATGAAATAATCCACCCTTATTCCATTATATTGGTTTCTAGCCAGGTACTTTTTCTGCTGTGTGTGTAATTGTGATTCATCAATCCAGATCGGCCTCCCTAGGAATTTCTGTTCTGCAACTACATAGACTGGCATTCTTCTGGCATCAATGGATTTTTTTTCCAATCACAATGAAGCATACTGTTATATTTATTAAGGAATTTGAAGGGTCTTTACAGGATATGTCTTTGCAAGACACATGTACACATACATCATGTTGATGGTCTTCATATGTTTAATTAGTTCTGCTGGTTTTGCACTGTAACAACAGTCTGCCAACTTTGTTAATGCAAGCCTGAAATATAAAAATTATATCACTTGAAATTTAACTTTATGAAGAAACTATTTTGAACATCCCGAGCAAATTTCAAAGTACTATCCTCAATTTTGAACTGGACAGCAATTTACCACAAAAAAATTTCTATGGTACAGAAACATCAGTCTTGAGTAAATATTGTAGTTTATGCTCATCTCATACATTTCCATTCACCCTCCAAGTGGACTCAATCCTTTTATTGAAGTGATATCCCAGACCCCAAATGCTGTCCATGATTAATTCCTACATACATTTGCTGTAACAAGCTCTTCGCTTGTGCTGCTGGCATGTTGTGCATCTCGTTGCACAGTCTCTCTGTGCATGGTCGTAATTATAGGCACTAATTTATTTTATGGCAGTGATTTTTGGTTTTGGATTTGAGTTGCTGTTTTTCTCTTCTCCAACATTTTGTGGTGCTAGTATCTTCCTTTCTTGGGAGGGTATCTTAGCAAATGTCACAAAGATACATACCTACTATGTTAATAAATGGGAGATGAGTGTTATGTACTGACAAATGGAATTGTATCATCTTCACAAAAATAAGTAAATTATCTGATGGCATTTAAACTCATTCTTTTCATTTGCCAAATCGAGCTCTTTTTTTAATTATTCCTAACATCACCTCCTCTGTGGTAAAGCAACGAATACAAGGACGGACCAAGCAGGAACAAAACAGCACTGAAAGCATTGTGCAGGGAATTAGAATCAACCGAAATAGAATATAAGGGTGAGAATACCCGTTGCAGTACTGAATTACTACCATTATGTTGTTTAGTGCTTAGATGGTTCTTGTTTTTCCTGTACAAGACACAGCACAGTGTGGCACCTGACAGAGACATGGTAAACCCATGCGCACAAAGAGGGCCAAAGAAGCTCTCATGTAGCAGCCATCTTGTTCTACCTCTTCGTGGTCCTCCAGTTTGCTCTCCCAGCTATTGTCTTAACGTTAGAGCAGTCAAAGTTGGAAAAAATGCTAAAGATGTCTCTCTGGTGTATTTTTAGGTCTGCACACTTTTTTTTTTTAATCACATCTGCAATTACTGTGAAGTAGAAAAGGAACTTGGAAGGGTCATGAGTCTATGAAACGGATATAAAATGTTCTCTCTGGAGAAACAGTTCTTTGCCCCCTGGTGGTGAATTCATTTTGAAAAATATTACAAAACACTTTCAGGAAAATTTACTTGAAATTAAAAAGAGATACTAATTGCTTCAGTGAACACAAATAAAAGTAAACTGCTGAACAATATTTAATGTGTCAAATGCAATTAAGGAAAACCCTGTTATGAACAAGCTCTGTCAATCTTTGAAGTCACTGCAGAATAGAACAAAAGGAATCAACATCACCATTTGAAAACTGTATGAGACAAACATTTCAAAATCATGTTTCTTATTTTGCATTTTTGGGGGAAGGTTAACACAAATGTCTTGAGAACATAGTGTGGTCTTAAGAATCTCTGATTTCCGGTGTTCTTAAATTATGGACTGGGGGGATTACATTGGTCTGCAGAGCCTCTTTAGATACGCCGTCTCTGGATATGAGTAAAGTTGTCCATATAGTGAAAGCTCTCATTATGGGAGCCTAGATTAACATTCCTTGGATGAAAATTTTAAAAGAGCTGTAGATATTTCTAGAAGTTGTCTACAGGTTTTCAGTCTGTGTGTGCTGAGCATCTCCATATGTGAATACAGTACCAGGATGTTGTTCTTGGAATAGTAGTAACAAAATTGACATGGAAGTCATCCACTTGCAGTTTAAGTCACAGATCATTTTGAAAGGTGTCAAGAATACATTGTTTAAAAAGATGGCACAAGCCTTCTAATCACTGATGTTTTGTTTTTTAATTCTTGTGCCTCCTAAACTTCTGCCTAAGGCAGTGCTTCCTCATGTTGACGTTCTTCAATGGGAAAATACATATTAAAATGTAATGACAGACTATTGCCCTGTCATGCTGCAAAACACCATGCATTTGTGCTGGAAAAAGGCCATTTATAATGATCAAGGCTTTCTTATGATGCCTTTAGACTATCAGGATATGGATGATATTCTGAAGATGAACTCAATTTTCCTATCTCACAATCTGAGTCATCTTGTGTCATGTTAATGTGGCTTCAGGTAGTTTTTCAGTTTGCAAAATAGCATCACAGTGTATGGCATGCTCAGTAGGCAGGGATTATTTGGGTTTTGGCACTAATGATATAACATGAGGAAAAGGGGAAAAGAAAGAGTAACATAGCTAGAAGAGAGGACTGAGCTGCTCAGACCAGGCACGAATTAGCCATTTCCTAAATAATACTCTTTCATGCCTGATGGACCATAATAGCTTTCTGTTTTTAGCTCTGTTGCTTTTGCTTCTCTTTCAATTCCTACATTTCTTTCTCATTACTTTGACTTATGTCTGGCCTAAGGTAATAGCTGGTCTACACAAATGGCATATTCCTTACAAATCCTTCAGTGGGCAGGGTTGCTATAAAGAGACGCTGTCCCCCCTTCTCCCACTGCCACACTGGACGTTACCTTCCCTCTGCCTCCACTCCATTTGTCTGTTTGTGCGGCTACGCTCTAAACTGCATTTGCAAAATGATCTGGGTTTAAAAAAAAAAATCCCTTAAAAAGGCAATAACCAGACCACTTGCCTATGGGGACGGAGCACAACAGGACCCCTCAGAGCGAGGTTACTGCCGTCTCTCTCTCGCCGCGTTTGCAGGAGAACCCTCTCTTCCGGCGCAAGTCCTCAAACGTTCCTGCCAGCTGTGAAACAGAATTCCTCCCTCCGCTCTGCTTAGCCTCACTGCTCGGGGAACAGCTTGCTTTCAGCTCTCCCGGTGTAGTTATACAAAGGGGTTTTTTCCAATGGGAAAGCCAGTTTAAGCCAGGCAGTTTCCTGCCTGCTCTGCCCTCTTGTTCTTGCTCCTTCATCACAGCTCGCAGTCCCCTTGATTGTGCCGATGCAGCTGTTTCTGGGTTGTGTTGTAAATTGGATCACCGAAATAAATCTGAGTTTTTGTGTGCGTATGTGTATATAAGCGTGCATGAACAGCTTTTTTTCTTATAAAAAAAAAGCACTGGATCATTTCAGTCATTTGATTTATAATGTGGCCCACAAAGAGTTGAATTAGCACAGTTGAGAAGGCAGCGAACAGTGGCACAGAGGTAGGAATGGGCGCCTGGGCTGGGGGGAGGGCACAGGAAACTCTAAAGCCGGCTTTGTTAGCAGAGAAAACTACTGTTACTGTACAAAACCACGCAGAGCACCTGAAGTCAAGAGCTGGAATAGAAAGCTGGAATAGACTGCAGAGCAGTCAGGCTCTTGAATTGCTGGAGATAAGGCTTTATCTTTCGGAAGAAAAGGGGTGGTCCCTTAATAGGCTCTTTCCCCGAGACGTCTTCTATTCATTCGAGACATGGAAATCGCAGGCTGTTTAGCTATTCAGAATATGATCATGTGAATCCTACTGGGCTTATGAAGCATGTTGGTCTTTCAGTGCTGTTAAAAACGCTAATAATAACTGGTTCATGCCTCAGGCCTTGGGTGCTACTGTCAATTAGCGTCAGAACAGAGATTTATTTAAGCAAATTATTTCCGTATATGCTTCTTTCCCTTTCGGTTTGCAAAAGAGAGCTTCGTGACCGAGCGTACCTGATTCAGTGATACCTGCCTGCGTGTACAGACAAACTCTGGGCAGAGGAAGAAAATGCTGTCCTTGCCTTCATAGATCTCCATATTCTTGAAGTAAAGGAGCTACCCAGCTGCAGAGACTACATACAGAATTACAAACCTTTCTCTGATCCTCCAGCCATTTAAATGTCACGTCTGAGCAACAGAAAAAAATACTATAGTATCTCCCAACATCAGTAGTTTTAGACCATAATGAAAAAGGTGTGTGTAATCCTCTGTCTTCTCCTCTACCTTTGTCTCAGAGCTCGCAGTACTAAGATTTAAATCGTCGTCACTGGCCACCCAACTCACCAGTCATTCCACGTGTCACCGGCAATGTCTCACATACACAGTTGCAGGCTCATAGCGAAGGAAAGCATTGCCGAATTTGATGCTTGTTTTGTATTTTAAGGCTTTTTCTAAAACCAGGAGAGAGAACTGACTTTTAATTTAACTGATTTGATTTATATTGTGGAAGTCTACTGTGACTTGGATTAACTGAAGTGTTGGAGAAGGAGGAAGAACTCTAATGACTCATCAAGAAAAAAAAACTTCTCATGACTTTAAAAAGGAAAACAGAAGAATGGGAAGATAGTAATGTGTCATTATTATGGTGGTGCTTACAGCATTTGAACAACATTTTTAGGATTTTCTTCCCAAAATTTCAAAATTTATTCTTGGAGTACAGAATGATTTTAATGGAAATATTTAAACTAATCTCATAGTCTAGAATTTAAAGTAAATCCTTTTTATAAATGCTGCATGCAGTATTAGGCCCTCTCTTCTAACGGTTTAAAGAGCAGAATAAAAATGAACATTCAAATTTCCCACATTGTTAAAACCAATTGGAATAATTTAAGTATGCTGACTTAAATGTAAGATATCTCTTAGATACACATTTTAAATAGTCATAATCCCATTATCATTAGTGCTTTTTATTCTCCTATTATTCTTTTGAAATTCACATTCCTCTTGACTGAAACAAACCATAATTTATCTGAACAATTCTGAGATGTTTCTCTCAAAATACGTATCATCTGCTGCTGTTCTCAAAAGGACTGAAGCCACAAGCTACCTGCAATAGGTGGTCAGTGTTAGGACAGTTTTTCCTAGTCTTGGTGGAATGGAATAGATCACCTGCTTTTACCGGGTTTTTTTGAAGGCTGTTTTAACAGTTTCAGCAAGAGCAGCCACAGGTGGATTTTGAAAGGGATGATTTTTCATAACAAATTCTGGATGATGAAAAATAAGATTAATATAACAAATGCTTCTCTTTGAGGTTGATCATTGCACTAGATCAACTTAACTAAGGAGGCTTAGAAGCTAATGAGGCAAGATGAAACAGATACGGAAAACACAGAATGAGTCCAGAAGGGAAGGAGAGTTTGGAAAGCATCTATTAAGGGGAACGGAGCATTGTTAACCTCACATTTAAAAAAAATCTTTAACCTGCTTTAAAAATAATACTACCTTATTGAACTCTTAATTTGCCCCTGGTTTCTGAGGGTACTTCGCATCTTAAACTTTGTTCTACAGTGTTATGAGTAGGTAACTTTTTCAATCTGAAGCTGGTATTTTTGTGCAATAAAGCTGGAGGCTTGAAAGCAAGAAGAATGTAAATACACCAGGCAACAAAGGGAATTCATGCGATAAATGCCAGTGTGCAAAATAGAACAGGTTAAGGAAGTGGGAAGAAACTTACCAGGGTTCAGTTACTTCAGCTGAAAAATTAACCAGTCCATGATTTTCTCTTTACTTTGTCATTCTGTAGAAAAGGATTATTTTTTTTGCTCTGTGATCAAGTGGGCAAAGCATTTTTTAAGATGATCAGAATGAACAGTTAAGCACTCCTTTTTGAGAAGGCTGAATTAAAGACCCTACATCAGGCACTGTTGGTTAAATTATGATTTCCTGGCAAATGGGTTTAGGTGTCTTTTCAGATAACAGAGCCAGAGGCAGAATCATGATCCTAACAGCCCAGTGGGCATGCATACGGGATATGGAAACACGAGTTTAAATATCAATCTAATTAATATTTAAATAGTTTATACAAAAGGGAATGGTTTCAACAGAAGAGAATACCTAAGACCACTCTATACTTTATGAGTTGGAAAATTGATAATGGTTATGTCGGTTCAAGTCCTTACTCTGCATTAAGCAGAGTGTGTTTTAAGGCCACATCTTGCTGTTCCCATGAGATATCCGAGGCAGTGCTCTGCTGTACAGAGAGCTGGCAAATGGTGCCTAGATCCCCTTAGGTGAGCTCAGGTGAAGATAAGATTGGCATCTGGGATTTTTTTTAAATCGAAAAAACTGTTTTTTGAATGTGATTCAATTGATGGATATTTCTGGGATGAGTGAAACTGCCTCTTCTTGAAGAGATTCTCACCGCGAGTTACTTGCCAGGCCTAGCAACAAGAGAGATGGAACAGATGGGGTGTCCCAAGGAGTCTGACCGTACCAGAGAAAGGTGATTTAATGTTGGTAATTTGTGTTGTTGAGTCATTAACTCTCTAACTCTCTAATTCTCATCTAGCGTTCACGTTTAATATTCATTTAAGCAAGGGAAGAATGAAAGGCCCAAGGAAAACAGCTTAAAAATCGGGTTGGGATTGACGATACGCTAGAGTCATTTTAGGGTAGAACACGCCACAGCAATCAAACTCACCCGTACGGAATTAATAACCCCAGCGCATTTCTAGGCAGAAGGCAGCGCGTGGCGCGGCGGGCGCAGGGCGGACGAAATCACCCCAAAACCTCCCCGGCGCTCCCGACACCGGGGACGCGCCCGGTTAACAGGGCCTGGGGCAGCGGCTGAGGGGAGGCCGCTGGGGGCGGGGGGCACGGTGCCCGCTCCCGCCGGCCCGGGGAGGTGGGGCGGGGGGTAGCCGTGGGGGCTACGCCGGGTGACGGGGCCGAGGAGGGGGCCCCGGCAGCCCCGG